>JADMIO010835392.1_pt1 | contig 32980 bp, 31 predicted proteins | sample 8958161 | NCBI WGS metagenome assembly JADMIO01 (sample SAMN16585339, study PRJNA669376) | soil metagenome | isolation source: Crop rotation soil | place: USA: Cullars Rotation, Alabama | collected 2011
CGCGACAACTTGTCCACGTGGAATTCTAAGCTTAGGATCCCAATGTGCTGGAAAGGGAGTAGGCGACGGTGAGGTCGAGCGGCGCTATGGCAAGCTGGCCGCGATACAGCTCCAGCAACTCCTCCACCGCCAGTAGCAGGTTGTGGCGGGTTTTGCGCGGCAGGATGTGTTTTTCGCAGAAGGCCTCGATACCCGCGTTCATGGCATAGAGGTCATAGTCGGCTGAGCCGACGCGGCACGCATGGCTGCGGATGCGGTTGACGAAGGCGCGCGTTTTCTCCTTCTGCGGATGGTCGAAGATGGCCTCCGGCGTGCCTTCCTCGTAGATCCCGCCCTCGTCCATGTAGAACACGCGGTTGGATACATCGCGTGCAAACTCCATCTCATGGGTGACGATGGCCATGGTCATGCCGTCGCGCGCAAGCCTGCGTATCACCGACAGCACTTCGCTCACCATGGTGGGGTCGAGTGCCGAGGTGGGTTCGTCGAGCAGGATGATCTGCGGCGCCATCGCCAGGCAGCGTGCGATGGCCACACGTTGCTTCTGGCCGCCCGACAATTCATGCGGATAGTGGGCGGCTTTCCCCGCGAGCCCCACCAGCCGCAGCAGCGCCATGGCCTCGGTTTCGGCGCTGCGGCTGTCCATGCCCTTCAGCTTGATCGGCGCCAGGGTCAGGTTTTCCAGGGCTGTGAGGTGGGCGAACAGGTTGAAGGACTGGAACACCATGTTCATCTTCTGCCGCACTGCCTCAATGTCCGTGCCGCGGTCGAAGAGTTTGACACCATCAACCTCGATGGTGCCGCCGGTGGGCCGCTCCAGCCCGTTCAGGCAGCGCAGAAAGGTGCTCTTCCCACTGCCCGAGGGGCCGATGATGGATACCACTTCGCCGGTGCGGATTTCGGTGCTGATGTCCTTCAGCACAGCCACGCTGTTGTAGTGCTTGCTGAGGTGCTGCACGCGTATCATGCGCCGGCCCTGCGTTCTGATCCGCGATACAGCCGGTGCTCGAGGTATTCCAGCGCCAGCATCAGCACCCAGGCGATGACGAAATACATCACCGCCACCAGGATCAGCGGGAAGAAGGCGTCGAAGGTGCGGCTGCGGATGATGTCGCTGGCCTTGGTAAGGTCCTGCACCGCGATATAACCCACGATCGAGGTCATTTTCACCAGTGAGATGAATTCGCCGCGGTAGACCGGCATCACGCGCCGTACCGTCTGCGGCAGCACGATATGGATGAAGGTGGCGAAGCGGGAGAAGCCCATGGCGATGCCGGCTTCGCTCTGGCCGCGGTCCACACCCTCCACCCCGCTCCTGAATATCTCCGCGGTGTAGCCGCCGAAATTGAGCGCGAACGCAATCACTGCCACCGTCACAGCGCTGATGTCCACGCCGGCGAATACCACGTAGAAAATCAGCATCAGCAGCACCAGCACCGGCATGCCGCGCAACAGGCCGATCAGCGCCCGCGCCGGCAGGTTCAGGAGAGGCATCGGCGACATGCGCATGGCACAGATGAGGGCGCCCAGTGCTGTCCCGAGGAGGGCGGAGAAGATGGCGATGACGAGCGTGGTCTTCAGCCCGTCCCACAGCAGGAGGTAGCGCTGTTCGAGAATGATGTTGTTGTGAAAGCTTTGCGCGACGCGGCCCCACCACGGCAGCGGCGGCGCCGGGGGCGCGCCGGAGGGGATGGTGACCGAGGGATCGTAGGCGGCGATGTTGGTCTTGAGGCTGAAGGCGCGCACGCCCTCCTCGTAGTACGGGTCGGAGAAGTTGATGCTCTTCTTGCGTTCCTCGGTGATGAACAGGGAGCTGATGATCATGTCCACCTTGCCCGAGGCAACGGCGGCGATCAGGCTGCCGAACTCCATCTGTGAAAAGCGCACCCGTTTGCCGAGGTGGGCGGCAAAGCGCCGCGACAGCTCGATATCGAAGCCGATCAGGCGGTTGTCCTTGACCGCGACAAAGGGCAGTGCGCCGTCGCTGATGCCCACCACCAGCACGCCGCTGCCGCGCTCGGCGATCATCGGCATGGTGGTGACATTGTCGTCCACCCAGCGCCTCACCATGTCGGCATGGATGCCGTCCTGCTTCAGCTTGCCGAGGAAGCGGTTGAACTCGTCGCGCAGGGCGGTATTACTCTTGCGGAAGCCCACGCCTTCGGGAAAGGTGAAGAGATTGCTGCCGAGCACGCCCAGGGTGCGGTCTTCGCGCATCATCTCGCGCAGCGCCTCAACATCAGAGAGACCCGCATCGGCCTTGCCGGTCTTGATCGCCAGCACCAGGTCGGTCGGTGAACTGAACTGCAGCAGCCGCGCCTTGGGCCAGGCCTTGGCCGCGTAATCGACATGCGCGGAGCCCTGCAGCACGGCAATGCGCTTGTCCTTGAGATCGTCGACCTGGGCGAGCTTTTTGACGCCCTTGGTGGCGGTTGCGGCGGGTGCGGCAGGGACGGTGTCTGCGGCAGGGACGGTGTCTGCGGCATGGACGGCAGGGGCGAATCCCAGCCCCGTCCACGCCATGCACACCAGCAGTACAACGATATTCATGTCCGCCTTGTATGTCGTCTCGCCACGACCGGCAATTTACGCTACTTGTGGGCTTTGTGGAAAATCTCTTACTATCGAATGCTCACAGTAGAAACGAGACCAGCCCATGGATGGCGCAGTACCGATTTCTCTCACCGGCAAGCAGCGTGCATGGCAGTTGAAGGCGCGCCAGTTCGCACAGGAGGTGCTGGCTCCCGCCTCGCTGCAGCGCGACCAGATTGCCGACCCCGAAGCCACCTTTGACTGGGACATCATCCGCAAGGGCTCGCAACTCGGTTTCCGCACCGCGGTGGTGGCGGAAAAATGGGGCGGTCACGGCATCGATTTCGTGACCCAGGCGCTGGTGATTGCCGAACTGGCAAAGGGTGACAGTGCGATGGCCAAGACTTTCAGCCAGTGCTGGAAATGGAGCCATCTGATCGCTGAATTCTGCAGCGACAACCAGAAGGAGCGCTTCCTCAAGCCTTTCATGACTGACGACAGTTTTTTGCTCGGCCACGCCGGTACCGAACCCAATGCGGGCTCGGATCACCGCCTGCCGCCGGAAGACGATCCCAAATCCGGCTGGCGCCTCTCCGCAGTGCGCCACGGCGACGAGTGGCTGCTCAATGGTGAGAAATGCTTCATCGCCAACGGCGGTGTCGCCAAGTTGTTCTTTGTGAGCACGCGCACCAATCCCAATGTCAACATTCGCGAGGGCGGCACCGAATTCCTGGTGCCCATCGATACCCCGGGGCTGCGCGTGGGCAAGCGCTTCAACAAAAGCGGCTGGCGCTTCTACCAGAACGGCGAGCTGATATTCGAGAACGCGCGCGTGCCGCATGCCAACCTGATCGGCGCGGTCAACGAGGGCTACAATACGCGCGGCGGCGGTTTCGGCGACCTCGAACTGTCGGCCAACGCGGTCGGTGTATGCGATGCCGCCTGCGAGATGGCGATGGCCTTTGCCAAGGATGCCGCACCGGAGGCGCGCTACATCCTCGACAATCAGGCGATACAGTTGAAACTCTCCGAAATGCAGATGCTCACCGAGGCGCTGCGCTCCTTCACCCTGCGCGTGGCGGCGGAAGCGGACGCCAGGGTGCACGGCGTCAACAATGTGCTGTTGATGAATTTCGCCACTGACGTGATCCAGCGTGTCGCCCGCCTCAACCTCGACATCCATGCCGGCAGTGGCGTGGTGGAAATACCTGCCGCGGTGGACAAGCTGGTGCGCGACGCAAGCATCTGGACCCATCTCGCAGGCGACTCGGTGCAGCGCATGAAGGCCGTGCGCCGCCAGAAATTGAAATAGGTCCGCCCCATGTTCGATCTCACCCTGACTGATGAGCAACTGGAATTCCGCGATACGCTGCGCGATTTCGTCAGCCGCGAGCTGAAGCCTGCCGCCGTCAACGCCACGCGGCTGCAACGCCTGCGGCCGCCGTTCCCGCTGGATCTGCTGCAACGCGCAGCCCCGCTGGGGCTGCACATGCTGATGCTGGGCGAGGACGCGGGTGGTGCGGCTGCCGACACGCTCACCGCCGCTATGGTGGTGGAAGAACTGGCCGCGGGGGATGTCGATGTGGCGATGGCGGCGGCGCATACTGCGCTGCTGGCGCCGCTGCTGTTCGACGCCGCGATGAATGCCGAACAGCGCGCGCATCATTTGCCGCGTTACGCGGCGGACACCGGCTGTCATCTGGCATGGGCGGGCGCGGCACCTGAAGGCCCGGGCTGGCTGTATCACCGCCAGCGTGCAGCAGCGTCGGCGGTCCTGCCCGAGGCGGTGCCCGCCGGCGGCGGCTGGGTGCTCAATGGCGAGGCCGGCTTTGTGATGAATGCGCCCATCGCGGGGCTGCTGGCTGTCGAAGCGATGGAGGCGAAAACCGGCGAGCGCGTGCTGCTGCTGGTGGTGCGGGACACACCTGGCCTCACGGTGCGCGATCTGTCGGCGGGCAGCAGCACGGTGGTGAAGTGGTATCACGGGGCGGGCGGCGCTGTATCGTTTGCCGGCTGCCGCGTGCCGTCGAGCCACAGGCTGCAATGGCCCGACGGATGCAAAACCCTGCTCAAACGCGGCGTCGCGCTGCGCGCGGCGGTCAATCTCGGTTTGGGGCGGGCAGCATTCGAGGCGGCCGTCGACTACGCCAAGCTGCGGGTTCAGGGCGGACGGCCCATCATCCAGCACCAGGCGATCGGCGCCAAGCTTGCCGATATCGCGGTGCATCTTGAAGCCGCGCGCAACATGGTCTGGAAGGCCGCCTGGGTGCTCGACCACCCCGACGCCGCAGCGCGCCAGGGCGATAGCGCATTGCCGCTGGAAACCGCCGCACGTGTATTCACCGCCGAGAGCGTACGCTCGATCACCGAAAACGCCGCGGAATGCTTTGGCGCGATGGGGGTGATGCTCGACATGCCGCTGCAAAAGTACGTGCACGACGCAGTAATCTTCCTGCACAGCGGCGTCAGCGATACCGTGGAGAAATTCGAGGTCGCGGAAGCCGTGGCGGGTTTTGCTTCCGCCGCCTGACGGCAGTCACCATGCGGCACGCCAGCCTGATTGCCACCGTGCTGTGGGCCGCCGCAGGTACAGCGCACGCGCAAACCCGCACCTATCCGGCCAAGCCCATACGCATCCTGGTCGGTAACGCGCCGGGCGGTGGCGTCGACATCGTCGGCCGCGCGGTAGCGCAGAAGCTCACGGCGCGCTGGGGTCGGCCGGTGGTGGTGGACAACCGCGCCGGCGCGAGCGGCATCGTCGCCATGGATCTCACCGCGCAGGCCAATGCCGACGGCTATACCCTGCTCGCCATACCCGGCAGCATGATTGCCAGCGCGGGTGTGCAGAAAAAAGTCGCCTATGATGTGCGCACGGCTTATGCGCCGGTGACCCAGCTCGCCACGCTGGTCTATCTGATGTCGGTCACTGCGTCGGTACCGGCCAGCACCGTGCAGCAGTTCGTCGCTTATGCCAAGGCGCGGCCTGATACCTTGTCCTATGCCTCATCCGGCGTGGGCGGCCTCGGCCACCTCGCCAGCGCGCTGTTTTGCGAGGCAACCGGCATCCGCATGATCCACGTGCCGTACAAGGGCAGCGGCCCCGCGCTCGCCGATCTGATCGCGGGACAGGTGCAGATGGGCATCACCGCCAGCCTGTCCGGCATGCCGCATGTGCGCAGCGGCAAGCTCAAGGCGCTGGGCATGACGGGGCCGAAGCGTGCCCAGGCTTTTCCCGAGGTGCCCACCATCGCGGAAGCGGGCGTGCCGGGATTTGAACTGGTGAACTGGTACGGCCTGTTCGCACCTGCCGCCACCCCGCGCGAGGTGCTGGTGCTGCTGCAGCGTGAAATCGCTCGCAACCTCGGTGCACCCGATATACAGCAGGCCTTGGCCAAGGACGGCGCGGAGGCCGCCCCCTCGGCCTCACCCGAGGCGCTGGGTGCGCTGCTGGCGAAAGAGGTTCAGGCGTGGCAGCAGCATGTCAAGCTGCGCGGGTTCGCGGAGCAGCTGCAGCAATAGCACAGCAGCAGCATGAACGCAGCGGCAGGCTAGTCCCGCGCTTCGACCTTTTCGTCGGACACGCCTAATATCCAGGCGATACCCAGCCCCGCCGAAAACCCGGTTTTGGATTTCACCAGCGGGCTGTTTTCAAAAGCAGCGCCCGACAGGTTGTCGTATTTCACGAAACCGCCGGCCCAGAAGCCGTGGAAGCGCTTGGATAGCGCGGCGATAAACTGCGAACCGCCATAGCCGCCCTGCGCCCGGTAGGCCGGACGCGTGGCCGTGGCGTACGGCGTGTCCACGCCGTAGATGAACTGGTGGTAGCGGCGGTCCGCGAACACCGGCCCGGCGGCAATGCCCAGATTCAGGCCGTTGATGCCCATGAAATCGCGGTTGTCGAGGTTCAACTGCGGCTGGAACACCAATCCTTCATAGTGCACGCGCTTGAAATCCGAGGCGGTGACCGTGCGCAGCGGCAGGCGCAATTCCAGCGTGTGGCGCTTGTCGGGGGAGTCGTACAGCATCAGGTTCAGCGACGGGCCGATCTCCAGGCTGGCGTCGAGATCGGGCATGCCGAGACGCGCGTTGTTGTTCTTGCTCTTGACCGGCACCGTGCCGGAGAGGCTGACGTCGATTTCAGCGTAGTTGTTCTTGAAGAACAGCCCCCGCACTTTCTGCCGGTCGGCCTTGAGAAAATCGCCGCGATAGACGATGTACGGCAGCGGCAGCACATAGTTGGTGCGTTCGTCGGAACCGCGGTAGTCGGGGAAACTTACCCCGGCCACGCCCAGGCCCGCCTCCCACAGCGACATTTGCAATGCGTGGGCCGTGGAAAGGGTGCCGGCCAATGTGCCGGCTAGAGTAGCGGTCATTGCAGCCCTGGTGAGCCAGCGGAAGATCGTCCGTGATTTTTTCATGTCCTGTTCTTTTTTCATGATTAATACAGACCGCCGTCGATGGCGATCACCTGTCCCGTGACATAGGCCGCCCGGTCGGAAGCCAGAAAGCCGATCAGGTCGGCCACCTCTGCCGCCGTGCCTGCCCGCTTCATCGGCACCATGCGTTTGATGGCCGCATCGTCAAACGCACTCTTGCTCATCGCGGTATCGATGATGCCCGGCGCCACCGCATTGACGGTGATGCCGCGGCTCGCCACCTCACGCGCCAATGAGCGTGTGGCCGAATTGAGCGCACCCTTGGCCGCGGCGTAGTTGACCTGCCCCGCATTGCCGGCGAGCGCGGCCACCGAAGAGAGATTGATGATGCGGCCCCAGCGGCTGCGTATCATCGGCATCAGCAGCGGCTGGGTGACATTGAAAAAGCCGTTGAGCGAAATGTCGATCACGCGGTGCCACTGCTCTGCGCGCATGGCAGGAAATACCGCATCGTCGTGTATGCCGGCGTTGTTGACGAGGATTTGTATCGGTTCTTCCTCAAGCAGCGGCGCCAGCACGTCATTGACACGCGTGCTGTCGGTGATATCGAAGGCCAGTATCCCGGCACTGCCGCCGCTCTCCCCGATGCTGTCGCACAACGCCTGGGCGGCGGCCAGTCCCTGGTGTGCGTGGATGTAGACATGGCAGCCATCGGCGGCGAGGCGCCTGCAGATGGCGCTGCCGATGCCGCCGCTGCCGCCGGTGACCAGCGCGCGCCTCACGCTGCGGCCCCCGCTGCCGCTCCTTTTGTCCAGGTGCCGGCATTCAGCACCACGGTGGCACGGCCTTCGAGCAAGGTGCGTCCTTCCGCAGCGACGATAAATGTATAGAGCACGCTATTGCCGCCGCTGGTTTCGCAGGTCGCGGTTATTTCCATGTCGGCTGCAATATCGTCCAGCCGCGCTGCCCACAGGCGCGTGTTGCGCACGCTGACGAGGTAGCCCACGCGCGCACGCGCGCCGCCGGGAGCGGCAGTGAGGGCGCCATGCAACGCCATGGCCTGTGCCGCATACTCGATGCCGCACGCCGCGCCGAGACGGCCGTTGGCACGCAGCGGATTGCCGGCGGCGCGATGGCTTCGTGCACGGCAGGCGATACCGGCTTCATCCCATGACACCACATGGTCCAGCAGGCACATCGCGCCCTGGTGCGGGATATGGCTGGCGATCCACGCATGATCGAGGGCAGGGGTCAGCACGGGTTGACTGCCAGCGTGAGGTTGAGGTCATGCAGATAATCGAGTACCACCTGCCCCTGCCGCCGCAGGGCAAGCGCTTGCAGCAGCGGCAGGCCGCGCGCGGCCGGGATGGCGGTGCGCAGGCTCTCCAGCAGTGCCGCTTCCAGCCGTGTCACGGGGTCGGCGGTGAACGCCGCGTTGAACTGCGCCATGCTGTGCGCCGAGGCCTGCGGGGCCAGTACCAAGGCTATGCCCAGCGTATCGCGTATCGGGCGCGCGCTGCCGAGGGGTTCCGGATAACCGGTGTCGTAGGCCACAAGCAGGGTGCGCGACTGGCTCGTCACGGTCAGCGTCAGCGCTTCCAGCAGGCCCGCGCTGAAACTGCCGTCATGGGCGCATACCACCGATGCCGACGTTCTGGCGCCGGTGGCGATGCCCCAGTAACCGGCAGCCACGTTGTGCACCGAATTGTGAAAGCGGGTCGGTGATACGGCACGCTCGCTGGAAGCCAGCACTTCACACAGGGTGTGGCAGTTTTCCCCCTCGCCGCCGGATGAGGCAAACACCGTGGGCAGATCGCGGGCCTCGACCTGGGCGGCGGCCAGTGCCTCGGTCCCGATGGCCAGCGCGACCTTGACCACGGTGCAACTACGGCGGCGCTCCGCGGGCGGCAACAGCTGTGGCGGCGGCAGTATGGTTTTTTGCGGCTGGTACGGCTGCTGCCCGCAGAGCACCGCGTGTGCTGCTGCCCAGCCGGACAGGCCCGGACCCAGCATGCCTATGCCTTCAATGTAAGCGCCGATCATGCGTGATCCGCCCGCCCAAATACCAGGCTGCAATTAGTGCCGCCAAAACCGAACGAATTGCTCAACACACGCCGCAGTGGCGTCTCGCGATCGTCGAGTACATAGTCGATGGCGAGTGCCGGATCGCGTTCCCGGGTGTTGACCCCGGCGGGCGCCAGGGCATGCTTCAACGCAAGCGCACAGATCACGGCTTCCAGTGCGCCCGCGGCGCCCAAGGTGTGGCCGGTGGCGCCCTTGGTGGAACTGCAGGGCAGTCTGGCGCCGAACAGCGTGGCCACCGCCTTGCCTTCCGCGGCGTCGTTGGTCTGCGTTGCCGTGCCGTGCAGGTTGATATAGTCGATGTCCGCAGCAGTGAGTCCCGCCATGGCGAGTGCCTCCTGCATCGCCAGGCGCGCACCCAGCCCCTCGGGGTGAGGTGAGGACATATGGTGGGCGTCGCTGGATTCTCCAGTGCCCAGCAGCAGCACCGCATCGGCAGCGAGCGTGCCGGCCGGCCGTTCGAGCAGCGCAAATGCGGCGGCTTCGCCGATGGAAATGCCCTTGCGCGCCACGTCATAGGGGCGGCACGGTTCGTTCGACACCAGTTCCAGCGAGTTGAACCCGTAGAGTGTGGTGAGACACAGCGTGTCCACCCCGCCGACGACCGCGGCATCGATCAGGCCTGCGGCCATCATGCGCTTTGCCGACGCGAACACCTTGGCGCTGGATGAACAGGCGGTGGATACCACCTGCGCCGGGCCGCGCAGGCCGAAATAACGCCGCGTGAAATCAGCCACCGAAAATGCATTGTGCGTGGTGTGGTAGTTGTAGTCTGCCGGTAATGCGCCGCTGGCGGCATCGCGTTTGCGATAGGCGAGTTCCGTCTGCAACATGCCCGAGGTGCTGGTGCCAAGTATGACGCCCACGCGCTCTGCGCCATAGCGGGCCGCCGCCGCTTCCACCGCGCGCGCATAGCCGTCCTGCTGCAGGCCCAGGCAGGCCAGGCGGTTGTTGCGGCAGTCGAACGCCGCCAGATGCGCGGGCAGCCGCACCTCGTCCACACCACAGACCTCGCCGACAAAGGTGGCAAGGTCCACCGTATCGAAGGCACAGGCTTGCAAGCCGCTGCGCCGTTCGCGCAGCGCTGCCAGCGTTTCATCCACCCCACGCCCGATGCAGCTGGTGGCGGTGTAATGGGAAAGATGCAGGTATTCCACGTGTTTCAAGGGATGCTAAGGACAACAGTCATGAATCGGTGCGCACGGGACTATTGCTGAAAATCAGCTGTGGCCGGACCGCTATTGTGCCCCAGTCTGGCGACCAGCAGCATGTTGGCAAAGGGCGTGCCCTTGTGCATCGGCAGGGCGGTGACCGCGAACCCCAGCCTTGTCAGCGTATCGTGCCATTCCTGCAGCGGGCGGCAGTGCAGGCGCAGCTTGCGGTGACCGCGTACAAAGGTCACGGCTTGATCGACCCACAGACTGACATGGAACGGCAGCCCTGCGCCGGCATCGCCCACGCGCAGGATCAGCATGCCGCCGGGCCCCAGCGTGTCATGCACGCGGCGCAGGATGTCGTCCTGGGCGGGATAGGCGACATAGTGCAGCACGTCCAGTATCACCACCACGTCTGCCTTGCCGAAATCGATGGTGCGCATGTCACCCGCGGTAAAAGAGGCGGCACTGCCGAGCGCTTGCTGGGCGCGTTCCACGTCGCGCGGCATGAGTTCGATGCCGCGTATTGATGCCGGGGTGGGCGGTGTCGGCCAGGGACCATGCCATACGCCGCGGCTGTGCAGTTGCTGCGCGGCAAGCAGCCACGACGCCAGCAGGCCCTGCCCGCAGCCGATATCGAGGATGTGTGCCCGATCCGGGATCAGTCCGAGCCCCAGCAGCCCGGCAAACACCGGATCGCCGCCGAGCTTGCCGCGCGCGAAATGCCAGGCAAAGCGCCCCGCTGCGCGGTAGGGCTCGGCAGCGCTATCGATCAGACTGCGCAGAAGAGGACGGCTCATGAGCGCACCGGCAACGCTTCGGCCAGTGTCACCGGACGCAGCTGCCGGTCCGCCACAGCCTCCAGCAGGCCCGGCAGCACGGCAAGGATCACCGGTTCGCCGGCGGCGGTGCGCGCGCTGTTGCCGTCGTGCAACAGCAGGATGGCGCCGGGTGCGAGGCCCGCCAGCAGGCGCCGCGCCACGGCCGTGGCGTCCGACACCCGCGTATCGAAGCCGCGCCGCGTCCAGCTCACCAGGTGCAGGCCGAGTTTATGCAGCACCGGGTCGAGCAGCGGACTGCGAATGCCTGCCGGCGCGCGGAAAAATCGCGGTGTGCGTCCGGTGATGCCTCCCAGCGTGCGCTGCGCCGCCTCGATCTCGCGCGTGTAACCGGCAAGCCCGCTGCAGGAGAAGCTGTGCGCATGGTGTTGCGTATGATTTTCGACAGTGTGGCCACGGCGTACGATGTCGCGCACCAGTTCCGGATGCTGCGCCGCGCGCGTGCCGATGCAGAAGAAGGTTGCCTTGGCGCCATGCTGATCGAGTATGTTCAGTACCTGCGGCGTCACCGCGGGATCGGGACCGTCATCGATGGTGATGGCGACGGCATTGCCGGCGGACGGCGGCAACCGCGTCCAGTTGGCGCCAAGCCAGTGGCTGCGCGGCCACACGCCGGTCAGGGTCAGCACGCCATGGTTGGCGGCGAGCACAGCGAGCACCCACGGCCATAGCGCCGGCGTACTCAGCAGCACCGGCACCGCGAGACCGTGCACGGCGAAGCTGGCCTGCATCAGGGGGGAAGGGCGCCAGCGGGCCATGCTCATGTACGCCGCGCGAAGATTGCTGCGTACAGCAGGGCCAGCACCACGCCGGGCGCCACCGTAATGCCGAGCGCCTGCAGTATGGAGACCTGGGAAAAGGCGAGCAGGCCGAAGCCGGTCACGGCAGTGAGGTTCGCCAGCAGCATTGAAGCCAGGGTGTGCGGGGTGATGGGTGCGGTGGATCCCCCGCGATCGAAAAACAGCGCGTAGTTGGAACCGATCGCCACCACCAGCAGCAGGCCCACCAGGTGCAGGATGGTGAGCTGGTGTCCGGTAAGCGCCAATGCCGCGCTCACGGTCAGTACTGCCGCCCCCAGCGGCGCAATCACCCTTGCCACGCGCGCCACGGAATGCAAGACCGCAAACAGCAGCGCGATCAGCGTCACCACGCCGCCCAGCGACAGCAGGATGGCCTCGTTCAAATAGCCCTCATACAGGCGGCTGGACTCGGCCTTGATATCGACGAGCAGGATATCGGGCGCGGTGGATGGCTGCGCAGCCGGAGTTGGCGCCGTTGCCGAAGCTGACGCTGCCACCGAAGTTGACGCTGCTACCGAAGCCAGCGCCTTGCGCAGCTGCGCCGCATCGATTTCCCTGTCGTCGGCGCTGGTCAGCGGCAGCAATGCGCTCCAGTGTGTGCCACGATTGAGCAGCAGCGCGTCCACTGCCAAGCCCATCGAGGTGCGTTCAAGGGTTGCCGCGGTGATCAGCGGCTGGCTGCGCGCTTTTTCCACGTCGATGACAAAGGGCGACAGGCGCGCCGCGTTGAGCGGCAATCCTTCGACTGCGCGGGTGAGACGCGCCTGCAGTTCCGCGGATGCGGGCAGGCTGGCCTGGCGCGCGCGCTGTGCGGCCTCGCTCGGCAGATAGCGGCTGGGGGTTTCGAAACCCGCCAGTTCGCCCTTGTCCACCGCCTCCCGCAGTACTGCGGCTGCTTTTTCAGCACCTTGCAGCGTCGCTTCGCGGCTTGCGCCCGATACCGCCACCAGAAAGCGCGCATTCGGCGCACCAAGGTCGGCGCGCAGGCGCGAGTCGATGGCCATTTCGGCGTCGCGCAGCGGGTTGAGCGAGGAGATGCTGGTGTTCCAGAGGGTTGCATGCTTGACGGCCAGTACCGCGCTGCTTGCGGCCACCACCGCCAGCGCCAGCCAGCGCAGGGCGCCGGCACGCGCGACCAGTGCACCGAGCAGCGTGCCGATGGCCGTCATGTCGTGGATGCGGAAGCGGGCCGGCAGCAGATGCGGCAATACGAAACGCGTCACCAGCGCGGCGCCCGTCAGTCCCGCAATGGCATAGAGGCCCAGTTGCGCCAGTCCGGGGAAGCCCGAAAACAGCAGTGCGGCGAAGCCGGCGATCGAGGTCAGCACACCCAGCCGCACGGTGGGCCACACGCGCCGTATCCAGTCCTGCGTGTGGCTGCCACCCTGTTCCGACTGCACAAAGAGATAGATGGAATAGTCGACCGCTTCCCCGATCAGCGCGGTGCCGAAGGCCAGCGTGATGCCATGCACGCCGCCAAAGCCCAGGCTGACCGCCGCCACCCCGACTGCCGCGCCGGACACCACCGGCAGCACCCCCAGCGCCAGTGCGGCCGGTGAGCGGTAGACCAGCAGCAGCAGGGTGATGATGATGGCGCTGCTGATGAAGAACAGCCGGTGCGCCTCGTGCTTGATGGTGGCGCGCGAAATGACCGCGAACATGCCCGAGCCGCTGATGGCGAGAGTGGCCGCGGCGTCGCCCCGGGCCGTCTCGAAGGCCGCGCGGATGCGCTCGATGGCATGTTCCTGGCCGTCGGTATCCGAGCCCAGCGCCCGGGTGCGGACCAGCAGCAGGGCACGCGCGGCGTCGCGCGACACCCACACGCCATCGGCGCTGCGCGGGCGGTTGCCGCCGCCCAGTTCGCCGATGAGGCGCACCATCTCGCCGGTGGGGTCGCGCGCCAGCAGTTGCCGCGTCAGCATGCCCGCCGGGGAGGCAAGGAGCTCGATGCTGTCGCCGATAGCCGCGTGCAAGCCCTCGGCGCTCATGTGTGCGGGGGTAACGGCGGAACTCAGCAGGTAGCGGTTATCGAACAGGAATATGCGGTCACGATCGAAGTTGACCGGTTCGCCGTTCTCCACGCTGGCGAAAGTGGCGTCAGCGCGCATCTGCCGCGCCATCTCGCGTGAGATGCGCGCGCGCGTGGCGCTGTCGGCGCCCTCGATACCGGCCAGCAGCAGCCGCGAGGCAACGCCCTCGCGCAACTGGTCGAGCAGCAGTTTCTGCTCCTGCGTGGGTTTCTTCGGCAGGAAGGCGGAAAGGTCGGCGCTGAAGCGGGTGTGAACAATAACGGCAATACAGGCTGCAAGACAGGCGAGCCACAGCGCGATCGCAAGGCGGCCCTTCATGCGTTCCCCCCGCGCACCCTCACGGCCGGGCGCGCCTTTCGATCAGCATCAGCGAATGATCGCCGTCGGCCTGGGTGACTTCGACGCTGCGCACGGCGTCGCGTGCACCGCCGATGCGGATGGTCCTGACCACGTTGCGCAGCCGGTCGCTCAAGGGCTGCAGCACCAGCGTCCAGTTGTCCGGGCCTCCTTCGAGGCTCAGGCGGAAGCTGCGCTCCAGCGCCTTGCGGTCGCCTGCCAGGGTGCCGCGTATGCTATCGACAAAGGCAGCCAGTTCCGGAGAATCCGTGAGTTGCAGGCGTTGTTTCTGGCGGCCGCGTTCGAGCAGCAGGGTGTCCTGCTGCAGCACCATGGACTCGGGCCTGGGCTTTAACGTGCGTTTTTCGAAGCGGTCGGGTGCGGTATACAACAGTTCACCCGATGACTCCACCGGCTTGTCGAGCAGGGAGATGAATTTCTTCTCGGTAAAGGTCGCACGGTCCGAACGGATCTGCGCGAGGCCCTGCATCAGCTGATTGATATCCCAGTCCGCCGCGAAGCAGGCGGATGGCGTGCCCGCCAGGGCGGGTACTGCCAGCAGCGCCACCAGCACGAAACTCGGTAGGAGTGAGGTCATTGCCGTCTTCTTTTCGCCTGTTCCGCAGGCTGCCAGAAATCGTAGAAATTGAACCAATTGTACGGTGCCTTGCGGCAGTATTGATCGAGCAGCGCCGCATAACGGTGGATCGCGGTTTCAACCGCGCCACGGGTGTGACCCGCGGGCACCGTGGAAAAATCTGCCAGCGGCTCAAAATAAACAGTATAGCGATTGTCCCCGGCATAGAGGCCGGCCATGAAAAACACCGGGCGCCGCAGCAGGGCGGCCACCCGGAACGGGCCGCTGGGCAACCATGCATCCGCGCCGAGGATCTGCACGCGCTGCAGGGTGTCGGGTACCGGGCTGCGGTCGGCGAGCATGCCGATGGCATTGCCTTCGGCCAGGCGTTGCGACAGTTGCAGCATCGAATCCACCTTGCCCAGGGGGACAATGTCCGCGCTGGCCTGGGGGTTGATGGTGCGCAGGAGCTGGTTTATTTTGCGGGCGTTCTCCTCGTGCATCACCATCACCGCGCGCAAGCGGCCGTGCAGGGCGGCGATGGCATGCAGTGATTCAAAGCTGCCCAGGTGTGCACCGATGAAAAACAAACCCTGGCCTGCGTCGATCGCGGCCTGCAGCACCTCGCTGCCATGGGCCGTCATCTCGAACTGTTCGAACCGCTTGCTGACAAAAAAAACGCGGTCGTGCACCGTGGTGGCAAAGGTGAAAAAATGGCGGTAGATGTCGCGCCATGCGGGCGTGCGGCCCAGCACGCGTGTGAGATAGCTCCGCGAGGCGCGTCGGCTCGCCGGCGAGAACAGCACGAAATAGGCGGCAATAGCGTGCAGCAAGAGGCGCGAGACGCGGCGTCCCAGGCACAGCGACAGCCATGCCATGACACGCATCAGCAGGAAACTGCCGCGTTCGGGGATGGCCGTCCAGTGCGCGCCGCCTGCGGGCGTGGCGCTCATGCCGGGGGTATCGGAGGAGGGCTATCCGGCGGCGGTACGGAGAGCACGCCGCTGGCGATCTTGCGTGTCCCGGCGGTGATCTCGAAACGGACAGCCCCGCTGCTTTGCGTCTCGCGTGCGATCAGCAGGGTTTCCCCCGGCAGTGCCGGGCTCACGAACTTCACGCTGTCGACCACGCAGCGGGTCATTGCCTCACCCCTGTCCGCGGCCACTGCCGCGATCAGTGCATCGAGCAGCATCACGCCCGGCACCATGGGTGCGCCCGGAAAATGACCGGCAAACACCGGGTGGTCGGCAGGCGCCTGCCATTCCGTACTGTGCGTGCCACGCGCAGTGCAGCGGGCGGGGGCAGCGGATGTTTCCTGAAAATAGCCGTGGGCGTGAAACAGCGCTCGCAGCGCGTCGCGCGGCAGCTTGCTCACGCTGGTGCGCGGCAGGGCATCCACCAGCAGCAGGGGGCGCGGCAGGAACACCGGATCAAGATGCTCCCGCAACGCGGCCAGGATGGCCGGCGCGTCCATGCCCGGGGCCACGGCGCAGGCGGCAAGGCGGGTCACCATTCCCCCCGCGCCCTCCGGGACCGGGTCGGGCATGTAGAAGGTGCCGTCGGTGACACCCGGGATGGCATTGAGCAGGTGGTTCAGGCTTGCCAGCGAGTGACGCTTGCCGGCGATGTTGATCATGTCGGCAAGCCGGCCGTGCAACAGGAAGCGGTGGTCGTCCAGCGGCTCGATCAGATCGCTCATCTCCACCGGCGTTTCGACGTGCCCGCCGCTCGCGCGCGTGCGTTCCCCCTCACGGGTAAAAGTCACCCCGGGGAACAGGCGCCAGGCGGCGCCTTGTGTGGTGCGGCGCGAAGCGGCCTGGCCGGTTTCGGTGCTGCCGTAGATTTCCATCAATGGCGCCCCGCAGCGGGTTTCCACCGCCTGCGCGAGTTCTGTCGACAACGGCGCCGTCGCGCACACCACGCGGGCGAGCGGCGGCACCGCCAGCTGCGATTCGAGCAATGCGCGCAGGTGCACCGGTGAAGACACCAGCACGCGCGGCGCGGGCACCGCGGCGAGCGCGGCCACAATGTCGGCCGGATAGAACGGCTGGGTGTGGCTGTAGGCAAAGCCGTTGTGCCAGGCCATCAGCACCGTGGATTCGAAGCCGAACATGTGCTGCGGTGGCACGGTGCCGATGATGTGGCAGGGTTCGCCGCGGGGCAGCCCGAAGCATGCCGCTTCGGCGGTGACGCTGGCGACCAGCGCCCCCCAGGTTTTGGGGTGCGGTTGTGGCGTGCCGGTCGACCCCGAGGTAAAGAGCACGGCAAAGCGCTGCGCGATGTCGATCTGCGGTATCGCGGGTTCGTATGCGGCTGAGGCGGGCGTCTTCGGGTACCGTACCTGCGGCAAGTCCACCGACGGGCCGTCATCATCGGTCAGGCAAAACACATCGGCCGCGAACTCCCGGATTCGCCGTATCATGCCCGGCGCATGGGTGGGCGGCAGCAGGCTGGTCTTGCCGCTGACGGCGGCGGCGGCAAGACCTACGCTGAAATGGTAGCGGTCGTTGCACAGATTGATCAGGTTGCCGCCGGCGGGCAGGCGCCCTGCCAAATCCATCACGTCGGCGAGGAACTGCCGCCGCGTCACCGCACAGGTGCGCGCACCATCGGCGCGCCAGGCGACGACGTGCTCAGGCGTGGCATGGGCAATCAGCGGCAGGGTCGGCATGGTGCTAGCTCTGGCGCCCTGCGCCGCTTGTAAACGCGCGCACTGCCGCCATGATGTGTACTCGCGGTGCCTGAGGCACTGCCCTGTGACGCACCACGTATTCGAGCACGAACATCAGAATCACCAGCGGCAGCGTCATGAAGTTTGCGAATAGCGACCACACATCGAGCGGCGCCAGGAAAAACAGCACGGTCGATACCATTGCCATCATCGCGAAAAACAGCGTCCATGCCACGGTGACATGGTGTGCATACCGCTCGTGCCGTGGCGACAGAATGTGGGGGGCATGCACGGCGCGGGCAAAACGGGTACATAACGGGGTGACCCCCGGCAGCAGCGTGCGGCCGAATACCGCCAGCAGGCCAAGCTGCATGCCGGCATGCTGCAGCCAGTAGACCACGTTATAGTGCTGCACCAGCAGTGGCCAGGCGAGCCACAGCCCCGCGCACAACAGTGCGACCCCGCTCAGCATCAGCGCACGCGCACGGCTGCGCCACGCGCATATCAGGGCGATCAGGACGACAGGGGCGATAGACAACAGCGCGCCCAGTTGCCCGGCTTGCGACGATGCATCGGCGTGGCTGGTGTAGTGGACCAGGAAGGGGTAAGCGATCAGCACCGACGCGATAGCTGCCCAGCGCAGGATGCGCATGGTCATCAGCAGCTTCGGTTGGCCGCGATGTAATCCGTCAAGGTGCGCAGCGAGGTGAACACGCGCCGGCTGTCGGCGCTTTCTGCTTTCAGTTGCAGGCCATAGCGTTTGGAGATGACCAGCGCGATTTCCAGAATGTCGATGGAGTCCAGCCCCAGGCCTTCGCCGTAGAGCGGCGCGTCGGGATCGATGTCGCTTGCGGCTGTTTCCAGATTCAATCCTTCGACGATCAGCTGGGCCACTTCGGCTTGCAGTTCGGCACTGCCTGCCGATACATCGTTGCGGTTTTCTTGCATGGTTGAAAGGGTGCTGTATGTGGCAGGCGATGGGCGTGATTGGGGAAGCGCGTTGTCATAAGATCAAAAACGATCAAAAACGGCTACGTAATCAATTGATTCTATGAAATAATCCGGGACCCAGTCAATGCCGCTGTCGATTCACGGCGAGTTGCCGCGGTGCAGGAGGGCGCTGCGGCTTAATGCATGATGCCGGCGTATATATCTTGTAGGACGGACGCTTATTGACAATGCCGGCCTGGCTTCGCAGAATCGTCCAACGTTTCTTAACCGTTGTCTGTTCGGTGTCGCACTGACCGGTGTGTGTGGTAGATGGAATGATGATAATTACATGATGGCGGCAAACGACAGAATGGAAATCCCGGCCCACCCATCCACCTCCGATTGCGATGTGCTGATCATCGGCGGCGGTCCGGCGGGTTCGACCGCGGCGACCTTGCTGGCGGAACGCGGGTACCGCGTCACCCTCCTGGAAAAAGCGCATCACCCGCGGTTTCACATCGGGGAATCGCTGTTGCCGGCCAATCTGCCGCTGTTCGACAAACTGGGCGTGGCGGCCGAAATCAAGGCGCTCGGCATGGAAAAATGGGGTGTGCAGTTCGTGTCGCCCTGGCATGACCACACGCAGTCGTTCGTGTTTGCCGATGCACTGGACAAGTCCATGCCCATGGCCTACCAGGTGCGGCGCGCCGAGTTCGACGAGGTGTTGCTGCGCAACGCCAGCCGCAAAGGCGCGCAGGTGATCGAAGGCTGCGCCGCGCATGCGGTTGAATTCCTGCCCGGCGACGCCGGCGTGACGGTGCAGGCTCGCCACGAGGACGGCCGCGAGGCGGTGCTGCGCGCGCGCTTTCTGCTCGATGCATCGGGGCGCGATACCTTTCTTGCCAATCGTTTCAAGGCCAAGCAGCGCAACCCTGCGCACAACAGTGCTGCGATCTACGCGCACTTTACAGGCGCCGCGCGCAATTCGGGCAAGACTGAGGGCGACATCAGCATCTTCTGGTTTGATCACGGGTGGTTCTGGTACATCCCTCTGACGGAGGGCGTCACCAGCGTGGGTGCGGTGACCTGGCCGTACTATCTGAAGACGCGCAAGGGCAAGCCGCTCGAACAATTCCTGCAGGAGACGATTGCGCTGTGTCCGCGCCTCGCGGAGCGCCTGAAAGAATCCCAGCTTGCTTCACCAGTGGAAGCGACCGGCAACTATTCCTATGTCTGTGACCGTACCCGCGGCAGCAATTATCTGCTGTTGGGCGATGCCTATACCTTTATCGATCCGGTGTTTTCATCGGGTGTGATGCTGGCCATGCAAAGTGCTTTCGCCGGCGTGGACGCGGTGGATGCGATCCTGCGCAAGCCCGCACAGGCCGCCGCCGCGCTGCAGCATTTTGACCGCACCATGCAGATGGGACCCACGGTGTTTTCATGGTTCATTTACCGCGTGACCAACCCGGCGCTGCGCAATCTGTTCATGGCACCGAGCAACATGCTGCGGATGAAAGAGACGGTGCTGTCGGTGCTTGCCGGCGATTTGTACGGCGGCACCCGGGTGCGCGGCCGCTTGCTCATCTTCAAACTCATCTACTATGCAAGCAGCCTGTTCCATCCGGGACGCACGCTGGCGGCCCTGCGCCGGCGCAAGATCAACATACGCGGCGCCGAGGAAACTGGCGCGATGCCTGGCTGATGGGTGATACAGGTCTTGCCAAGTCCATAGCCGGGGAAGAGGCGCTAGCCGTGATGCAGTCGACAGTGCCGCGGGTGCGGAATGAACCCGGTGTACTGGGCGCCTTGTGCTACACGGTGGAGGCCGCTGACGGCGAAGGGCGGCTGGCTGGCGCGCCCTGCCTGCGCGTGCCTATGCCGCGTCTGGACAGCCGCGATGCGCCCTGCGAAATCTGGCGCGCAGGCGCTGGCTGTGTAGAAGGCGGGCACGGCCCGCTACGCTATCGTTACGACAAGGATGCGCTGTTTGGCGTGATCGCGCTGCAGGAATCGGCGTTTGCCGAGGAGAGCGGTAAAACCCCGTTGCAACGGGCGACCGAGGCGGCTTATCGCACCCTGTTCACCGCGCAGCGGGAACTGCGGTTTCCCCATCTTTACCGCTGCTGGAACTACCTCGCCGACATTAACGGCGAGAGTCACGGGCTTGAGCGCTACCGCCAGTTCAATCTCGGGCGGCAGGACGCGCATGCCGCGGCGCAACGCGAGGTGGCTGGGGATTTTCCCGCGGCCTGCGCGCTCGGTTCGGCGGCCGGACCGCTCAATATCGCTTTCCTGGCGGGCCGGACTGCGCCCCTGCGCATCGAGAATCCGCGCCAGGTCAGTGCCTACCATTATCCGGGTATGTACGGTCCGCGTACACCGCTGTTTTCGCGCGCCACCCTGCTGCGCCTGCCCGACCGGTTGCTGTTGCTGATCTCGGGCACGGCGAGCGTGGTGGGCCATGTCAGCCGGCATGCCGGCGACGTGGTAGCGCAGGCGCAGGAAACCCTCAACAACCTCGAGGCCGTGATTGCCGAGGCCAACCGGCTGGCGGGTGGGCGCGAGCCCCGCTTCGGCTTGCGCGATCTCGTCATGCGCGTGTATGTGCGCCATGCCGCCGATCTTGCGCGAGTGCAGGCAGTGCTTGCGCAACGCATGGCAGGGGGAACGCCGAACGCGGTCTACCTGCGTGCCGACGTGTGCCGGCCGGACCTGCTGCTGGAAATCGAGGCCCATGCAACGGTTGCGCCGGGATCGGCCGCGGGCGGGGACCTGGAGCAGGGTGGATGATGCGCGCGCTGCGCCGCGGCATGGTCGGCCTCTATGACCACCTGGTCATTTATGGCGGGCTCACTTTGCTGGGCTTGATCAGCGTGCTGTGGACCGTGGGCGCGCTGCTGGGTTATCCGCTGTTGCCCGGGCGCTACGCACGCGCGCTGGGCCGCTACGTAACGATGGTGTCGTTCCGCTTTTACCTGGCCTGTCTTGCCCTCACCCGGCGCTTCAGCTTCGACACTTCGGCGCTCGATGCCTTGCGCGGCGCGCCGCCAATGATCATAGCCCCCAATCATCCGGGCATGCTGGACGCGCTGATGGTCATTTCGCGCCTGCCCAACGTGGCCTGCGTGCTCAAGGCGACGCTCATGAACAGCCCGATTTTCGGCGTCGGCGCACGGTTTGCGCGTTTTATCCGCAACGAACCGGCGCCGTACATGGTGCAACTCGCGATCCACGATATCGGGCAGGGCAGCCATCTGCTGCTGTTCCCTGAAGGCACGCGCACCACGCAGGATCCGGTCAATCCGTTGACCGGCAGCGTCGCCCTCATCGCCAGCCGCGCGCAGGTGCCGGTTCAGACTGTGCTGATCGAAACCGATTCGAAGTACTTGAGCAAGGGCTGGCATTTTCTGCGCGTGCCGCCCATGCCGATGCATTTCCGGGTGCGTCTCGGGCGGCGCTTCGATCCACCGACCGACGTGCATCAATTCATGACGGAACTCACGCACTACTTCTCGCACGAACTGGTGCGAGGCTCGGCGTTCTATCCGGCGGCCAGTCTGCCGGTGCAGGCCGACCGCACGCTCGAAATCACGCCGGCACCCTGATGGATATGACAGTCCTGTCGGCAACCCACCTGGTGTTGATCCCCAGTTACAACCCCGGCCCCAAGGTCTACGACACCGTGCGCGGCGCGCGCGCGCAATGGGCGCCGGTATGGGTAGTGGTGGACGGGAGCACCGATGACAGCCACGAGGGGCTGGAGGCCATGGCGCTGAACGATCCTCATATCCGTGTACTGACGCTGCCGCACAACCAGGGCAAGGGCGCGGCCGTATTGCACGGGCTCGAGCAGGCAGCGGCTGCCGGTTACACGCATGTGCTTACCATGGATTCCGATGGACAGCACGACCCCGCCTGCATACCAGTCTTCATGGCGGCATCCAAACAGCATCCTGCGGCGATGATACTGGGTAAGCCGGTGTTCGATGCCAGCGCGCCGGCGCTGCGCGTGCAGGGGCGTCGCCTTTCGAACATGTGGGCCAACCTGGAAACGCTGTGGATGGGCATTGGCGACTCGCTATTCGGTTTTCGTGTCTATCCGGTGGCGCCGCTGATACGGGTGATGCGCGCGCAAAGCTGGATGCGCCGCTTTGATTTCGACCCCGAGGCCGCCGTGCGCATGTGCTGGCAGGGCGTGGTGCCCGTCAATCTGCCGGCCCCCGTGCGCTACTATGGACCGGGAGAGGGCGGCGTTACCCATTTTCACTATGGACGCGACAACCTGTTGCTGACCTGGATGCATACCCGGCTGTTCCTGGGTTTCATTCTGCGCCTGCCGCTGCTGCTTGCCAGGCGCCGGCGCGAGCGCCGCGCGCAGGCCTTGAAAGGAGAACACGCTTGAGGGTATTCGAACGCTACGCAGCCGCCTTGGCCATCCTGACCGCAGCAGGAGCGGCTGTATCGCCGGCGCTGGCGCAAAGCTATCCCGTGAAGCCGATACGGCTGGTGGTGCCCTATCCGCCCGGCGGTGGCAGCGACATCGTGGCGCGGCCGCTGGCGCAACTGGCGGGCGCCAGCATGGGACAGCAGGTGGTGATCGACAACCGCGCCGGGGCGGGCGGTAATATCGGCATGGAACTGGTGGCCAAGGCGCCGCCGGACGGCTACACGCTGGTGTGGGGCATCACCGCCCAGCTGGCGGTGAATCCCGCGCTGTATCCCAAGCTCAATTACGATCTCGTCCGGGATTTTGCGCCGGTGTCGCTGATGGGCATCGCGCCTTATCTGCTGGTGGCGCATCCGCAACTGCCGGTGAAATCGGTGGCTGAACTGGTGGCGCTGGCGCGCGCCCATCCCGGTGACATCCGCTATGGTTCGGCGGGCAACGGCAGCGGCTCTCATCTCGCGGGCGAAATGCTCAATTCCCTCGCGCGCATCAAGACCACGCACATACCCTACCGCGGCGGCGCACCCGCGCTCACCGACCTGGTGGCCGGCCAGCTTCAACTGAGTTATCTCACCTACACTTCCACCAACAGCTTCCTGCGCAGCGGACGCCTGCGTGCGCTGGGCGTCACCACGGTCAAGCGCTCGCCGGCGCTGCCGGATCTGCCGGCCATCGCCGAAGCGGTGCCGGGCTATGACTCGTCGGTGTGGTACGGCCTGCTGGCGCCCGCGGCCACGCCGCCGGAGATTATTGCGCGCCTGAACCGCGAGTTTGTGGCGGCGTTGAAGAACGCCGAGGTGCGCAAGCGCCTGATGACCGAGGCGTTCGAACCGCTCGGTTCCACGCCCGAATATCTCGGCGACTATATGAAAAAGGAGATCGCACGCTGGGCCAAGCTGGTCAAAGAAACCGGCGCGCGCATTGACTGACGGCATCGTTTCTGTGACCTTTTTTATCCCGCGACATGGCTGATTCCGGCGCCCCCGCGGCATGGACGCGGCAACTGGGGCCCCGCCTGCTGCGCCTGATGTGGCTGAAAAGCAGCGGTACGATGGTGATTCTGTGGGTGTTTTTTGCCGTCTACCTGCACATCATGAAAAATCCGGCATACCCGGTGCTCACCATGCCGGTGACCCGGCTCGACGAGTGGATCGCTTTTTTTCCGCCGGCGCTGCCAATCTATGCCTCGCTGTGGGTGTACCTGTCGCTGGTGCCGTCGCTGCTGCTGGGCCTGCGTGAATTGCTCGCCTACGGCGTGTGGATCGTGCTCTTGTGCTGCGCCGGCCTGCTCATCCATTATTTCTGGCCGACCAAGGTGCCGCCGCATGACATCGGAGAAGGGCAGTTTTGGGGTTTCGCCATGTTGCGCGGGGTGGATGCTGGGGGCAACGCCTGCCCATCCCTGCATGTGGCGACAGCGGTGTTCGCCGCGATGTGGTGCGACCGCCTGCTGCCCGGCATGAATATCGGCTGGCGCGGCCGGGTGGGCAATGCCATCTGGTTTCTGGCAATCACCTGGTCGACCATGGCCACCCGGCAGCATGTTGCCATCGATGTGGCTGCGGGTCTTGTGCTCGGTGTCGTTTTCGGCGCGGCCTCGCTGTGGCGGCGGCCGCTGATGGGCTGGCACGAATACCAGCGGTCGCGCACTGCGGTCAGCTGAAGCGCTTTGCGACCAGCACCGCGTTATTGCCGCCGAAGGCGAACGAGTTGGACATTACGGCGTTGAGGCTCACGCCTGTGCGCGCGACATTAGGCACATAATCCAGATCGCAGGCGGGATCGGCTTTGTGCAAATGAGCGGTAGGCGGGATCACGCTGTGTTGCAGGGCGAGCAGCGCGGCGATGAATTCGACCACGCCCGTTGCACCCATCAAGTGGCCGTGCAGCGCCTTGGTGGAACTCACCGGTACCTGCGCGGCCGCATCGCCGAACGCCGTCTTGATGGCATTGGTTTCGACCACATCCCCCGCCGTTGTCGCCGTACCATGGGCATTGATGTAACCGATTTCCCGCGGCGTCATACCGGCGTCATCGAGTGCCATGCGCATGGCGCGGATCTGACCTTCCGCCGATGGCTTGGTGATGTGGGACGCGTCGCTGGTCGAGCCGAATCCCGCGAGTTCGGCATAAATGCGTGCGCCGCGCGCCTGGGCGGCCTGCGCTTCCTCCAGCACTATCGCTCCCGCGCCTTCGCCCAGCACGAAGCCGCTGCGGTCGGCGGCGAACGGCCGGCACGAACTACCCGGATCGGCCGGATCTTCGCGCGCCAGCGTCTGCAGTGCGCGCCAGGCCTTCAGCGAGCCCAGGGTCAGCAGCGAATCGGCACCACCCGCAACAGCGCTGTCGCAGTAACCGTTGCGGATCGCGCGCAGGGCCTCGCCGATACCGATGGCGGCCGATGAGCAGGCGATGGAATAGGTATAGGTGGGGCCGGTGAAGCCGGTGTCGAGTGAAATTTCCGATGCCGCGGCATTGTTCATCGTCATCACTACCGTGGTTGGCCTCACCCGCGCATTGGCCACGTTGCCGAGCGACTGCCGGTAGGATTCTTCCATGGTGGTGGCGCCGCCCAGGCCGGTACCCCAGTAGACGCCGGCCCTGTCCTTGTGGGGCACCTCGAGCTTCGCATCGGCCAGCGCCTGTCTTGCGGTGAGCAGCGCTATCAGCGTGGTGCGATCCAGGGTGCCGAGCCGCATCTTGGTGAAGGCCTCGGTGGAAAACGCGGGGACTTCAGCCGTCAGCCACGGTGTGGCATCGTCGGGGAAAGGTTTCGAGTGACGGCCTATGCCGGAACGCGCTGCCGCCAGATTGGAGAAGAACGTCGCTGTATCATTGCCGCAGGGGGACATCACCCCCAGGCCGGTGATGACAACTCTTCTCACGCAGTGTCTTTCGTTGCAGCCTTGTGGGCTTGCTTTTCCGCCACCAGCCGCTCGATCTCGTTCACCACGTCCTGTATCGTGCGCATTTCCACGGCTTCCGCAGGCGTGTCGACTTCAAACTTTTCCTCCAGCAGGAACATGAATTCCACCGCCGACAGCGAGTCTATTTTCAGCGATTCGAGAGTTGCTTCCGGCGTGATCTGGGCGGGCTCCAGCTTGAACTGATCGACCATCATCTCGCGCACTGTATCGAATGTACTCATGGGCTGATTTCCGTTGGTCTTATCCCCACGCCCGCAGCATGGTGACCCCGCAATAAGGCAGGTTGCGCCGGGAGCGAGGGTCCTGGCGAACACCGTATCTGCAGTAGTCCTTGTGCACTTAGAAAACGGCCTGAATACCTGGTTCCCCGGATTGTGCGGTCGTATCTGCAGAGAGCCGGTGAATTGCCGTCAGGGCGGACAATGGAATATTTTTTAATGAAAAACAAAGACTTATTTGGTGAGCGTAACTATTTTATCATGCCCCCGTCCCGGGGCAGACGAAGGTGACGAATTGTCATCGGGAATGATATAAACACGCTCTCTTCAGAACCTGCCGGGGTTTCCCCCAGGCTGGCCACAACCCGCCCGACACGCAACAGTAAGGATCAGACAGACATGGCTTCGACCGCACAGGCAACCCCACCGTCCCTGCTTCAGGCGGCGCCTTATACCGATCACACCGTCACTGTTGCCGGACTCAAACTGCATGTGCAGGACTACGGCACGCCGGGCAAGCCGCCCATGCTGTGCGTGCATGGTGGTGCCGCGCACGCGCACTGGTTCGATTTCGTGGCGAGTGGATTTACCGCCGACTATCATGTGCGCGCCTATGATCAGCGTGGCCACGGCGACAGCCAGTGGGATACCTCGGCCCAGCCCGATTACTCGTATGAGCGCTATGCTGCGGATCTGCACGAATTGACCGAAAAACTCGACCTCAGGGATTTCATACTGGTCGGGCATTCGATGGGCGGCGTGGTGTCCACGGTCTACCTCGGCACCTACCCGGGGCGCGCCAAGGCCTTTATCCTGATCGATTCCACCATCGCCATGCCGCCCGATCGCATTGCCAACATGAAGGCTGTGGGCAACCGCGAAGGCCGCAGCTACGCCGATCAGCCGGAGTTCATGGCCAACTACAAGGTGCGGCCCGCGGGCAGCACGGCGGCCCCGGAGATCGTGCGCCACCTCGCGATGAACAGCGGCCGCCCGTTTACCGAGAGCGATGGCCGCTGGCGCTACAAATTCGACCGTAACGTCTACGCGATGCGCGAGCGCATGGACAGCTACCCGTACTGGAGCAACATCAAGATACCGGCGCTGCTGATGAAGGGCGGCCGCAGCGCGCGCATTACGCCGGAAGTGATCGCCGGCGTGCAGTCAAATGCGCCGCATGTGCGGGTGGCTGAAGTGCCGGATGCGGATCATCACGTGACGCTCGACAATCCGCAAGGGTTCATCACCGCAACGAAGGCGTTCCTCAACAGCCTTCGTTAGCAGGTGACGAACGCCGGCATTCAGGCCGCCGGCATCAGGCTATTCGCGTGCCGCAATCGGCACCAGGGCATCGTCTCGGGTGCCGTTACCCAGCTGCCCGGCGCGGTTACCGCCCCAGCAGTGCACCGTGCCGTCATCCGCGAGCGCGCAGGTGTGATAAGTCCCGGCCGACAGGGCCTTCATTGACAGCGAGCCATTGAGCGCCACCGGTACGGTGCTGCCGTCGCCCTTGGTGCCGGTGCCGAGTTGACCGTAACGGTTGCTGCCCCAGCACTGCACCCGGCCATTGGTGCTGGCACAGGTGTGATAGGTGCCCGTGGTGAACAAGCCGACCCCGGCGGAGAAGCCCGGCGCTTCCTTGGGCATGCCGCTATCGGTCTTGCTGCCGTCGCCGAGCTGCCCCTCGCGGTTGCTGCCCCAGCAATTAAGCCCGCTTTTGCCGTTCAATATGCAATTGTGATAACTCCCGACCGCGAGTTGCCGTGCGTCGGTAATGCCCGCTACCTGCACCCGCTTGCCGGAGGCCCGATCGGCGGGTGAGCCCAGTTGCGACTGGCGGTCATTGCCCCAGCAATAGGCTTTGCCGGCGCTCAAGGCGCAAGTGTGGTAGCCGCCCGCGCCGATGGCCGTGACGTTTTCCAGGCCCGCAATCGCAAACGGCTTGGGCACGGCTTTGTTGGCCAGGTCGTCACCGACCTGCCCATGGACGTTTTCGCCCCAGCAGAACATCTTGCCCTCGTTTGTCAGGGCGCAGGTGTGGTAGCGCCCGCTGCTGATCGCGGTGACATTGCTCAAGCCCGCCACCTGTGCCACCGGCGTGACGTCGTTCAGCTGACCCGTGCCGGCCTCACCATCCCGGTTAAAACCCCAGCAGGATACGGTACCGCTCTTGTGCAGCGCACAGGTGTGGCTGTCACCCGCGGCCAGCTGGGTGACGTCGGCAGCGATGGTGACTTTGATCGGCACGGGTATGCTGTCCACCGGGCTCACGCCGAGTTGGCCATAGCTGTTCTTTCCCCAGCAATACACCGTGCCGGCATTCTGCAAGGCACAGACATGATTGCTGCCCGAACTGATCTGAGCCACGCCACCCAGGCTGGCCGCATTCGCCGCGCCTGACAGGCACAGCAGCATGGTGATGATGACTCTCCCTGATCTCATCATATGATTTTTCATATTTCCCCTGTCGTTATGGATTGAACTGACGGCGTATCGATCGACAACCGCCAAATAATAGCAAAAGAACATACAATACTGATGACAACGGACGTTTGCTGAAAAAACCGCCGGCCTTGCAGGGAACAGCGGGCACGGGGTTCGGATATCCATCAGGGGGAAACCATGAAGTTCGTCAGAGTGACAGTTGCGGCTGCCTTGGCATGGACATGCCTTGCCGCGCACGCGCAAACCACCCAGGAACTGATCGCCAACGGCAAGAACACCGACAACGTGCTGAATTTCGGCATGGGCTACGATTTAAAGCAGTACAGCGCGCTCAGCCAGATCAACAAATCGAATATAAAGCGCCTGGTGCCGGTGTGGAGCCACAGCCTGTCCAACACCGCGGGCGAACACGCACAGCCCACGGTTTACGACGGCGTGATGTACGTGGTGAACGGCAACTGGACCTTTGCCATCGATGTCGCCACCGGCCGCCAGATCTGGCGCACGCCGGCGGGTTATGAAACCGGCGCATTGCGCGTGGCGGGCGGCGGCGCGCTGATGCGCGGCACCGCCACCATCTACAACGGCAAGCTGTTCCGGCAGACGGTGGATGCACATGTGGTGGCACTCGACATGAAGACCGGCAAGCAGGTATGGAAGCAGAAATTTGCCGAGTGGAAAGAAGGCTACAAGGGCGTGGTGGCGCCCATCGTCGCCAACGGCGTGCTGGTGTCGGGCATGGGCGGCGGCGACAGCACCACGCGCGGTTTTGTCGAAGGCTATGACCCGGAAACCGGCAAGCGCCTGTGGCGCACCTGGACCGTGCCCGCCCCTGGCGAAAAGGGTTCCGAGACCTGGCCTCACGCGACCAAGCCCGATGCATGGAAGTACGGCGGCGGCGCCACCTGGCAGTACGCCACCTATGATCCGGAACTCGACCTGATCTACATCGGCACCGGTAATGCTGAGCCGTACAATCCGGTCTACCGCGAAGGCCAGGATTCGCTCTATACCGCCAGCATTTTGGCGATCCGTCCCAAGACCGGCGAACGGGTGTGGCACTACCAGTATGTGCCCAACGACAGCTACGATTACGACTCGACCGCGGAAAGCCTGCTCGCCGACATCAATGTCAACGGCAAGCCGCGGAAGGTGCTGATCAATGCGCACAAGAACGGCTTCATGTACGTGCTGGACCGCGCCAACGGCCAGTTGATCGCGGCCAACGCGTACACCAAGGTGACCTGGGCTTCGCACATTGACATGAAGACCGGCCGCCCGGTGTTAACCGACATATTGCAGCGCGCGATGGCGGGCGAGCAGGTGACTTTCTATCCGTCGCGCGGCACCAATGCCTCCCTGCCCGCGTTCAATCCCCGCACGGGGCTGGTGTATCTCAATGCATGGCACCAGGCGCGGGTGATGAAATTTGTCGACGCCAAGCTGGTGCTGGGCGGCGGCTACACCGGCATAGAGACCACCTTCACCACGCCCAAGGGTGAGCCGCAGGGCTTTCACAAGGCGATCGATCCCTTGACCGGCAAGGATGTGTGGAGCGTGCCCTACTATGATGTGGTGAACAGCGCGGGCATGCTCGCCACCAGCGGCGGACTGCTCTTCACCGGCAAGCTTACCGGCGAATTCATCGCGCTCGACATGGACAACGGCAAACAGATCTGGCAATTCCAGACCGGCTCGGGCATCAACGCCGCGCCCATCACCTACACGCACAAGGGGGTGCAATACGTCACCATACTGGCGGGCCGCGGCGGCAGCAATCCCAACCGTTTTGCGGGGAACCTGGGCCCGGCGGGCGGCGCGGTATGGACATTTGCGCTGATGCCGGAGTAGCACGTATGAAGCATTACGTTTTGTTTGCTGCGCTGCTGTGCTGCGGCGCCGTGCATGCGCAGGAGGCGGTGACACCCGCACAGATCAAGGCCGGCGCCGAAATCTACGCGCGCAACTGCGCGACCTGCCATGGCAACCGCATGAAGAATCCGGAATGGGCGATCGATCTTGCCACCATACCCAAGGACGACCGGCAGCGCTTCGTCCAGTCCGTGACCAACGGCAAGAACAACATGCCGCCGTGGGGTGACGTGCTGAAGCCCGACGAAATCGCCGCGCTGTGGGCCTATTTTTCGCAGGGTGAGAAGTAGCGCGCCCGGCTGCCCCCTTCATTACTGGTAACCAGGGAGACCAACGATGATGAAAACACTGATTGCAACACTGCTGCTGAGCGTGTGCGCAAGCCTGCACGCGCAAACGGCCGAGGAAATACTCAACAAGAGCGGCAACACTGACAACGTGCTGAGCTTCGGCATGGGCTATGACCTGAAGATGTGGAGCCCGCTGGCGCAGATCAACCGTTCGAACATCAGGAAGCTGGTGCCGATCTGGAGTTTCAACCTTGCTAACGACATGGGCGAGCTGTCGCAGCCCACGATCTACAACGGCGTGATGTACGTGGTCAACGGCAACTGGACGTTTGCGATCGATATCGCCACCGGCCGCCAGATCTGGCGCACGCCCGTGCAGTATGACCGCGCCGCGCTGCGGGTGACCACCGGCGGCGCCTACCTGCGCGGCCATGCCACGCTCTATAACGGCAAGCTCTTCCGCCAGAACATTGACGGGTATGTCGTCGCGCTCGACATGAAGACCGGCAAGGAGTTGTGGAAGACCAAGTTCGGCGAATGGAAGGAAAGCTATGGCGGCATCGTGCAGCCGACCATCGCCAATGGCGTGCTGATTTCCGGCATGGCCGGCGGCGACCGCACCGCGCGCGGCTTCATCGACGGTTATGACCCGGAGACCGGCAAGCAATTGTGGCGGCGCTGGACCATACCCGCGCCGGGCGAGCCGGGCTCGGAGACCTGGCCCAACAAGGAATTGCCGGATGCGTGGAAGTACGGCGGCGGCGCGACCTGGCAGCCCGTGTCATATGATCCCGAACTCGACTTGGTGTTTGTCGGCACCGGCAATGCCGAGCCGTACAACCCCAAGTACCGCGCGGGCATGGACAGCCTGTTCGCCGCGAGCGTGCTGGCGATACGTCCCAAGACCGGCGAAATGGTGTGGTACTACCAGTTTCTGCCCAATGACAGTTTTGACTTCGACGGCACGGCGGAGAGCATCGTTGCCGACATTCAGGTCGAGGGCAAGCCGCGCAAGGTGCTGCTCAACGTCAACAAGAACGGTTTTGTCTACGTGATCGACCGCACCAACGGCAAGCTGATCGCGGCCCATCCGTTCACCAACCAGAACTGGGCCAAATACATCGATCTCAAGACCGGCCGCCCGGTACTGACCGATCTGCTGGATCGCGCGGTCAAGGGCGAGACCATCGATCTCAACCCGCGACTCGGCACCAATGCAACGCTGTCGGCCTACAATGCCAAAACCGGCACGCTGTACCTGAACTCTTGGGAAATTTTCCGCGTAATGAAGTTTGTGGATGAGAAGCTGGTGGTCGGCTCGGGTTACACCGGTGTCGAAGGCGGCTCGAAGGTTCCGGAGATCACCGGCTACCATATCGCGATGAACCCGCTGACCGGCAAGGTGCAATGGAAGATACCGCTGCGTGATTTCGCGGTCTCCGCCGGCACGCTCGGTACCGATGGCGGCCTGCTGTTCACCGGCAAGCTGACCGGCGAATTCATCGCGCTCGACCAGGATACCGGCAAGCAGCTGTGGCAGTTCAAGACCGGCTCCAGCGTCAACGCGCCGCCGATCACCTACACCCACAAGGGCGTGCAATACGTGACCATATTGTCGGGCCGCGGCGGCAGCAATCCCAGCCGCTCGGCCGGCGCCGTGGTGCCCACCGGCGGGTCGGTTTATACGTTCGCGCTGATGCGGGATTGAGCGGTTGCAGGATGGCGCCGGCCGCTTGCTGCGCGGCCGGCCTCAGTTGCCGACAATCGCTAGCGGTAGCGATGCAGGTCGTCGTAGAACTCCTGCATCATGAAATCCTCGAGGATGCCGTTATCGCGGGCACGCGCCGACAGCGTGTACTCTTTGCCGGTTTTTCTTGAGTACCACTGGAAATCACCGCGTTCGTGTTCGCGGATGATCTCGATGATCTTGCGCACCACCGCGAGATCGATATCGGGATTGTTGCCCTTGCGGACTTCGAACAATTGCTGTCCGGTGCGCCGGAAATTTGCGTTCCAGCCCAGGAACATGAATTCTGCATAGTCGTAGCCGCGCCGGCGGATTTCGAACAGGCCGCCGCTGGGGACTGGTCTTTTTTCCTGGAAGGTGATGGGCGCCGGCGCTTTCAATGTGGCGTTCGCGACGACGCCGCGGTTGGCGCGATTGGCATCGGCGGCGGCCTGTTCTTCCGGCGAAATCTCGCCGCGTGCGCGCTGGCGCGCTGCGATGTACGCCGTGAGGTCCGTCTCCGCGGGTGGCGCCACGCTGGGCGGCAACACCGGCGGCGATGCCGGCTTGGGCGGTAGGGGCGCGCTGGCCACCGGGGCTTCAGGCGCGGGCCTGGGCAGCGCAATCACCGGTGGTGCAGGTGCCTGGTGTGCCGGCGGCGGCGGGGCCGGCCGCGGCTTCGCGGCTACTGCCGGCGGCGCGGGCGCCCTGGGCCGGGGTGGCGG
>JADMIO010604080.1_pt1 | contig 32975 bp, 22 predicted proteins | sample 8958161 | NCBI WGS metagenome assembly JADMIO01 (sample SAMN16585339, study PRJNA669376) | soil metagenome | isolation source: Crop rotation soil | place: USA: Cullars Rotation, Alabama | collected 2011
GCCGCGACTTCAAGTCACGTGAATTCCAAGCTTCGGATCCCACTGTGCTGGAAAGGTACGCCGCGGACGGCAGGCGCTCCGGGCTTATCATCTCGCTATAGTGGCGGGCGCCCGACTGGATCAGCCGTTCCTTGACCGCCACGTCGGTCGGTTCGAGGCGAACCGGCCGGAGCAAAAACGTCACGTCGGCGGGGTCGTAGCTGCCGCTGAACATCACGCCCCTCCCGCCGCGCCGCGCCGGTGCCGGGCGAGCTGGCAGTCGCGCGGTACCAGGCTGTAGTCGCACAGGTCGAGGAACGCCTCATCCGACAGGCTATCGCCCATGCCGACGGTCACGACCGGGTCCGGGCCGACGTGGTGAGCGAGGACGTGTCGCACCGCCCGCTCCTTGCCGAGGAACCGCGGCACGACCGACAGGTTGTTGTCGTTGCCGTGGATGACGAAGCGCTGCGGATCAACGACGCGTTGCAAAGCCGCGCGCAGCGGCCCGAGTCGTTCGGCGTCCCCGCCCGGATGCTTGGCGACGACGTAGAGTGGCATCTCGAAATCCGCGATCACGCGGACGTTGACGCCCAGCTGCTCGTCGGCACTCACGCGCTCGGCAACGTGCTGGAGCGCGTGCAGGTCCGCGGCCGTCTCGCGGGCTTTCGGCCGAACGTGGGCGTCCCACGCCGGGTCGGGGGTTCCGCCGGGCAGCAAGATGACGCCGCCGAAGTCGAGGATGGCCGTATGGTCGAACGGCAGGTCCACGCGCCGAAAGGCGTCGAGGCTGCGGGCCGTCGTCGGGATCACCGTCGCGGACCGGAACCAGACGTCGAGCAGCCCTCGCTGGCGGTCGGTCATGAACGATAGCGGCTCGCCGTCCCGGCGGTAGGCGACCGCGCGCGCCGGCTCGCCGGCCGGGCACTTCGGCCGGGTCTGGAAGATGGTATCGTCCAGGTCGAGGAACAGCACGATCCGCATCCGCGCCTCAGGCCGGCGTGTCGAAAAAGACCGGGACCGCGCCGAGCCGCGCGGGCAGCGTGTGGTCGGCCGGCAGCGGTTGCGTCTCGTAGCCGACGATGATCCGGTCATACCGGCGGTCGGCCACGTTGTAAACGTAATTCGGAATCCGGTCGTGATAATTGTCCACAAACTCCAGGGCGCTCGAAAGATCACCGTCCACGAGCAGCGGCGAGCGCGTCGTGGACTGGACGTGGACGTCGCATCCCAGCGCCTCGAGCCGCCGGGCGAGCAGGAACGGCGGGTGCATGAACTCACCCGTACCGAGCACGAGCACGCGCTCGCCCGGACGAACACCGGACGCGCGCACGAGCGCCTCCAGGTCGTAGATCACCGCCCCGCGGTGGCCCGTTCGTCCGTGATTACCACGCAGGTACTCGTCCTTGACCTCGCCGCGGCCGGTGGCAACCGGACACGGTCCGGGGTCGAACGCCGGCTCGGGGTCGAACGCGAAACCGCCACGGAGCAGACTGTGGACCGCTGTTTTTGCGCCGAGGCGCCCACGACCGGCCAGGCCGAGCCAGTCGGTCAGGCAGACGAGCCGGACGTCGGCGACCGCGGGATTCAGCCGGGCGTACGCCGCGGCCAGCTCGGCGAGCGTCCGGCCGGTGCTGATCTCATCGTCGATCAAGACCAGGGTGCGGGCGGTACGGAACAGGCGGACGTCGTCGGCCGCCGCCGGTTCGTAGAGCCAGTGCTGCGTCGCGTGGCTATGGCTCTCGTCAAAGCCAAGGGCGAGCGGGCGGTCGAGGCGGTAGCGCGTCGTGTGCAGAAAAATCGCGTCGTCGCGGCCGGTGCGGCGCAGCCAGCTCTCGTATACGCCCTGGCCGAGGCCGGTGGCCGTCTCGGCCAGGGCGATGAACACGGCCGGGCCGGAAAGCCCGCCGAGCGCGTCGGCGAGCCGGTCGTGCGTCGCCGCCATGACGTGCGGCCGGACGGGATAGTGCTTCCCGAGCACCTTGCTCACGAACACGAACCCGCGCTTCCGGCTGCGGCGACTGGCGTAGCCGCACAGCTCATCCAGCGGCATCTCCGCGTGCTCGACGTGTAGCCGAAGCGTCCCGCACCGCAGCGAGACCGTTCGCGCGGGTGCGTCGCTCATACCGACCTCGCGACGGCCGGCCGCGGCACCCATAGGCCAGCCCGCGGGTGGGGCACGTCGTCCGCCGTCGCGGTCCCCAGCGCGAGCCGGATCGCCCAGTACAGGAACGCGAGCCCGGACCGGCAGGCGAACGGCAGCCCGCCGGACATGCGCGGGTTGATCTCGAGCAGGTACGGCGTGCCGCCGGCGTCGCGGAACTGCACGTTGAACAGGTGTGTGAGCCGAAGCCGGGCGGTCAGCCGGCGGACGAGTTCGACCACCGCCGGGTTGTGTTCGAGCACCTGGCCGCCGTCGTGCTTGCGGCGCACGACGCAGCGGACCAACCGGCCGTCCACCGCCAGGCAATCGACGCTGCGCTCCGGGCCGGGCAAGTACTGCATGACCAGGAGCTTGCCGAACGGCCGCCGACGAGCGAGCGCCTGCCGTGCCTCGTCAACGGTGATCGTCCACGGCCCGTGTACCTGGCCGGCGCACCGCCCGGCGTCGGCGAGGATCCGAAAACCGATGCCGAAGACGGAGACCGCCGGCTTGTAGCAGACCAGGGCGTGCCGCCGGAGCTGGCCCAGCGCCGCATCGAACCCAGGTACGTCGGTGACGACGGCGTACTCCGGGACCGGCACGTCGCCATCGGCGAGGGCGGCGTACGCGCGGGCCTTGTCGCTGACCGCCTCGACCGCGGCCGCATCGCCGGCGGCGAGCAGCCGGGTGCCGACGTCGGCGAACCGGTCGCGCCGGCGGAGGATCGGCAGCAGCCGGCGGCCCGGCAAGAACAAACCGACCGCGTGCCGTTTGCAGTAGTCCACGCAGTATTCGACGTACGCCGTGTCGTCGAGGCCGACGGGCTCCGGCTCGAAGTGGTCGGCGTGGAGCCGACCCCGGTAACGGGGCCGGTGGTGCGTGCAGTGCAGGCGAAACTCGCCCGCCCGGCGCACGCGCCGCACGAGGGCGAGCGACTCCCACGTGTTGCTCAGGTGCTCGTTCAGCCAGACGACCGGGGGCATGATGGAAGCATGTTACACGCCCCGCCGGCCCCGTCAACGAACTCGCTTCATCGTGGCTCGCACCTATGATACCATCGCGATCGACCACACCGACCGCGGCGCCAACAGAGGATGCTCTCGATGAAGCCGGTACGACTGTTCCTGACGGCGGCACTCGTAACGATCGGCTGGGCCGGCCTCGCCCGGGCGGACGGCAAGTATTTCGGGGTGGCCTATCCCGCGTCGGCGAAGGCGGGCGAGCTTCAGCTCGGCGTGACGTACACCGTCTGGGTCCCCGACGGCGTGGCCCGGCTCCGCGGCGTCATCGTCCACCAGCACGGCTGCGGGTCGGGCGCGTGCAAGGGTGGGGAGACGGCGGCCTACGACCTGCACTGGCAGGCCCTCGCCCGCAAGTGGGACTGCGCCCTGCTCGGCCCGTCGTACCACCAGGACGACAAGCAAAACTGCCGGCTCTGGTGCGACCCGCGCAACGGCTCGCAGAAGACATTCCTCGCGGCCCTCACCGACCTCGGCCAGAAAGCCGGCCACCCGGAGCTGGCCGAGGTGCCGTGGTGCCTGTGGGGCCACTCCGGCGGCGGGTTCTGGGCGAGCCTGATGCAGGTGTCGATGCCCGAGCGCGTCGTCGCCGTCTGGTGCCGGTCGGGGACGGCGTTCGCGACCTGGGAGAAGGGCGAAATCCCGCGGCCGGAAATCCCGACCGCCGCGTACCAGGTGCCGCTGATGTGCAACCCCGGGGCGAAGGAGAAGGGCGACAAGCGGTTCGACGGCGCGTGGACGGGGACGCTCGCGATGTTCAGGGCGTACCGGGCGAAGGGCGCGCCGGCCGGCTTCGCGCCCGACCCGCGGACGTCGCACGAGTGCGGCGACTCGCGCTACCTCGCCATCCCGTTCTTCGACGCCTGCCTGTCCCAGCGGCTGCCCGAGAAGGGAGCGACCGGCCAGAAGCTCCGGCCGATCGACTCGAAATCGGCCTGGCTCGCGGACGTGTTGAGCGATCGACCGGCCCCGGCCGGTGCCTACGCCGGCGCGCCGCTCGAAGCCGTCTGGCTGCCGGACGAGCGCGTCGCGAAGGCGTGGGCCGAGTATGTGAAGACCGGCGCGGTCGGCGACGCGACACCGCCGCCCGCCCCGTTCGGCGTGCGCGTGACGGCCGGCGAGCAGGGCAACGAATTGAAGTGGGATGCCCATGCCGACGTTGAGAGCGGCCTGCAAGCGTTCGCCATCCGGCGCGACGGGAAGGACCTTGCCCGGCTGCCACAGGCGCCCACCGGTCGCTTCGGTCGGGCGCTGTTCCAGGTGATGTCGTACCACGACACGCCGGAGCGGCCGCTGCCGGCAATGCGCTTCGTGGACCGCACCGCCCGGCCGGGGGAGCAGCACGTTTACGAGGTGATCGCGGTCAACAGCGCCGGCCTGCGTTCGGAACCCGCCCGCGCGACCGCGGGGCGGTAGGCCGCGGACCAGTTAACCGTCCACTAACAGAACTTGCCGCCCCCACGGGCGGGACGACGCGTACAGGCGCAACACGTCGGGCGCCTCCGCCTCGTGCGTGAGTGAGTGGCACCAGCCCAGCAGGTGGGCGAGGTACTCGTCGCTTTCCGGCGCCCAGCGTTCATCCGTCGCAACCCGGAAGCCGACGCGAGCGACTGCGGCCGCCGACATGCCCCAGAGCGGACCGGCTCGCGTGATGAAATAAAGGCGATCAACGAACAACGTGGTCGCGGCATCGCGGTGGAAGCGGGCGAACGAGGTGCGGTCGAACACGAACGCCTCCCCCTGCTCGGTGTGCGTCGCCTCGCGGTCGAAGTGGCCGGTCCGGAAGTTCCGCGTGCGGTACGACGCCGGGTCGTAGCTGCCGGCATCGCCCGTCAACCACGCCAGGTCGGCCTGGCGCTGCCGGAAGCCGTGGGCGACGTCGTTGATGTTGCGCTTGACCTCGACGATGGCCAGCACGTCCACCGGCCGACCCGCCCGTCGCGGCGGACGGACGACGGCCTGATCGAGTTCCGTGCGGGCGGCGCCGAGCGTTACCCCGCGAAGGACCCGCACCCCCGCGCCCGCGTTGCCGCGCACGACCTCGGGAACGACGAGGCGTTCGGCAAGTTCCCACGCCGTCTGCTCGAACGACGTGCCGCCACGCCCGGATCGGCGGCCCTGCTCGGTCAAGAGGCGCCTCAGCCAGTCCTCCTCCGTGTCGATGCTGATCGACGCGCGAAAGCGGCGAAGGTCGTCGCGGGCCGCGAGCAGCGCCCGATGCTCGGGGGTGGACGCGACCAGGGCGGCCCGCTCCGCTTCCAGGGCCTGCCGTCGCCGCTGGAACGCGGCCAGCTTGTCCCGAACGGCCCGGCGCCTGTCGGCGGCGGAGCGGGCGAGGGCGGCCGTCAGTCCGGCGACGGCTTTGCCCGTATCGGCGAGTTCCCGTGCCAGTCGGGCCAGCCGCTGCGCGTTCGGGGCGGCGGCCTCGGCGCGGGCGGCTTGCCGAACCTCGCGTTCGAGGTCTCGCAGCTGTGGATTGGCCCGGCGGACGTCGCGAATGCGGACCCGCTGGACAAACACCGGGTCGCGGCGCCAGCGGGCAAGGTGCCGATCGAGCCAGGTGCGGAACGTGTCCGGCGTGAGGTCGCGCACGTCGAGGCACTGCGTCCGCAGGAGGCGGCGCAGGGCGCGGACACCGCGGCTGACGTGCGTCGAGGGATCCACCGTGCGCCCAGAGGCCCCGGCCCGGGGCGGCCCAGCCGCCGAAGTACGAAAGGAATCCCGGATCGCCTGGCCTTTTCGGCCTTCGCTCTTCGTCCTTCGTACTTTGACGCAACGCCGCCCGGGGCGGTTAGCGACCGTCGGCGGATATGATAGGCCGGGCGAACGGCACGAGTTTGCCGACGGCGCGGATGAGCGCCTCGACGGCCTCCGGGTGGAACTGGCGGCCCGATTCCCGCCGGAGCACGGCGAGGGCATCCGGCCCGGTCAGCGGCGGGGCGTAGGGCCGGGCGTCCGTCATCGCGGCATAGGCGTCCGCGACGGCCAGCAGGCGGGCCAGGTACGGGACGGCGTCACCCCGCAGGCCGTCGGGATAGCCGGTGCCGTCGTGCCGCTCGTGGTGCCCGCGGACCGCCTCCGCGACGGCCGGACAGGGCGTGAGCGTGCGGACGATCCGCTCGCCGACGACCGCGTGGTCCTGCACCCAGCGGGCCTCGTCGGCGTTCAGCTCGCCGGGCTTGTTGAGAATTGCGGCCGGGATGCAGATTTTGCCGACGTCGTGCAGCTTCGCGGCGACGCCGAGCTGTTCGCGCTGTCGGGCGTCCAGGCCGAGCTCCTCGGCGACGGCCGTCGCGTACCGCCAGACGCGGACCGAGTGGTCGGCGGTCGCCGGGTCGTGGCCGGCGATGGCCCGGGCCATGCGGCGGACCTCGGCGTTGAACGCGTCCCGGTCGCCGAACTGGCTCTCCAGCGCCAGCCGCTCGGTGTACCACTTCTCCCACGGGCCGTTCAGGTATTCCCACGCGGTCTTCATGGCGATTCTCCCTGTTCCGGTGAGGCGAAACTGCCCGCGGGCCGTCATTGGCCGTAAACCCGGACCGCCCGGCCAGCAGTCAGGAACGGGCGGGGGCGCGAAAAGCGGGCGCGGGTCTACCCGGCCGGCGCGACCGGCAGGTCGATCTCGACCTCGCTCCCGAAGCACGCCGGCAGATTGAGGACGCGGACGGCGCCGCCGTGGGCCTCGATGATCCCGCGCGTGACCGCCTGGCGGACGTCCTCCCAGCGGACGGCGGCCCGGTCGGCCGGCACGCGGGCGAGCAGGTCGGCGGCCGACGGCATCGGCTCCAGTCCCATCTCCAGTCGGGCGCCGCCGAGGACGAGGACGAGCCGGCCGCCGTCGCGGCGGCCTTTCAGCCAGAGCGAGCCGCCCCCGACCGCCCGCTGGACGAGATCGAGGATCAGATTCACCAGGGCCCACTCGAACCGGCCGCGGTCCACGGCCACGGCGACCGGCTCGGCCGGCAGGCGGCTCGTCAGGTGGAGTTCGAGGAAATCGACGAACGGCCGGACCGATTGCAGGACCGGCCCGACGACGTCGGCGATGGCCGCGACCCCGGGCTTGAGCGGCAGCCGGCCGCGGCTGATCAGCAGCAGGTCGAACAGCACGTTGACCGGGCTGCCCGGCCAGGCCGGCGACGCCGGCGCCTCCCGGCCGGACGTCCGCCGCCGCGCCCGGAGCAGCGCCCGCAGTGGGTTGTCGAGCTCGGGCTCCAGCGCCCGGTGCGCCGCTGGTGCGTCGGCCGGTTGAACGGCCCCGTCCGTGAGTAAATGGCGGATCCGGTCCCGCGCCCCGTCGCCGAGCCCGCTCCGCACGCTGTCGAACCGGCAACCGAGCGCCCACGCCCCGTCCGCCAGCGGGCGGGAATGGACGACCTCGGCGAGGAGCGTGAGCGGCCGCTGGCCCGGGACGAACGCGAGCTCGATCAGGACGAGGGAGCCGGCGTCGAACGGGCCGGACGTCGTCAGCCCGATGCCGGTCGTCGAGACGTCCCGCGCCCGCGCCCACCGCGAGTGCTGGCGGTGATAGACGATTGCCAGGCACCCGGCGTCCGACCGGCAGCGCCGCCGGACCGCGAGGCGCTGGTCCGCGGCGCGCGCGGGTGGCACACGGTCCGGGTTGGTGAAGGATTCCGCGAACACGGTGGCCCTCCTTTCGCTGGCCGCGGACGAACCGGCAGGGGGCCTGGGACCCCGGCCTCGACAGCTAAGAACGGGCCGGCGGCGAAAAAGCGGGCGCCGGGCGGTCGTCCACCGGCGTAAGTCGGGCCGCGGTTGCAAAGTAAGGCGGCGGACGGGGGACGAGCTGGAACGTCGCTGCCCGGGACGATTTCGAGCCGGTCGAACGCCGCGAAGGCCGCGTTAGTGGGTCGTCTTGCCCAGGCGGACGCGGAGCTTGGCGGCCGAGGGGTGGCGGGGGTTGAGCCGGAGTGCCTGGTCGAGACTGCGGAGGGTCGCGTCGGCGTCGCCCCGGGCCTGGTGCAGCAGCGCGCGGTGGTAATGGACCTCGGCGGGGTCGGCGCCATGCCGCAGCGCCCGGTCGAAGTCGGCTTCGGCCTGGTCGAACGCCCGGGCCTGGAGGTAAACGATCCCGCGGTTCAGGGCCGCCGCCCCCCAGTCCGGGGCGAGGGCGAGGGCCCGGCCGTAGTCGGCCAGCGCACGCTCGGGCCGGCCGAGCTTGGCGTAGGCGAGGGCCCGGTTGAAGTAGCATTCCGCCGTCTTCGGGTTGCACGCGGTGAACGCCAGCGCGGCGTCGTCGAACCGGCCGAGGCGGTAGGCGCAGACGCCGTCGTAAAAGTTCGGCCACAGGCCGTCGGGCTGGAGTTCGACGGCCCGGCGGAGGGCCGGGGCGGCGGCGCCGGGGTCGTCCGCCCGCAGGTACGATCGGCCGAGGGCGTACCACTCCCACGCGGTCTTGGGTTCGAGCTGCCGGCCCCGCCGGCGGGCGGCGCCGGCCTCGGCCGTCAGGCCCGCGGCCTCGGCGTGCCGCTCCCGCTCGCGTTCGATCACCCGGCTCGGCCCGAATTGCTGTTCGACCTCGTCGAGCATCGCGAGCGCCCGCCGGGCCGCGGCCGCGCGGTCGGCCGGGTCGAGTTCGGCCTGTAAATCCGCCCAGATGACGGCGAGGTCGCGGACGTCGTCCGCGAGCCGCCGGCCGGCGGCCGCGGGGAGCGTCGCCGCCGAGTCGTCGAGGAGTCCGCCGCGGCGCTCCCACCACGCCCGGGCTTGCTGGGCCGCCTTCGTCACCTGGGCGTGGTCCGGCGACTCGGTCCCGTAGAGGAACCGGGTCCGGTCGGTGAAGCGGTGCAGCTGCTCGGCCGCGTACAGGCGTTCGGCGAGGGCCGTCTGGGCCCGCAGCTCGTGGACGACGCCCGCGCCGGGCGGCAGTCCCGCGGCGACCTGCGCGGCCCGGCCGAACAGGTCGATGGCCTTCGCCAGCTGTCCGTCCTCCCGCTGCCGGACGCCCTGCTTGACGAGTTCCGCGACCCGGCCGGACCGCGCGAGGGCCAGCTCGTCGCCGAACTTCTTAGCCAGGTCGTCGGAAACGGGCAGCTCCTCCCGGGCCCGGTCCAGCCCCGCCCGGAGTCGTTCGATCGCCTCGTCGTACCGGCCCTGCTCGCGGAGGTGGGCCCCGTCGGCGAGGAGCGCCCGGACCTCGTCGTACCGCTGACCGGTGTGGGCGACGATCAGGATCAGGAACGCGGCGATCGCGAGCAGGACCGACGCCCCCATCGCGAGCAGCCGGGTCGCGTGCGGCTTGCGGCGCCGCCACTTCCGCCAGCGCTCGAGCAGGCTGCGGTTCGGCACCCCGCGCAGCGGCAGGTCGGCGAGGTAGCAGCGCAGGTCGGCCGCGAGCTGCCCGGCCTCGGCGTACCGGTCGATTGAGTCCCGGGCGAGGCACTTGTGGACCACGTCCGCGAGGCCGCGCGACACCTGCGGGTTGCACGCGTCGAGCCGCGGCGGCCCGCCGCCGGCCGGCGGGAACGTCCCGCCGAGCGCCTCGTAGAGCACGAGGCCGAGCGAGTAGACGTCCGACCGGGCATCGACCGCGACCGGGACGCGCCGGCCGGCCTGGATCGCGTCCACCGCGGCCCGCTGCTCGGGCGACATGTACTGGAGCGTCCCGCCGACCCATTCCTCTGGCGGAGCGTCGGCCCGAATCGGCTCCCGCGCCAGGTGGAAGTCGAGGAGCATCGGCTGGCCGTCGGCCGCGAGCAGGACGTTCGACGGCTTGACGTCGAGGTGGACGAGGCCGTGGTCGTGGGCGTACTGCAGGGCGTCGGCCAGGCACGCGCCGAGCGAGCAGACGGCCCGGACGTAGGACGCCCGGCCGAGGTAGTGGCGCATCGTGCCGGACGGCGGGAGGGCCGGCCGCGGGCCGGCCGCCGCGTCCAGCACGTCGAGCACCCGCCGCCCGGTCCGGCCGCCGACCGGTTCGGCCGCGCACGCCTCGAGTACCCGGGCCAGGGTGACGCCGCCGAAGTACGGCATGCACAGCAGCCGGAAGTTCCGCCGGCGATCCTCCTGCACGCCGTGCAGCGGGACGATGTTCGTGTGCTGGAGCCGGGACAGCGACAGGTGCTCGCGGCCGTCGCGCGGGGTCAGCTTCAGCACGACGAGCCGGTCGGCGAGGGACGGCTGGCTGGCGAGGAACACCCGCCCGCGGGCGCCCCGGCCGAGCTCGGCGATTAGCCGGAATTCGCCGACCGTCGTGCCGACGGCCGGGTAGTCGGGCGGCGGCTGGGCCGGGCCGATCAGGTTGTGAAAGTGCAGCAGCAGCTCGAGTTCGGCCCGCCACTGCGGGAAGCGGCGCAGGGCGTCGGCGGCGGCGTCGGCCTCCCCGGCCTCCTGCCGCAGGCAGACCTCCTCGTAGATGAGGTCGGCCGCGGCTTCCGGCTCGTGCCACAGCCCGGGGTGGCGGTCGAGGTATTCCTCGGCCCGCGGCCGCTCGCCCCGCCGCCAGCGGTCGGCCAGCTCGGCCGCGAGCCGCTCGGACAACGTCGCCACGTCCGGGTCAACGGACCCGGGCGGCGGGCGGGACGACGCGGACGTGTCCGGCGGCTGACCCATCGCACGACTCACGGGGGCGGCTCGTCGGTGGCCGCGGCGACCGGCGGGGGCTTGAACGCGAGCTGGCGGGCGAGGGTGCGGAGGATGCGGCGGACGCTCCCCTCGTGCAGCCCGGTGCGGGCCGCGATCTCGTCGAGCGAGTAACCCTGACGGCGGAGTTCGAGCAGCCCGCGGTGGTCCGGCGGGCACAGCTCGAGCATCCGCTGCCAGAGTTCGTCGGCCTGGGCCTCCTCGCTCGGCCCGGGCGCCGGCGTCGCGGCCACCTCGGCGAGCGGGACGTCGCCGATCGCGTGCTCGCGGTCGAGCGACGGGGCGTGCTGGCGGACGCGGTCGATGAACCGGTTCCGCGTCGCCCGGACGAGGAACGCCCGCAGGTGGCCCGGGCTCTCGAACCGCCAGCCGGCGTCGCGGAACCCGCGGAGGACGTCGGCCCACACCGACTGGACGACGTCCACCGAGTCGAACCGGGCGCGGAGGCGGACCGGGAGCTGCCGCCGCACGACCTTCCGCAGGTACGGCTCGTACGTCCGGAACACCTGCTCGGCGACCCCGGCGTCGCCCTTGCACAGCTGCTCCAGCAGTTGCTGGAGGGGCCCGTCGTCCGGCACGGCTACTCCTGGTCGGGGTCGCCGGCCGGCTCGGGGAGCCAGCCCGGCGGCGGGACGTCGGCGTCGAACTCGGTCTCGTCGCGGCCCCGGCTCCGGAGCTGGCGGCGGGTCATCTCGCTGGCCAGCCCGAGCATCCCGGCCGCCGCCAGCCACGGCAGCCAGCTCCGCCCCGGCACGCGGTCCGCCAGGTCCGCCAGCCGGGCGAACGTCTGTTCGATCGCGCCGGATTCCGGGAGCACGGCCGACAGGTCGAACACCATGTCGCGGGCCCGGGCCGGCAGCTCCGGTGACTCCTCCTCGAATCCCGAGAACGCGCCGTCCGGCCCGACCGCCTCGGTCGGCCCGGCGACCCCGGCCGCCGACCCGCCGCCGCTCGGATCGTTCACCGTCGCCGCGGTCAGCGCCCAGGCCGCCACGGCGGCGCCGAACCCGCTCGTCAGCGATAACGGGCTCAGGCCCGGATACCCGATCGCGGCCTCGGCCGAGGTGCTCACGATGGGAACGGCATGTAGGCTGGCCGGGAGCGTGGCGGCCGTACCGCCGGCGCCGGAATCGGCCGACGGCGGTACGGCCGACAGGCCGTTCGTCGCAATCGGAGTCGGGCTGTTGCTCGCACGGCCCGCCGCCTGCGTGGGGACCGCCGATGGTTCATCCGACCGCCCTGCCCCGCCGACCGGCCGCCCGGACTCGCCGACCGGCCGCCCGCCGTGGTCCGTATCGCCGTGGCCCGTACCGCCGTGGTCTGTACCGCCGTGGTCTGTACCGCCGTGGTCCGTCGCGCCATCCAAACCGTCGTGTTTAACCTGGCCCGGCGGCTCGGTCCCGGGCGACCCGGGGACCGGGTTCGAGCCTGGAGTATTACCCTGCAACTCGTGAATACTGGAAGCCAGCTCCTGGCCGTGGATTCCCGAGTGGGTCCATTCCCGGACAACGTGGCCAATGCCGTTGCCCCCGCCGTCGGTCGTCGAGACGCCCGGAGGCATCACCGCTGCCCGGTGTTCCGCCGCCGGCGGAAGGCTCAACACCCCGAACGGGACGGTTGGCGCGGCACTCAGCAGGCGGCGGTCCTCAAGCCAGTCAACGGAGAGGATCGCCCGCTTTTGCGTCGCCGTGCGTTGTGTCGGTCTCATGGGTGGTACTTCCGTTTCGATAGACCGGTTGCCAATCTGGTGAATTATAGTACCGCGCGATTCGCTCGCAGTCCGCCTTGAGGCGAAATGGCCCGACGCGCCTCAACGGGTCAGTCGGTTGCAAATCTCGCGCCTAAACGACATGCAAACGTGACGATGAGACGCTGTCCGGAAATAGTCCCTCGCCGGCGTTCTTCCCGGCCCCGCTACGACACACGGCCAGATCGTAACGCCCATACCGCCGCGCCCCGATGGGAAGACGAGTGAGCCGTCGAATTCTATCGCCGATTGTCTGACGGCCGCCGATTTTTGGGGGGACCGGAACGTGCTTCTGAACGCCCACGCCGCGGCAGACGGCCTCGTCTGCCCGCGCGCCGGCAGAGCGTAACGGTCCGGCAGATCATGACGCCTGCGGGCCGGGCGTTGAACCCGGCGGCGGGGCCGGGTAGGATCAAGCGGTATGATCGACATTCAGCACGATTCCCCGGTGCCGATCCACGACCAGATCACCGACCAGCTCCGCGTCCATATCGCGGCCGGCGTGCTCGGCCCCGGGGCCCGGCTGGCCGAGTACCGGCAGCTCGCCCAGGAGTTGCTGACGAACCCGCAGGCGGTGGCCCGGTCGTACCGCGAGCTGGAGGCCGAGGGCGTGCTGCGGGCCGAGCGGGGCGGCGGCATGGAGGTGACGACCGGGGCGGCCGTGCTGTGCCGGGCTAGGCTACAGGACGCGGCCCGCCGGCGGTTGCGCCAGGCCGTCGGCCAGGCGCTGGCGGTCGGCCTGGACGACGCTGATATCCGCGCGGCCGTCGATCAGGAGCTGAAGGCGGCGCGCGTCCCGCCGCTGTCCGCGGACGAACTCCGTTTGGCCGTCACGAGCCCGACCCCGCATGCAGCCCGCGATCGAACTTCACAGGGTATCCAAGATCTATCCCGGCAAGGTCGCGCTCGACAACCTGAGCCTGGCCGTCCCGGCGGGGGCGATCTTCGCCCTCCTGGGGGATAACGGGGCCGGCAAATCGACGACGATCCGCATCCTCAACGGGCTGACGCCGCCGGACGCCGGCCGGGCCCGCGTCCTCGGCCACGACGCCTGGAAGGACGCCGCCCGCCTCCGCCACCGCCTCGGCTACGTCCCCGAGCGGCCGAAGTTCTACGACTGGATGAACGTCCGCGAGATCGGCTGGTTCACCGCCGGGTTCCAGCCGTCCGGGTTCCTCGACCGGTACCTCGACCTGACCGACGAGTTCCTGCTCGACCGCCGGGCCCGGCTCGGGACCCTGTCCAAGGGGCAGTACGCGAAGGTCGGCCTCGCCCTCGCCCTGGCCATCGACCCGGAGGTGCTGATCCTCGACGAGCCGACGTCCGGCCTCGACCTGCTGGTGCGGCGCGAGTTCCTGGCCAGCATGGTCCGCCTCGCCGGGCAGGGGCGGACGATCCTGATCTGCAGCCACCAGGTGGCCGAGATCGAGCGGATCGCGAGCCACGTCGCGTTCCTGCACGGCGGCAAGGTGCTGCTGACCGGGACGATGGAGGAGGTTCGCGAGCGGCTCGTCCGGGTCCGCCTGCGGTGCGACAGCGCCCGGCCGGCGGCGACCCTGCTCGGCACGGTCCTGCACGAGCAGAGCGTCGGCGGGCGATGGCAGCTCGTCCTGCGCGAGCCGGACCGGGCCGCCCTCGACCGCCTCCGCGATACGCCGGGCGTTTACGACTACGAGGAGGCCCCGCTCAGCCTCGAGGAAGCCTACTGCGCCCTGTTCGCGGGCAAGGGGGGCGGCGGATGATACTCACCCTGACCTGGAAGGAGCTGCGCGAGCACCGGGCGATCTGGCTCGCGATGGTCGTCATGACCGGCCTGCTCGGTGCCGGCCTGGCCCGGATCGTCTCCCCCGGCGACCCGGCCGCGGCCAACGCGCTGGCGGCGATCACCATCCTGACCCTGGCCGCCAGCTACGGGGCGGTGTGCGGGGCGATGATGTTCGCCGGCGAGCACGAGGGGGGCACGCTCGTCTTCCTCGACGTCTTCTCCGGCCGGCGTGGCCGGCTCTGGCTCGGGAAGTTCGGTATCGGCGTCGGCCTCGTGCTGTCCGAGGCACTCGCCGTCGCGCTCGTCCTGTGGCTGCTCAAGCAGACGCCGCCGGCCTGGGTGCTCGCGGTGATCGGTCGGGGGGCCGGGCCCGGGATCCGGCCGGCGGCCGCGGCCGCGCCTGACCTGGGCGTGTGGTACCTCGTCGTGCCCGTGATGACGCTGGAGGCGTACGCCTGGGGCCTGCTCGGGTCGTCGCTAGCCCGCCGGGTGCTGTCGGCCGCGGCGATCGCGGCCCTCGGGGCGGCCGGCGGCCTGCTCTTCGCCCTGTGCGCCCCGTCGCCGGGTCTGGCGCTCTTCCGCCTCCTTGCCGCCGGCGTCGCGGTGGTCGTCTCGTGCGCGGCGTTCATCGGCCAGCCACGCGATCCGTCGGCCGGCCCACTCACTCTGGCCGAACCGCCGCCGGACCCGCGGCGACGCTTCCTCGACCTGTGGGAAGAACCTCAGCGCGAGGACGACGCCGAACCCACGCCGGGGAGGCCGTTCCCGATCGCGCCGGTGCTCGTCGAGCCGGAGCCGCCCGAGGTCGCCCCGATTCCAACGATACCCCGCGTCCGTCCCAGGCGAGACGAGTGGCCCGAGCCCGGCTCGGCCGGCGAGGTCCTGTGGTGGCTGACCGTCCGACAGGCGTGGGCCATGCTGGGCGTGATGGCTGCGGCGTGCCTGTTCGTCGGTCTGCTGGTCCCGGCCGGCGGCCAGGTGTTGTGGCCGCTCGCCACGCTGCTTGTCGGCGTCGCCTGCGGGACGGCGACGTTCGCCGCCGAGCAGCGCGACCAGTCGTACCAGCTCCTGGCGGCCCAGCACCTGCCGCTCGAAAAGGTCTGGCGCTTCAAGCTCGCCGTGTGGTTCGCGGCAGCCCTCCTGGCGACCGTCCTTATCGAGCTTGGTGCCGTCGTCGTCGTGGCCGCCGGCGCGATGGCCCGGGTCGGCGCCAGGCCCGGCGGCCCGCTGCCCGCCGTCTTCGAGTTCGGCACGCTCGGCGAACTCCTCGGCCCGGTGCTGTTCCTCGGCGTCTGGCTCGTGTACGGCTTCGGCGTCGCCCAGCTCGTCGTGTGGTATTGCCGCAAGACGATCCTCGCCCTGCTGTTGTCCGCGCTGGCGGCCGCCGGCGCGCTCGCGCTGTGGCTGCCGTCGCTCCTGGCGGGCGGGATAAACGGCTGGCCGGTGTGGGTGCCGCCGCTCGTGCTGCTGGCCGCGTCCCGGCTTCTCGTCCGGGCCTGGGCCGGCGGCCGCATCAAGGAGCGCCGCCCCGTCGCCGCCCTGGCCGGCCTGCTCCTCGCGGCCGCCGCGTGGATCGGCCTGAACTACGGGCACCGCGCCTGGCAAGTTCCGGACGTGGGCCCGCCGCTCGACCCGGTGGCGTTCCGCGCGACCATCCCGTCCGGGCCGGGCAACGCGGCCGGGCCGAAGCTTCAGGAAGCGTTCTCGGCCATCGAACAGGCGGCGGGCGGCGACGCGTGGCTGAAGCTTGTGGAGGACGTCCCCCGCCTACCCGTCGGCGTGATCGAGACCCCGCACGCCGACGGCCCGCCGCCGACGCTCCACCACCTGCGCGCCAGCCAGACGATGACCGACCGGCTGCGCGCCCTGGCGACCCGCAAGCTGGCCGCCGGCGAGCCCGGCCCGGCGTTCGAGCACCTGGCCCTGCTCCTGGCGCTATCACGCAACCTGCGGAACAAGGCGCCGCTCGAATCGTACCTCGCCGGCGTGGCGGCCGAGGAAAGTGCCCTCGTCGGGCTCGATGAATGCCTGCACGGGGCGAAGCCGACGAACGAGCTGCGGCGCGCTCTCGACGAGCTCAACCGCCACGCGGCCGAGACCCCGCCGCCGATCGACTGCCTGAGGACCGAGTGCCTCCGTTCCGGCGGGCTGCTGGCCAACCCCCTGGCCTGGTCGTTCGCGTCGCCCGGCGGGGGAGGCCGGAATGCGGAGCGGTGGCTGGCCGGCGGGATCGCGCTGTCGCTCGAAATGCCGTGGGAGGCCGAGCGAAAGACACGGCTCTGGCAGCTCGTCTGGGCCGGCCTGTTTCACGCCGCCGAAACGCCGTGGTCGGAGTTCCCGCCGCCGGACGGTCTCGGCGGCGCCGATACGACGCGCAAGATTGTCGGGGCCTGGCGGCCGCCGGCGGAGGGGCCGGGGGCGTCGATTCCGCCGGGCGAGCTGGCCCGGCTGGTCGATTCATCGTGGCTGTCCGACCGGCGGCTGTTCCCGCCGGCCGCCCCACTGCGTGCCGCCGCCACACGGGCGCGCTGGCGGGTGGACGCGAGCCGGCTAAAGGTTGCCCTGGCGCTCTATCAACTCGACAACGGGGCGCCGGCCGCGACGCTCGACCGGCTCGTCCCGATGTACCTGCCGGAATTGCCACCCGACCCGTACGGCGGCCAGCTATTCCGCTACCGCATTTCGCCGGGTGAACGGATCGACGGGATCGGCGACGTCCTGCCCGGCCAGGGGGTCGTCTGGAGCACCGGCCCCGACCGCGTCGATCACGGCGGTCATCGGCACGGCCGGCGGCTGGAGGACGACGATGCGGCGTGGGCCGGTGGCGGCATCGACCTCGTGGTAGTCGTTCCCCTCTTGCCCTGAAAGTCACATCCCGCGCGTGCCCATCGGGCCCTTGACTCGTCCGCTACAATCGGAGTGGAAACACCACGCACCTTCACGCGCGGCCCGAGACGGACGGGGCCGCCGCTCACACCGCCGCCGGGCCGGCCCTCGCGCCCCGCCGCGTCTTTCAGGCAAGCACGCCCGCCGGCACCGGCGGGTGGAGTCTGTTTCGTTCCCGCTACCCGCGCAGGAGTCACGACCGTGGAATGGACGAACTATCTCGTCGGCGGGGCCGCGTTCGGCCTCATCGCCGGCTGCTGGGAGAAGATCAAGACCGTCGCCTGGCGGGTCGCCAACCTGTTCGTGCAGCGGGTCGAGGTCAACAGCGAGTACGCCCACAACGCGCTCGTGTCGTACCTCGTCGCCGGGCACAAGCGGTCGTGGTACTACGACCGCATCTACGGCGCGTGGCACGAGTACCAGGCCGACGGCCGGTACACGCTCATCCCGTATGAGGTGTTCGGCTGTCGCAACGTCATCTTCTGGGACGGCTGGCGGCCGTTCCTGTTTAGCAACGCCCAGGAGGGTCGGACCCGTCCGCAGAACGGCCAGCAGACGACCGACGCCACCGGCTACGCGACCCGCGTGCACAGCACGATCACGTTCCTGCGTGGCACGATTCGGGTCGAGAAGCTGCTGACGGCGGCGTGTCAGCACAGCGACCGGCTGAGCTGGGACGCGACCGACGACGAGGAGCGGACGCGGAACCGGTTCGCCATCCACCACGTCCCGACCCGTAGCCAGCAGGAACACGACCACCAGAACGCCGGCAACGGCGGCCTGCCGTGGTACCAGCAGCCGTCCTACCGCCTGCTCGCCCACGACCCGCAGCGGCTCGGCAAGAATGCGTCCCGGCAGGGGAGCGCCCTCGCCCACCTCATCTTCCCGCAGCGGATCAAGGACCTGATCCGCGAGGTCGAGATGTGGCGGGGCAGCCGGCAGTGGTACAAGGACCGCGGCATCCCGTGGAAGCGGGGCTGGCTCCTGTACGGCCCGCCCGGGACCGGCAAGACCGCCCTCGCCCGCGCGTTCGCCGAGGACCTGAACCTGCCGATCTACGTCTTCAACCTCGCCGAGCTGAGCAACCACGAGCTGATGAAGGCGTGGGCCGACATGCAGGTCAACGTCCCGTGCGTCGCCCTGCTCGAGGACTTCGACAACGTCTTCCACGGCCGGGAGAACGTCTCGCGCCGCCACGCCGCGATGCCGCTCGTCATCAACACCCCGCGGCCCGACGCCGGCGGCGGCGCCGGCGGCGAGGACGACCGGCCGCGGACGCCGCTGACGTTCGACTGCCTGCTCAACTGCCTCGACGGCGTCGAGCGGTCCGACGGCGTGTTCACGATCATCACGACGAACGACCTGGCGAAGATCGACCCGGCCCTCGGCCAGCCGCGGAAGCTGCCGGACGGGACGGTCGAGTTCATCTCGACGCGGCCCGGCCGGCTCGACAAGGCGGTCGAGCTAACGTACATGGAGGCCGACGACCGGCGGGCGATGGCGTGGAAGATCCTCGGCGACTACCCCGACGAGTGCGCCGAGATCCTGGATTTCATCGACCGCTTCCCGGACCTGAAGGAGACGCCGGCCCAGTTCCAGGAGCGCTGCGCCCAGTTCGCCCTGGCGTGCTTCTGGCGCGACCAGTCGCCCCGCCCCCGCAACCGCGTCTTCGGCCCGCCGGTCGAGTGGAAGGAGTTGTGGGAGGCGTCGCAGGTGAAGGCGTAAGCTTCGAGGCGAGCCGGGAGCGTGAGCGACCGGAGGGTTTGATTTCCAATCACTCCGGTCGCTCACGCTCCCGGCTCGCCATTTCGCTCGGACCGCGCGGGCGTCAGGGTCGCTTCGCTTCGGGCGGGTCAGACCTGCGCGGCGCCAGCGCCGGGTCGCGGTACGCCTGCCGCCCGGCGTAGAGTTCGAGGCGCTGGCGAAACGCCGGGTTCTGGTCGAAGCCCGCGAACGACAGGGCCTTCTTCTGCGCCTCGACGGCCCTCTCGAAATCGCCGGCCTCGGCGTAGGCCGCCGCCAGGGTGTCAATAGCGGCCGGCTCCTGCCACCGGCTCAGCTCGCAGGCGGTCGTGGCGTGCTCGACGGCTCGCTTGCCGTCCCGTACCCGATCCGGCCCGGCCGACAACAGCCACGCCAGCTCGTTGTGCGATGATGCGGCCTTGGGATCGATTCGCAGAATCTCCCGATACACGGAGACGGCCCGATCAAACTCCCCCGCGACCGGTGGAGGTCGGCCAGGGAGTCGAGGGCGGCCCCGTGCTTCTCGCCGTCGAGTCGGACCGCCTCGCGGTAGGCCGCCTCGGCCTCGTCGGGCGAGCCCGCGTCGCGCAGGGCGTTGCCGAGGAACCAGTGCGCCGAGGGATTCTGCAACTCGCGGCCGACCAGTTCCCGGCGGCGGCGGACCATCTCCTGGAACAGGATCTTGGACCCGTCCAGGTCGCCTTTCTCCCGTCGGGCGTGTGCCCGAGTGGCGAGGGTATTGACCAGGCTCGGGGCCAGGCGGATGGCCTCCCGCCATTCGGTAAGGGCCTCGTCAAACTCTCCGTGGTCCAGCAGCGCGTCGGCCAACTCGATGCGAGAGTTCGAGACCTTCGGGGCGAGGCCACAGACTTCCCGCCATTCGGCGATGGCTTCGTCCAACTTCCCGTGTTCGCGCAGCGCGTGTGCCAGGGCGATATGATAGAGGGAGTATGTCGGGTCGAGATGACAGGCCTCGCGGAACGCAGCGACCGCCCCGGCCAGGTCCTTTGTCCTTTGTAAGATGCCTCCGAGGCTAAACTGGTGCATTGCTTTCTTCGGCTCGAGGCGGATGGCCGCCCTGTAGGCCTGGGACGCCCCACCCAGGTCTCCCGCTACGCTTTGCAGGAAGTCCCCGAAGCGGGATTGGTGGGCCGGGGAATTCGGGTGGAGACGGATCGCCTCCTTGTGGGCGGCAATCGCCCGGTCTACATCTACCCTCTGGCGGAGCTTCTGGAGCGACTCGTAGGCGCCCTCGCTCCTATAACCTGCCGGGTCGAGGCGGACGGACTCCTGGTACGCGGCGATCGCCCCGTTCCTGTCGCCCTTCCTCAACCGGGCTGTGCCGAGGGCGGCGAAGTAAAGCGCGCTTTCTGGGCTAAGCCGCACGGCTTCCTCGTACTCGGCGAGGGCCGCATCCCCGTCGTTCTTCCAGTACCCCATGGCGTAGCCGAGGAGGAAGTGCGCCACGCCGCTGCGTGGGCGCGCCGCCACGGCGGCCCGGAACCACTTCTCCCCGTCTGATGGTTGAGCCGGGTCCCCGAGGCCCAACGAAACGAGTACCCCGAAGTCGTTGGGCCGGCGGCGGAGGGCCGCCACGAGCAACTGATGCTTCCGTTCAGCCGAGACTCCCAACAGCCCAGCCACCGCCGTGACGAATCGTGCGGGTTGCTCCAGGGCCCGCGGCTGGCCGGCCAGTTCCTTGAGCCGCTCCCTGTCGTGCGCGGCGATCGCATCCCGGACGGCATCGCGGTATGGGTCGGGATCGACCGCCCGTAGCAGCGCTACTAGCTCTACTGACCCGGGTCCGGGCAGAGGTCCGTCCGCATCCGGCGTCGTGGAGTCAACAAGCCACGCGTCGAGGGCGTTGAGAAGCCGATCCGGCACTCGCGACTCGTTCACAATGCGGACGGCTTCGTGCGCGGGCGTCGTTCCGGGGACGATACCATAGCGGGCGAATGCCTTCGCCACCCCCGTCACCTGCCCCGCCGCGATCGAGACGTCAGTGCTCTCGTAAGACAAACTCAGGCGCAACCCGTTGAGCCGGTCCAGTTCGTGGAGCAGGTCGAAGTCGGCCCGGCACCGAGTAAGCCGGTCGGCCAGGCGGTCGGCCCCGCCCTCGGCGGCGCGCCGCTCGGCCTCGGCCAGTGGGACCGCGGCCCTGTCCGCATCGTCGTCCGCCAGCGCCGCGTCGCACTGGTTCAGGAGATCCTCGATCCGCTCGGCGTTCCGGCCGAGGCGGTCCTGCTCGTCCCGCTCTCGGCTCTCGGTCTCGGTACGCCGCTGGGCCGCCTGCCGGTCCTGGTACCACGCAACGGCTCCGCCGCCGACCAGCAGCAGCCCGATCGCCACGGCTAGCGCGAGCTGCACCCGCGGCCGCTTCCGCTGCTCGCGGGCCTCCGCCTCGGCCTTCGTCCGGTCCAGCTCCGCCCGCCGGGCCCGCGCGTCTGCCGCCTCCCGTAGATCGGCCACCGCCCGCGCGACCACCCCGGCGTCGGCCGGCCGGCCGGTCTTCTCGGCTGCCAGGCACCGCTTACAAAGTGCGACTAATTCCGGCTCCGCGCCGCAGCCGTCGAGCCGGGCAAATGCGTCGTCCAGCCGGGCGCGGGCGGCGAGCTGGCGGGTCGCCTCCGAGTCGGCGCCGGCGTACGGCGGCTTGCCGGTCAGGAGGGCGCACAGCATCGCGCCGAGGCCGAACACGTCGCTCCGGGGGTCCACCTGGTCCACCGCCCCGATCGCCTGCTCGGGCGGCATGTACGCCGGCGTGCCAAGCACGCTCCCGGCCCGTGTTATGTCGCCGTCGCCCCGGTCCGACTCGATCGCCGTCATCGCCGCCGTCGGCGCGTCCTCGGCGAGCGGCTCGTCCCGCCCGGCGGTCGGGCCGAGCACCTTGGCAAGGCCCCGTCCATGACCTGGACCTCGCCGAACGCCCCGACCATCACGTTGGCCGGCTTGATGTCGCGGTGGACGACGCCGTGGGCGTGGGCGTACCCGACGGCCTGGCAGACCTGCTCGAACACGGCGACCAGGTTCGGCGAGCCCGGGCCGCGGTCCTTGAGGTGGCCGTCGAGCGTGCGGCCCTTGATGAGCCGCATGGCGAGGAACGGCCGGCCGTCGGCGAGCGTGCCGAGGTCGTGGACGGCCGGGACGCCGGGGTGCTGGAGCTGGCCGGCGATCCGGGCCTCGCCGACGAACCGCCGGGCGGCCGCCGAGTCGGCCCCGAACCGGTCGTGCAGGACCTTGACGGCGACCTCCCGGCCGAGGGCCGTATCGGTCGCCCGGTAGACGACGCCCATCCCGCCGCGGGCGATCTCGTCGCGCAGGTCATACCGGCCGGCCGCCGGCGGAACGACGGCGGTGGTCTGGGTGGATTCCGTCCGGCCGGGCGACGCCGTCGGATCGGGTCGAGAAGCGGTACTGTGTGGGTCGGCCATACAACACCCCGGCAGCAGCGGGGCTGGTAATAATGCTGATGCCGGAGGTTTATCCCGGACGTGAACCGGTGAAACCGGAGGTCCGTGGTTGGTTGGCGATAGTTTAGCCGGGCCGCGCGGTTACCGCCACAACCTGGTGCGAATTCCACGGGCCGGGCGATTCGCACTCAAACGATCGCCCGAACAACGTCCCCGTTGCAGGCGGCGATCGGGCGGCCGAAACGGTCATGGATTTCGCGGTCGGGCGGGATGCCGAGGTAGTGCAGGATCGTCGCCGTCAGATCCTGCGGGCGGACGCGGCCGTCAACGGGCTGGCCGCCGAGCCGGTCGGTGACGCCGTGGACGATGCCGCCGCGGATACCGCCGCCGGCCAGCGCGACGGAGAAGACCGAGCCCCAGTGGTCGCGGCCGGCCCGCCCGTTGAACCGCGGCGTCCGGCCGAACTCGGACATGCACACGACGAGCGTCTCGTCGAGCATGCCGCGCCGCGTCAGGTCGTCGAGCAGGGCGGCGAACGCCTGGTCGGTCGGCGGGACGAGGACGTCGCGCAGCCTTTGGCTCTCGTTCGTGTGCGAGTCCCAGCACGGGTTGTCCGACGGCTCGTCCGGCCCGCGGTACCAGTTCACCTGGACCAGCGACACCCCCGCCTCGATCAGCCGGCGGGCGAGCAGCACGCTCTGGCCGAACGGACTACGGCCGTAGCGGTCGCGGACCGCCGCCGGCTCCTGTTCGAGCTGGACCGCGCCGCCGGCGTGGGCCGACTGGAGGATGTCGAACGCCCGCTGCCGATAGCCGTCGAACGTGCCGAGCGCGCCGCTCGCCTCGGCGTCGGCGAACACGCGGTCGAGGCCGTGCAGCAGCGACCGCCGGCCGTTCAACCGCGGCGGCGGCATTTGACCGTCGGGCGAGAACTCGGGGATGCTGAACGGGGCGGCGCCGGGCTGGCAGGTGAATAGCCACGGATCGACGGCCCGGCCGAGGAACCCGGAGTCCTGCCCCGGCCAGACGGACCCGTCGGTGTTGAAGATGCGGTGCGGCAGACGGACGGTCGGCGGCAGCAGCCCGCGGCTCGGCCGGGTCGCCTGCACGAGCGCCCCGAGAGTCGGCCAGTCGTTCGGCGCCCCGGGGTTCGCGTTCTCGACGTTCATCGGGGCGTGCGGCCGGCCCGTCATCATGTAGTAGCCGCTCGACGAGTGGGCGTTGTCGCCGGTGGACACGGCCCGCAGGATCGCGAGCTTGTCCGTCCACCGGGCCAGCCGCGGCATCAGCTCGCTGACGTGGACGCCCGGAACCGCCGTGGCGATCGGCCCGAACGCGCCGCGGACCTCGGCCGGCGCGTCCGGCTTCGGGTCCCACGTCGAGTGCTGCGGCGGGCCGCCCATGAGGAACAGGACGATGCACGACCGGGCCTTGCCGAACGAGCCCGCCGGCGCTGCCGGGGCCGCCTGCACCCGCCGGTTGCCGAGCACGTCGGCCAGCGACAGCCCGAGCGTGCCCAGGCCGCCGACGCGCAGCACCTCGCGTCGCGTCAGGCCGTCGCACAGCCGGGCCCTGCCGTCGTCCAGCGATAACATGGCGTGATTTCCCCGAAAGCCTTCACCAGGAGCTTACCCGCCGGCCGCCCGGAATGCAAACCCGGACCGCGGGCCGACGGATGGCGACACGCGCGGATCGACGGCGCGCCGGACAGCCGATTTGGGGAACCGGTACTGGTAATTGAACGCCCAGTCCCTTATGCTCGCAGAGCAATCCTGTCCGTATTCTGCCCGGCTGCTCGCGACGCCCAGGTGCAGAGGCCGTCGTCGTTCGCGTTCGGGAGCGTCGTTCATGGCCGAGAACTCGCATGCCGATCCGCTCGAGCGCGGTGTGCGCATCGGCGATTTCGAGATCGAAAAACGGCTCGGCGCCGGCGGCATGGGCATCGTCTATCAGGCCCGCCAGGTGTCGCTGGACCGACGCGTCGCCCTGAAGGTGCTCGGCCCCGCCCTCTCCCGGGGACAGGGCCTCGACCGCTTTCGGCGGGAAGCCCAGGCCGTCGCCCGCCTCAGCCACCCGGCCATCGCCGGCCTGTACTTCCTCGGCCAGGACGGGGACCTCTGTTACCACGTCATGGAATTGATCGAGGGCGTCCCGTTGCGCCGCGTCCTGGCCCGACTCGCCTCGACGCGGCAGGCGCAGACCGGGCCGGATGACGCCGTGTCCGTCGAAATGGCGGCGCCGGCCCCGGCCGTCCCGGAGCGCTTCGACCAGCCGACCGCCGACGAGCCGCCGCCCCCGCCACCGGACCACGAGACGGTGGACCACGAGCCGCACGCGACGACGGTTCAGTCGTCGTCGTTGACCGCCGCGGCCAGGAAGATGCGGGCCAGCCGTGGTTACGTGCGCCGCTGCTGCGAGATCGCCCGCGACGTGGCCCGGGCCCTGGCCTACGCGCACGGGGCCGGCGTCGTTCACCGCGACGTCAAGCCGGAAAACCTGATGCTCGACCCGGCCGGCGGCGTCCACGTCATCGATTTTGGCCTGGCGCGGTTCTTCGACGACCTGTCGATCACCAATACGGGCCAACTCGTCGGCACCCCGCTCTACATGAGCCCCGAACAGGTGACCGGCCGGCTCAAGGTCGATCACCGCACCGACGTGTATTCGCTCGGCCTGGTGCTGTACGAGATGCTGGCCCTGCGGCCGGCGATCGAGCACACGTCGCGCGAGAACCTGCTGCGGAACATCGTGACGAAGGCACTGCCGCCGCTCGCCGCCCGGAACCGGGCAGTGCCGAAGGCGCTGGAGGCCGTCGTTCACCGGGCGACGCACAAGGACGCGGAGGAGCGGTACCAGAGCGCGGCCGAGTTCGCCGAGGACCTGGAACGGTTCCTGGCGGGCAAGCCGGTGACCGCCCCGACCTACCGGTACCGGCTCGACGTGCAGGAGATCGTGGCGCGGCGGCCCAGCGGCGTGGTCCTCGCCGCCTTCCTGTGTTTCATGACCGGCTGCGCCGTGCTCGTCACGCTGGCGTCGGTGTCGCTCATGACGGCCCTGGTAAGCGACGGACGCCCCTCCGCCCTCTTCGTTCCGGCGGTGCAGGGGGCGGGCGGAATCGCGTTCTGGGGCGTAGCCGCCGGGTTGAGCCTCGCGCTGCTGGCCGGCCGCAACTGGGCCCGCTGGCTAGCCGTCGTGCTCTCCGTCCTGATTGCCGCGGCGTGTATCGGCGCCGCGGTGATGCTGGTCCAGATCATATTCACCGCGTAGGCGATGCTCTAGCCTTACGCTAGTCGTCCATCGACCGCAGCATTTCGCAGTGCTCGCGCCGGGCCTGCGCCGCCAACCGAAACCAGGCGCGGGTGCTGCGGGTGAGCAGGCAAACCAACATGGTAATGGCGCACATGAAAAACATGGCCAGCGGAAACAGGTACATTCCGAGCATACCGAGCATAAACCGGCGGGTATCGATATTCCCAGCCGCCGCGGCGTCCCCGGCCTGGGGCGGTGGCGCGACCGCTTTTAATTCCTCGGCAGGCCTGGACTGGGGTAGCGTCGGGCCGACCGTGAACTCTTCGAACTCCGCGACGAACGGCTCGGCGGACGTGTTGATCGCCAGCACGCCGACCCATACGGTACGGGGCAGATCGACGGTGAGCTGATTTGCCGCCAGCCATTCCCGGCCGTCGTAGCTGAACGAGGTTACGAGCGTGTCCCCGCGGCGTTCGACGCCGAGCCAGACGGGCGGCCCCTCCAGGTGCCCCATTCCCTTCACGTTCGTCCACTGCTGCGGGATGCCGGCCTTGAAGTATTCCGGTATGACGTGCGGGAGCGTGTACTTGCGATCGTTCGGCACCCACCAGTTGCGGCGCTCGAACCTCACGTAGTTTTTGTCGTCGTGCCAGACGAGCAGACCGGCCGCGTTGAGCGGGACGGTCCGCGGGTTATTCGCCCTCTCGCCCGGCTCGAAGCGGCCGCCCACCTCGACCCGCGCGCCGAAGTCCCCGTCCACCTTCCGGAGGACCCGCGGCGCGCTCATTCCGCCTGTCGTCGTACTCAGGTCGTGCATCGTCCCCGGAATCGTAATCGTGAGTTTGCCGTTGTCCGCCTTCAGGGTGCAGTCGCCGTCCGGGTCCGTAACCGTCCCCCAGCCTTCAATAACAACGGGCGGCGGCTCGTTCTGAGCGGCCTGCGCCACGACCGGCGACGGGCGAAGCGAACAGCCGACGATCAGCCACGCCGCCGCCCTGGCAAGTAGAAGCCGATCTGGGCGGATCATGAGGGCCCCTTTCGCCGCAACTCGCGGCCCGGGCGCGGTCGAATGACGCGCCCCCGAGACGCACCGACACTACCGCACGTCACCCAGACCGGCAACGGAAATCCGTCTGGCCCGCCGGCGACCGGGGCTGGAGACGGGGGCCGGGGCTCCGCTATCATGCCTGAGGTGGAATGGACCTCGCTCCCGGAGACCCGCCCCTTGCAAGCCGAAACGACCTCCGAGGTGCTCGACCCCGAGCACGAGTACACGACCGTCCTGCGCGCCGTGACGGGCGCCGAGCTCGACGCCCCGGTGAAGCATGGCGAGCCGGTCGATTCGTTCCCGCTGCGCGACGAGCCGGTCGTGCTCGGCCGGGGCGGGACGTCCGACGTCCTCCTTCGCCACGCGCTCGTCGGCCCGCGGCACGCCGTCGTCGAACCTGCGCCGGCCGGGTGGAGCGTGCGCGACCTCGGCAGCCCGACCGGGACGTTCTTGAATGGCCGGGCGGTCCGGCGGACCCGCCTCCGGCCGGGCGACCTGCTCCAGATCGGGCCGTACGTCTTTCAGTTCAAGGGCGGCGTGCTGCGCTGGCTCCGCCGGCCGACGGCGCTGACGCTCGCCGCACTGAACCTGCGCCAGTCGGCCGGCCCGGTGTCGTTGCTCGACGACGTCACGCTCGTCGCCCGGCCGGGCGAGTTCGTCGGCCTGCTCGGGCCGAGCGGGGCCGGCAAGACAACGTTGTTGAATGCGTTGAGCGGGCTGCGACCCGCCACCGGCGGACGGGTTGTGCTGAACGGCGACCCGCTGTACGAGCAGTACGGCCGCTGGCGGCGGCTGATCGGCTACGTGCCCCAGGACGAGATCGTCCACCCCGAGCTGACGTGCCGGCAGGCGTTCGCCTACGCCGCCCGCCTGCGCCTGCCGGCCGACGTTCCCGCCGACGAGCTGGCCGCCGCCGTGAACGAGACGCTCGAGACGCTGGAGCTGACCGAACGGGCGGACGTGGCGGTCGCCCGGCTCAGCGGCGGGCAGCGCAAGCGCGTCAGCATCGGGATCGAGCTGCTCGCCCGGCCGCGGCTGCTGTTTCTCGACGAGCCGACGTCCGGCCTCGACCCCGGGACCGAAACGCGACTGATGCGCCTGTTCCGGGCGCTCGCCCACGAGGGCCGGACCGTCGTCTGCACGACGCACGGGATGGAGAACGTGGACCTGTTCGACAAGATCGCGGTGCTGGCCGAGGGCGGCCGGCTCGCGTTTTTCGGCCCGCCGGCCGACGCCCGGGCGTACTTCGGCGTCGAGCGCACGGCCGAGCTGTTCGACCGGCTCGACGACCGACCGCCGGCGGACTGGCAGGCGCTCTACCGCGAGTCCGAACTCGGGCAGCAGCTCGAAGAACAGGCGGCCGCCGAGCGGTTGCCGCGGCCGTTCCACCGCCAGGGCCGGCCCGACGTTCGGCCCGGCCGGTCGGCGCCCGCGCAGTGGTCGCTCCTGGCCCGGCGGTTCGTCCGCACCCTCGTCGCCGACGGCCGCACGCCGGCCCTGCTGCTGATCCAGCCGGCCGTGCTCGCCGGGCTCGTCTGCATGGTGTTCGACGACCTCCGGTCAGTCCACTTCCTGCTCGTCGTCTCGGCCCTGTGGCTCGCGTGTAGCCAGGCGGCCCAGCAGCTCGTCAAGGAGCGGCCCGTCTACCGCCGCGAACGCCTCGCCGGGCTGAGCCTGGGCGCGTACCTGATGAGCAAGTTCGTCCCGCTCGCCGCCGTCGGCGTCGCGCAGGCGTTCGTCATGCTGGGCATCGCGTGGTACTTTCGCGGCCCGGGCGGCGTCCGCTGGATGCAGGCGGCCGGCATGGTCCTCGCCGCGTGGAACGGTGTCGCACTTGGGCTACTGATTTCTGCGCTCGCGCGGAACGCGGACCGGGCGACCGCCGTCGTGCCGCTGGTCCTGCTCCCGCAGATTATCCTCGGCGGCCTGCTCGTCCCGCTGCCGGAGATGAACGTTCCGACCCGCGTCGCGGCCGAGCTGACCGGGGCGAAGTGGGCGAGTCAGGTGATGGAGGTGGCGGCCGTCGAGGGCCGGCCGATGGACGAGACCCTGTTCGGCCGCGGCTCCGACATGTGGCGATTGTGGAACCTGTACCCCGCCTACGACCTCCGCGATCCGGCGGAGCAGGCCCGGTTCCTCCGGGAGCATCGCGACGAGAACGTGCGCCTCGGCGGCCGGCTCGCGGCCGCCATCGCCGCCCTAGCGACGTTGACGCTCGGCCTTCTCGCCGGCGTCGCCGTCATCCTGCGTGGGCAGGACATCCTCTGACCGGCCGGCGAACGCCGAATGAACGCGATGTGCGCAAGCGAGGGCGAATCCTGGCGTCAGGCGTGCAGATTAACCACAGAGGCACAGAGACACAGGGAAGAACAGCGGAGGGAGAACGGAAGAGACGTAACCCCTTGCCGCCGTCTCTGGACACCTTTCTCGTCTTCTGTTCTCCGTGTCTCCGCGCCTCTGTGCTTAGGCTCGACGTCTCACGCCAGGACTTCGCGGATCGGCCGGCCGAAGTCGATTTCCAGCCGCTTGTGGCCCGGCAGTTCGAGCCGCCGCGGGTCGAGGCCGAGCTGGTGCAGGATGGTCGCGTGGACGTCGGTGACGTAGTGGCGGTTCTCGACGGCGTGGAACCCGATCTCGTCCGTCGCCCCGTGTGCGACACCGCCCTTGATGCCGCCGCCGGCCATCCAGATCGAGAAGCCGTACGGGTGGTGGTCGCGGCCGGTGCCGTTCTCCGCCCCCGGCGTCCGGCCGAACTCGGTCGCCCAGACGACGATCGTCTCGTCGAACATGCCGCGGCGCTTGAGGTCACGGAGCAGCCCGGCGATCGGCCGGTCCACGCGGGCACAGTGGCCCGAATGGTTTTGCCGCAGGTTGGTGTGGGCGTCCCACCCGCCGCCCCCGCCGCCGCCGTCGTAGATCTGCACGAACCGGACGCCGCGCTCCACCAGGCGGCGGGCCGCGAGGAGTTGCCGGCCGTAGGGGGCGGTGGTCGGCTGGTCGAGGCCGTACAGCCGCTGCGTGTCGGCCGTCTCGGACCGGAAGCTCATCACCTCCGGCACGGCGAGCTGCATTTGGGCGGCCAGCTCGTAGGCGCGGACGCGGGCCCGCAGCGCCGGGTCGTCGGGGTACTGCTCGGCGGCCAGGCCGTTCAGGTCGCGGAGCAGGTCGAGCTGGCCGCGCCGCTCCTCCCGCGTCACCGTCGCCCCGGGCGTGCCGAACGGCAGCGGGTTGGCCGGATCGACGGTCAGCGGCACGCCGGCGTGGGCCGGGCCGAGGTAGCTGGCCCCGTGCGTTGCCACCCCGCCACAGCAGTCGCCGGGCGGCGCGCCGAGGACGACGAACTGCGGCAGGTTGTCGCTCAGCGCCCCGAGCGCGTAGTGGACCCAGGCCCCGACGGTCGGGTGGAAGCCGTCGAAGACGTGTCGGCCCGTGTGGAACTGGAGCTGGGCGGCGTGGTCGTTGTCCGTCGTCCACATCGACCGGACGACGGCGAGGTCGTCGGCGCAGCCGGCCAGGTGCGGCCACCAGTCGCTGATCTCCAGCCCGCTCGCGCCGTGTTTGCGAAAGCCGACCTGGAGCGGGAAGAGCTGGCTCATCAGGCCGCGCGGCGTGCCGGCGAAGTCGCGGACGTTGCGGCGGTAATACGGCGACTCAAGGATGCCGCGGCCGAACGGCGACCGCTCGATCGTCAGCCCGGAGTAGCGATTCAGGGCCGGCTTCGGGTCAAAGCTCTCGACGTGGCTGACGCCGCCGGCGAAGAACAGCCAGATGACCGATTTCGCCTTCGGCGGAAAGTGCGGCCGGCCGTCCGGCGGTCGGAATGCGGAATCCGCCCGGGCGACTCCATCGCGGTCCAGCATCGCGCTCAGCGCCAGGCCCGCGAAGCCCATGCCCGCGTCCGTCATAAACATCCGCCGACTGACGCGCCCGCAGTTCGTGTGTGCCGTGCCCATGCGATTACCCTTCTCCCCTCTTCATGATCACGGCGTCTGGTCCGGGGCGCGGATCTCGAATTCCACCCTCTCGCCGTCCTGAACCTGCTGGATGCCATCGACGATGATCCGATCGTTTGCGCCGACGCCCTGGGCGATTACGAAGAAGTCGTCCTGCGCGTCCTGAACGACGATCTCGCGCCGGTGCGCCACGTTCCCCTTGCCGACGACGTAGACGTACCGCTTGTCGAGCGTCTCGAACGTCGCCCGCTGTGGGATGACGACGGCGTTATTCACCGTCCGGTGCATTAACACGGTACCGGTCATGCCGTGACGCAGCAGGCGGTCGGGGTTCGGAAAATCCGCGCGGAAGGGGATGTTGCCGGTGACGTTGTTGAACTGCGCCTCAATCGCGCTGATCTTGCCGCTCTGCTTGAACGTGCGGCCGTTCGCCAGCACAAGGACGATCTTCCCGTCCGTATCCTTCCCCGCGCCGGCCGCGTATTCGAGATAGTGGGCCTGGGGCACGTCGAAATAAACCCACAGCGCGCTGTTGTCCGACAGGGTCGTAAAGGTTTCTCCTTCGTTGATCATGCTCCCCTGTTGCTCATGCAGGCGGTCGATCATGCCGTCGAATGGCGCTCTCACCTCCGTAAAGTTCAACTCGGCCCTCGCCAGCTCCGCCCTGGCTTTAGCCTTTTCCAGTTTGGTTTTGAACAAGGTCAGCTCATCCGGGCCGACCACCTTGTTCTGAAACAATCGTTCGGTGTTCCGGAACTCGACGTCCGCAATCTTGACTTCGGCCAACGCGGCGTCCAGTTTGGCCTTGTAAAGATTTGGTACGATTCTGAAAATCAGGTCGCCCTGCTTTACCGCCTGCCCTTCCGTGACCGGGACCGCCTCGATAATCCCCTTCTGAAGCGCACGGATCTTGGTGTGGCGTTGCGCATGGATCTGGCAGAGATACTGCTGGGTGATCGTGACGTTCTTTACCTGGGGGCTGCCGACCACGGGCTTCCGGCGCTCCCCGTCGGACTTCCCGGCCGTGGCTTCCTCCAGATGAATCTCTGCTTCCAGACGCCTCGCCCTGATCCGGAGGACGGCCGTCATCGCCCCTCGTCCGGCCTCAGCCCGGCCCTGGGCGATCTTCTCGTACTGCCTCAGTTCCTCCACGAGGTTCTTGTAGAACGCGAGGCGATCCGACAACTTCTCGGCAGCGTCCACTTCCGCCTGGACCAGCTGCACCCTCGCCTCTAACAGCACATCGATTTCTACCCGCGCGCGCTGGTAGAGCTGGGTGAGCTGGTCCGTCAGCTCCTTCAACACAGCGACCCGTTCCTTTCGGAGTTCCTTGACCTTCTTTGCGGACTCCGGTGTCGGTTCCTTGCGTGGCGGCTTTACGTTGTCCTGCGGGCGGGCAGGACCGACCAGCAGCGTCGCTGCCATGACGGTCAGGATCAGTGCAGGCATCCGCATCGTGGACCTCCGAGCGTTGGGAATACTCCTCTGCCCCGGTACCAGCCACGTCCGCATCCAGGACCAAACGGTCGTGTTCAGGGTCGCGCCACGCCCCTTTGATTTATTCGCGGTGTCGGGCGACTCATTCGTGATGTCGAGCGATTCAACGGAAGTACGGAGCTCCGAAGGGCGAGGAGAGAAAACCTTACCGGATCGTCACGAAATCGTTGTGGTTAAACAGCACTTGTATCAAGCACTCGCGCGCCCGCCGGCCCGGGTCGGCGCTCGGCGGCGGCACATTCTCGGCACTGGCCGGGAATGGCGTTAACTTCGTCGGATTACGGAACAACTCGGTCTGCTCGCGCAGGAAGCGCTCGCAGCGGTCGCGCTCGGCGGCCGTCGGCGCTCGGCCGAGCACGGTCTCGAACGCGGCCGTCACGAACGCCGGGTTGTCGGCGTCGAGGCGGGCGGCGAGGTGGCGCGCCTGCGTCAGGGCGAGGGCGCTGTTCATCAGCGTCAGCGATTGCTGCGGGATGATGCTCTCGCGCCGCTCGAAGCACTCGTTCGGGCTGGGGGCGTCAAACTGGTCGAGCATCAGCATCCGGTGTTCCGTGTCGAAGCGGAAGTAGAGGCTGCGGCGGGCGGACGTCTGGCCGAGCTTCTCGTCGAGGACCGGGCCGCCGAGCGTCGGGTCGAGCCGGCCGGCGACGGCGAGCAGGCTGTCGCGGACAACCTCGGCCTCCATCCGCCGCGGGTTCATCCGCCACAGCCAGCGGTTCTCCGGATCGGCCGTCAGGCGCGGGTCGTCCCCGGCGGCGTGCGACGCCATCCGGTACGCCTCCGATGTGACGAGCAGCCGGTGCAGCCGCTTCATGCTCCAGCCGGACTCCATGAACTCGACGGCGAGCCAGTCGAGCAACTCGGGGTGCGACGGCGGCTTGCCTTTCCAGCACATTGGGATCCTAAGCTTAGAATTCCACGTGGACAAGTTGTCGCG
>JADMIO010983872.1_pt1 | contig 32968 bp, 27 predicted proteins | sample 8958161 | NCBI WGS metagenome assembly JADMIO01 (sample SAMN16585339, study PRJNA669376) | soil metagenome | isolation source: Crop rotation soil | place: USA: Cullars Rotation, Alabama | collected 2011
CCAGCGCCATCAAATTCGGCCGCCCCGCGCCGCCATTTTCAACCGCCCTCAACAGGGAGCGCCCGCCATAGTTCGCTTTCGCACGAATAAGCTGTTCGGCTTGGCGATGTAGTCGCTGGATGTCTGCTCGGCTGCCGTTTGGCGCAAAGTCATCAACAAGAAGCAGCACGTCCTTAAGTCGATAGGCTAGGGCCTCCAACGAATTGGCCGTTCCAGACCAATGGCCTGCGATATGCTCTAGGTCGAAATTGGCGCCGAAAAACTGTTGGACGACGCATGCTAACGATGACTTGAGCGCGCCGGAATCGCCGGCCAGATGGATCGTGATGTTGTTCGCTCCCAGCACTGCTCGAAATGCACCGGCAACGAGGGGAAGGGCGATGTGCGGACCGATCGTTTCGACGAGCTGAATCGTCCGTAAGATCCTGCCAATAAGCAAATCACCGGTTGGCGGTAGTGGCAGAGAGAAATTTTGCAGACCGGGCGGTAAATGTGCCTTAAGCGGAGATTGGCTGGTGCCAGAAAGCGGCCCAATCGGCCCACTTCCGCGCAAGTTGCTGCTGAGCCTTGCTTTACCGCTGGGCCGCTCAACTTCGCCCTGGCCCGTATCGCTCTGCGAGCAGCCAGAAATTGCGCCCTCGGCATGGAGAAACACCCACCGACCGTCATGGCGAACAAAGCCTGTATGCCCATATTCGACGATTTTTGCAGCGCCACGGGAATTATGCTGAATTGCCGCACGAATGTGGTCATTGAATCCGTAGCCGGCCTCTGTGGTACCGGCAACGCCGAGCTCGTCGACGGGCCATTTCATCTCGGCAAACTCAAGTGGCGTGATTCTGAAGAGCGGGAGCACCTCGCCTTGAATTCGCGCTTCAATTACGAAATAGCGATGCTGCTCGACACCATCCTCTTCCACAATCTCTGTGACTACCTTCGCCGTCCAGTTGGTTAGCCGAATGTATTCGGAGCCTTCGTCGGTGAGGCGCTCCATGAACATGCCGTCGTCTGTAAACACATATGGATGATTCGGCTGCAAAATGCCTTTCGGAACCGTAGCTAGTTCGCCTGGCGGCGTCTCAACTTGTACCCGTGCGCCCTGTTGCTCCAGGAACTGCTTGAACTGCGCTGTGTATTGCTCATAAGTCGCCGGTTTACCTTCTTTTGAAAATGCGATCACCACGTCGCGTCCCTTCAGCGCGATTTGATTCCACTCTGCCAAAGGCTGCCGTTCCCGTGTGCGGAAATGCCGCCATCCGAACGGACTGAGCAGGCTAATGGCTGCCCTGCCTTGAGCGATGATCGCATCGGCATACAGTGGGCAATCGGCGATCCAAAGGGGCACGCTGATGTCGGCCAAAAATGGGCGTGCTTCAGGTGGGATATCCAGATGGAGTCCGGTACCTTTGGGCTGCTCGAAAGCAAGAATTCGATTGCGTTTTCGCCGCGGCATGTCAGGCCGCACTAAATGCAAATGTTCGTTGGGATCGAAGAGGAAGACGGGTATGACCAAGCAGGGAAGACCGGCTTGATGCGAATAAAATCCAAGTGATTTCAGTTGCTTGCGATTTGTTGCGCTATAGTAACCGCGCCTTTGAACGATCGTCGGCGAAATTCCAAGGTCGTGAAGATACTGTCCATGTTCTGGGTCTAAACCATCCGGTGGTGCAGTTGTTTTCATGTCATCCGACATTTCGAACTCCCCTCGTATTTGTTCCGGTCGACTGATGATGCGACTCGCCTGTGAGGGCCTGCAGGGCAGCCAGAAGGTCGCTGCGCGTATAAACAACTTTTTTGCCTAGCCGCCGTCCCATGATTTTGCCCGCTAATCGAAGGTCGCGAAGAACATGGCGGTTGACACCGCAAGCGCTGGCTGCCTCGGCCTCTGTTAGCGCGATTCGGCCTTGCGGCCAGTCGCAGGTTGCCAGTACCTCTGCCATGACTTCTCGGATCAACGGGCGTAGGTCGTCTTGATCAAATTGAACTTTCATGTCGCACCGCGATGACAATGATTTGCGGCGCGCGAGAAGCATTCAACTCTCGTTGAGCTGAATGGCCAGACGCGAGAGGTCGCTCACGCGATGAGGCATCACTGAACACAAGGGCACAGAACAGCCGTTCATCCCAAACTTACGGCGACGGCGTAGGGCGATTCGGCGTACGTCGGACGGTCCCTCGCCTATACGTTTTCAATTTTTTTCCGCGAGTTTCCCTAAGTTTTCGTAGTTCTCTCAAATGGTGTAGTGCATCACACGAAGTGGCACAGTTGGCAAGTTAGGTGCCGTCCTCTCCTGGGTCCAGTACTTTTACGACCTGGGAGGATGAACGATGAGCGAGAATGGGAAGCGACGCCGTTGGACGGCGTCGGAGAAGCTGCGGATCGTGCTGGCCGGCCTGGACGGCACGATCGAGATCAGCGAGCTGTGTCGGCGCGAGGGAATCAACCCCACGCAGTACTACGGCTGGAAGAAGCAACTGCTGAATTCCGCGAGCAAGATCTTTGCAGGTGTCGAATCCGGGAAGCCGAGCCTCCGCGAGGAGCGTCTGAGTACCGACAACGCCCGGATGAAATCGGTGATCGCGGAGATCACGGCGGAGAACCTAGAGCTAAAAAAAGGGCTCTTGGATTAGAGGACTACGCGCAGTTGCCCGGTGAACTTCAGCGGGAGGTGGAATCCGTGATAGTGCAGACCAAAGCCCGGAGCCAATGGCCGGCGCGGCGCACGTTGCGTGCGTTGGGGGTCTCGGTCACGAGCTACTATCGCTGGCGGCGCGCGGCGGCGAGCCTCCGAGCTGTGGAAGGGCTCTCCAGCTCGCCGCCGCGGCCAGTAACCCTTTACGAGGCGCTACCCGAGGAGCGTCAAGCGGTGCGGGCGTATGCCTTGTCGCATCCAGAGGTGCGTCACCGGGAGTTAGCCTGGCGAATGGTGGACGAAGACGTGACCTGCCTCAGTCCCTCGACGGTGTATCGGATTCTGCGAGAAGAGCAGCTGGTTTGCCCGTGGCGCCGGCGGACCAAGCGGAGCCGGGAAGCCGAGGAGCGAGCCCAGCGGCCGAACGAGCGTTGGGCCACCGACCTGTTGCATCTAAGGATCGGCGAGCGGTGGTGCTACCTGGTATCGTTCTTGGATGAGTATTCGCGGTACATCGTGCATTACGAGCTGCTAACGAGCATGGACGGCAATTCGGTGAGCCTAGCGGCTCAGCGGGCGGTGGAGACTTTGCCGCGTGATGCCGCAGGCCGGTTGCTGGAGCGCCCCGAGATTCGCACCGACAACGGCAGCGGCTACGTGTCGCGTGAGTTCCGTGAGGTGCTGGCCGAGCACGAGCTGGCGCATCAACGGATCAAGCCGCATTGCCCCGAGGAGAACGGCCTGATGGAGCGAGCCTATCGCACGCTACGCGAAGCGCTGGACGGCCACGAGTTGTCAGATCGACCTCAGGCAGAACCAGTGCTCAAGCGAGTGCTCGATTGGTACAACCACGAGCGTTTGCACCGGGCGCTGGGCTACTTGCGTCCGGTGGACTACTATCGTGGCGATCCAGCGGCGCTCACCGAGCTGCGGCGTCAGAAACTCGTCACAGCCAGGCACCACAGAAAAGAGGCAAACCTGCGTCTGCGGCAACGGACACTGCCGCTTTCCACGTGACGGATGCGAATCTTCAAGACCCCGGAGAGGTGTTGCTTAACTCAAGTACAAACCGTGCCAATCTCAGTGAAACAATTCAATGGCTAGCGCGAGGTGCCAAACAGCAGTTGCAGGGGCTCCGTCAAATGGGCGTCGTTTGATTTCTCACTGGACACTTCGTTTAGTTGCGCCAACAGAAACAGCGCAGACTTCCGTATCCATGAGGTGGACCCCAAAAATTGGGCGCTAGCTTAAGGTGTAAAATCCTGGGCTGGAGAACCCATTTTAGGAGCTCACGAGCATGGGCAAGAAGCGCATGCGGAAGCGGTATGAATCCTCGTTTAAGGCACGGGTCGCCTTGGCTGCATTGAAGGACGACAAGACGCTGAGCGAGCTGGCGAGCGAGTATGGCGTGCATGGCAATCTGATCAGCCAGTGGAAGCGGCGGCTGCTGACGAACGTTCCGCGGGTGTTTGAGGAGCCGGAGGACGCCGCTTTGCAGGATCACCAGGCGGTGGTCGAGGAGCTGCACCGGCAGATCGGCCAACTGCACGTGGAACTAGACTGGCTCAAAAAAAAAGCTGCCCAGTTTGGCCGCTGAGCGGCGGCAGTGGGTTGCGCCCGGCGATGAGCGTCTGAGCATCACGCAACAGTGCCAGCTCTTGGACCTGCCCCGTTCAACGTACTACCACACGGGCGTCGGCGAGTCGCACGAGAACCTGCAGCTGATGCGGCTGATCGACGAGCAGTACCTACACACGCCTTTTTACGGTTCGCGAGGCATGACCCAATGGTTGATCCGACAAGGCCACGACGTGAATCGCAAGCGTGTGCAGCGGCTGATGCGGGTGATGGGCTTGGAGGCGATCTATCCGCGTCGGCGGACCAGTGTGCCCTGTCCCGAACACCGGATTTACCCGTATTTATTACGGAATGTGTCGATCGAGCGACCCAACCAGGTGTGGAGCGCGGACATTACCTACGTGCCGCTGCGGCGGGGCTTCATGTACTTGGTGGCAGTGCTCGACTGGCACAGCCGCTATGTGCTGTCGTGGGAGCTGTCGAACACGCTGGACAGCTCTTTCTGCGTGGCGGCGCTGGAAGCGGCCTTGGCTCGGCAGCAGCCCGAGATCTTCAACACCGATCAAGGGGCGCAGTTCACCAGCCGAGTGTTCACGGGACTGCTGGAGGCGGCGGACGTGGCGATCAGCATGGATGGGCGTGGCCGAGCCCTCGACAATGTGTTCATCGAGCGGTTATGGCGGACCGTGAAGTACGAGAACATCTACCTGCACGGCTACGAGACGGCGGTGGAGTTGGAGTGTGGCTTGGGATCCTACTTCGATTTCTACTGCTACGAGCGGCTGCACATGGCGCTGGGTTACCGAACGCCGTGGGAGGCGTATTCGGAGAGGGGACGATTACGGCGTGCGAAATGAAAACTTTTTGGAGCAAAAAATTCTGGCCTGCGGCCAGACTCTCAAGCAACGTCAACTCTAACCCGATACGGGCTAGTAGCTCTCGGCCGCGCGAGACCTCTGAGAGGTCTCACGGGCCGTTGGTCTCACCTTATTCAACCCCAAAACCTGTCCAATGATTGGGGTCCACCTCACCATTCAAGCCAGTCCGCTTCTCGATGGAGACTATCGGGAGCGGAGGATACTTTGCGTAGCCGTCTGTAGCCCGAGGTAGCCAATGAGGGGGTGGTTCCTACGTTGGGAATCTTGCGACCATGGCCAATCATCAATTCACGCCAGTATTTCCTCGATTCACTCGTTGAGTCAGCCGGCGCGAAAAGCGGCTTAGCGGCAACCATTCCAGAGGCGGTCATGCCGCTCGATGGCGTCAGGAGACGGATGGTTGGGGCGACCCTAGTACGATTCCACGTCTTCAGGTGACACGCCTAGTGTCTTTGCAATTACCGTTAAGGTTTTGCCTTGCGGCTTCGCAGTCTCGCCGCGCTCGATGCGAGCGATGGTCTTGTCTGAGATGTTAGGAAACGCATCTCTTCCGAGTTTTCGCATAAGGCGCAGGCGACGAAGCGATGGCCCGAATCCTTGGTCCTCAGCCTTCCGCTTAGCGTTCTGCTCCCGGCGGTACTGGGCGTCCACCATGTAGAGAATGGCATGCGCAGAAGCCTCTACAGGACCGAACCGTACTGTGTACCCGTAGTCGTCAATTCCGAAGTTATCTGCATCATGCAGAGACGCGCCTGCTTTTGTGAACACATTGAACGAAACCACCACGGTTGAGAGATCGCCGCGACGTAGGACGAGCACTTTTTCATCACTGCACACAAGACCGCCGACAAACAGATTGCGCTTGTCCTCGCTTTGCAGAACATCAACCAATTGGTCCCATGGAAGGGACTTGTATCCCGGCAACTCGCCTGCGATTGCACGGAACCACGAGCGCAATGCAGACAGTAGCGTCAGTTGAGCGGCGGGAACCGGACCGCAAAGCAACATCATTCCTAGATGCGTGCCAGGTTGATCTCGTTGAGTACTCGACAGCACAGCCTTGAAGACATCGTCCAGCTTCTCTGGCCTCACTGCCCAGACACTGTCTTTCGATGAAACTTCCACGGCATGCGCGATGTCGGCTGGCTTTGACGCTACTAGCGAATTCGCGCGGGTAAGCAACGACACGGGAAAACGGTTCCGTGCGCCCACGTAAACAAATTCTGGCGACTTAGTTAGCGTTGTCATTGTCTTCACTCTGAATCGGATTGTGCGGATTCTGTCCGTCCCAATAGGCACGCATCTGCTCTAGGTTCTGGTCGATTCCCTGCTGTATCTCTTCTGGAATGTCTGCCCAAGTACCACCGTCCAGGAAGCTCTTGTCGCGAAGGGAAACGCGCCAGGATTGCTTGGACTTGAACCGGATCGTAACGTGCGGCGTTTCCGGGCCTTCCAAATCGAAGACCTTCACTACCCAGCCGGAATTTCGCAAGTTTGCGGACAATGCCAGGGTGTACGGCACGGCGCATCTCCCAAAAACTACCGTACCATTTTGTCCTGTTTTAATTATACGTCAATCAGGACATAAAGGTTGCGTCGGATAGCGATTTTTCCGCATTTTCTCGCAAGTGTGTACCCTGCGACCACAAGGTTGTCTATCGCAGCATGCCAGCTAAGCAGGGCGCTTTGTGATTTGTCGGAAAATGGTAGCGGATCGGCTCGTCGCTGTCGAAACCGCGATGGACACATGCGAGCCATCGGGACTCGATAAGTTGATCGTGATACCGCCCGTAGTAGTGGCGCAAAACATCCCAGACGATCGTCGCATCAACCACTCGGCACCCGCTCGATCGCTGCCGGAAGCAAGTGAATTCTCGCGCGGAAAAGTTCTACCTAAGTTCTACCTGTTTTTCGCCGAACACCCGACAGTACGCTATTTGCCACTACAAAATCGCACTGTTTTTGACGGGTCCGATGCGTCAATGTAGTGGAAAATAGCCTTGGGTCAGACTTAAAATCCTGTGTCCCGTTAAGGGACGTGCGGGTTCGAGCCCCGCTCCGGCTACTTTGGCAATAGTGTTCGGCACGGTTATTTGCGGGAGAGATTTTTGCAGCTTAAGGAAGTTTAGCGGGTTGGCAGCGCGACGGTGCTGGCGCGGGAAGGTCGAGATGTGCGCAGCATCAAGGGCCACGGCCGCGGGAATGGATTGCGGGTGGAAGATTAGCGAGCTTGTTTTTTTGGTTTGATGAGTTGGGCCAGGTGCGCTGCGAACTCAGCGTCACTGACCCAGCCCAGCAGATAGAACTGGATCGTCTCGAAGGTGCGTTTGGTCGGCTTGGAGCCAGTGCGAACGGCGATCAGCAGGCTGACGATCAGCGCCGCGTACATCTGCAGCGCCACGCCGTTTTCGTTGTGCGAGACGAGGTGCTTGGCGCCGAGGATGCACTTCAACCAGCGGAAGAATAATTCGATCGACCACCGATAACGGTAGGCGATGGCCACGAGGCCAGCATCTAAGTCGAACCGATCGGTGACCAGCCAGAGTTCGGTGGATTTGCCGTCGCGATCCATGACCTTCACGATCACTAAGCGCATCGGGCGACCGACGATGTTTTTGTGGTGCGAACCACCCAGACGCTTGAGAATCACGTCGCGGACGACGCCCGCTTGAGCGGCCACGCTGGAGATCGGACGTTCCTCCTGCACCTGCACGGTGATGTCGTCTTTCACACGCACGATCAGTGACGAGCCGGCGTCGAGAATGCTGCGGAAGAGTTCGAAGCTGGCATAACCGCGGTCACAAACATACAGCCGACCTGCTTCCAACATGGAAGTCAGCGCCGCCGGTTCGGAGCAGGCGGCGGGTGAGAGCGCAGCATCGCCCGGGACGCTTTTGCAGGCGTGAAACTGCAAGTGCAATTTCACGCCGCGATGCTCTGCATCTTGCCACAATGCCCACGCCATGCGCGGCAAGGCGGCGAACACTGAACCGTCCACAGCCGTGAGATTCGCGAGCGCCTCGGCCTCGCGACCGTGAAAATGCGGTCGCGCGAGCTCAGCTAACTCTTTCAGAATGGGCCGCACCAGCGCAGGATCAAACACCCGAACCGACTCGCTCAGCGACCCCAGCGAAACCCGTGGAATGCCCAGCCGCTTGCGGACCTTCTCCCAGTTCGAAGCGTTTTGCAAAGAGCGTAAGCTCGTTAGTGACGGATTGACGAAATACAGCAGCAACAAGGACAGATAATGGTCATAAAAAAACTGACGGTCGCCCGCCCGATCGCGCTCCGCCCCCGCCAAATGAATCTGCTTGAGCAACTGCCGCAGCGGCTTAATCATCCGTACCGACCGTAGGCGGAGAGCCGCAGCATCGTCGGCTGTCGCCGACCCTTTCCGTGCTCTCGTGCCCCTCTGTGTCATTCTGACAGCCTAATAAATGCTGTCAGTCCCGGCGCAAATGCCGTGCCGAACACTATTGGCTACTTTGGTGACAAGGACTTACGGCAAACTCTCTTAGCCTGGCAGATCGGCATTGTGATAGACATCCTGCACATCATCGCAATCATTCAACATCGTCATGAACTTTTGGAACACCACCAGATCTTCCGGGCTCAGCGACTTGGTGGTCTGGGGCAGGAATGTGATCTCTTGAACTTCTAGCTCGGTATTAGGAAACGCTTGCAGCAGCGCCGTTTTGGCTTTGTAGAATTCCTCGGGCGGAGCAAAGATTGTCAGGTTGCCGTCTTTGCATTCGATTTCATCGACATTGACCTCGGCATCCAACATCGCTTCCAGCACTTGCTCTTCGTTGGTCCCCTTGAAAGATAGAACCGCCACCTGATCGAACCACAGGGCGACGGAACCAGGCGCTCCCAATTTGGAACTGGTTTTCGTGAAGCAATTGCGGACCTCGGAAATCGTCCGTGTGTTGTTGTCCGTCAGGCAATCGACGATGACCATCGTGCCCCCGGGACCAAATCCTTCGTAGCGCGCGGTGGCAAAGTCCTCGCCGCCGGCGCCGCGGGCTTTCTCCACGGCTTTGTCGATGACGTGGGCCGGAACCTGATCACGCTTGGCTTTCTCAATCAAGCTTCGCAATGCCGGGTTGGCTTCGGGATCCGGAACGCCATTCTTAGCCACGACGTACAATTGCTTGCCGTACTTCGAGTACAGTTTTGATTTCTGACCAGCCGTCTTGAAGATCGCGTTCTTGCGATTCTCGAAGTTTCTTCCCATAACATTTCTCTACTTCGTGCTCCTACTGTGCGAAATCTGTGAACGGCAGCCGCCTATCAGCCATCCGACGCGAGGCGCATCTCGTTCAATTGCTTGGTTGCGATCCCAATCGAACGGTCCAGCGGAATGCGGGCACAGGCAAGAATCGTGGTCAGCAGATCGCCCTGATTTCCCCGAATTCCCGCGAGGAAACGACCCGTGTGAAGGAAACCGCCTCCCTTGCCTGCCAGGATGAACGGCAGGTTCTCCCGCGTGTGCTTGTTGCCGTCTTCCAGCCCAGACCCCCACATCATGATGCAATTATCCAGCAGCGTTCCGTCGCCTTCCCGCAGACCGTGCATCTTCTTCACCATATAGGCGAACTGTTCGATATTGAAAGCCGTGATCGCGGCTACTTTGCGGACCATTTCCGGCTGATTGTTGTGGTGCGTTTGGGAGTGATGTTTGTCCTCGAATCCGAGCTCCGGATACGAAACACCGTTGGGCGTCGAACCGATGTAGGTGCAAACGCGAGTCGTGTCGGTCTGAAACGCCAGCACGACGAGGTCGCACATCACTTGCATGTACTCGCTGCGCTTATCACCCTCCGGAATCTTGATCTCAATGGGCGGCGAGTCTGCATCGTTGCGTTTGCTGGACCTGACGCCCGCCTTCTCTAAAGCTGCCTCTTTTTGGCGCGATTCGATGGCGGCAATGCGTCGTTCGACCGAGCGAACACTGTCCAGGTATTCGTCGAGCTTCCGCTGGTCAGTGGCCGGCAATGTCCGCCGCAGTTCCCTCGCGCCCCCCAGAACCAGGTCCAACATACTGCGATCCAGTGAGCTCATCTGCTTCAATTCACCGCCACGAGGCTGTTGATCCTGCTGATTGAACAAGCGATTGAGCACATTGCGCGGATTGATCTCGGCGGGAACCGGCTGCGTGGGCGATCGAAAACTGCAATGCGAGTAATATGCCTCATTCAGCCCTTCCTGGTTTTCCTTCCACGTTTGCGGCATCGTGGCCAGTTCCAGCGACGGCAACGTGGTGGAGGCGCCAATGTAATTGGCGGCAATCTGATCCGCGGAAATCGCGATGTCGATCTCGTTCCTCTTGTCCGGATTCGGCAGCGTCGCCGTCAGCCAGGTCGATAGTTCCAGCGCGTGAGGTGCGCCGTTATAAGGAGAGATCGGAACTCCCGAGATCCCTTTCATCAGCAGGCACTGGTCGAGCACGGGCCGCAGCGATTCCAAAGCTGGCGGTGGCGCTGACAGGAAGCTCTCTGCATCGGCGGGCCAGAATTGATCCATGATCACGCCATGCGGCATATACATGAATCCCAGCCGGACCGGTGGCTTGGACGCCTTGCCCTCAACAGTGTCCGCCCAGCCCATGACTTCGAAAAGCGGCAGAGCCAACGAGGCGCCCATTCCTTGCAAGCAAGCACGGCGATTGATGAGTGCGGTGTTAATCATTGGACGTTTCCTTTTTGCGGCCCTTTTTCCGAGCGTTCTTCCGGGATGCGACGGTGCGTGAATGGGTAGCTTGTCACGACTGCACTGATGAGCGGCTGCATGCGGAACCCATCTGTGGCAATTTCCTGCATCAAACCATCCACCACGATTTCGTCATAGCCTTCCAGCTTTCTGCACAAGGCATACGCCAGCAGCCGTTGGACAAGGTTGCGAGCAAAGTCATCGCTGCGCTGGCCGATGATGGCTTTCAATTCTTTGGGGCTTAAAAAGCGCTTGCCGCCCGGCAGCTCGCCCGAAGCATCAATCAGCCCGCTTCCGGCTTCTCGATCACGCCAGCGGCCGATGGCATCGAAATTCTCCAGCCCAAACCCGATGGGGTCGAGCGTCTGATGGCAATTCGCGCAGACAGCGTTGGTGCGGTGCAGCTCAGTGCGCTGACGCAACGTCAGGTTCGCAACGATCCCCTGATCCTGTTTTTCCAAGACCGGGACATCCGGCGGCGGCGGCGGTATATGTTCTCCCAGCACTTGCTCAAGGACCCACACACCGCGTTTAACTGGACTCGTTCGATTGGGAAATGAGGTCGCCGCCAGGATGGCTGGCATCCCCAAGATTCCGCCCCGGTTGGCATCGCTCAGCCGAACCCTCCGCATCGCAGGTCCAGTAACAGTTCCTTCGAGGCCGTAAATCGTGGCCAAAGTCTCGTTGAGGAAGGTGTAGTCGGAATCGACAAAGTTCGTGACGCTTCGGTTTTCACGCACGATGCTCTCGAAAAACAGACGCGCTTCGTCATACATGGCCGAGCGCATCTGGCTGGTCATCTGAGGAAACAGCGCAGGGTCGAACGACTGGCTGGAAAGACTCCCAAGTCCCAGCCACTGCGCGCCAAACCCATCGAACAGCGCCCGCGAGCGCGAATCCTCCAGCAAACGCTTGACCTGCGCCTTCAGAATCGTCGGCTCCCGCAGCTTGCCACTGTCCGCCAGCGCCATCAGCTCATCATCGGGCATGGTCGCCCATAACAGGTAGGACAAACGGGATGCGAGCTGATAGTCATCGAGCGGAACGATCTCTGCGTCCGGTTGCGCCTCTCCTGCCGGAGTAATGAACAGGAACTGAGGCGAGACCAGGATCGCCTTGAGCATCAATCGCAGCGATGCCGCATAGCCGAGTTTGCTTTGCGTTCCCAGTTCAATAACATCTGCCAATACATCCAGTTCGGCCTGCGAAGGAGGCCGGCGATAGGCCTTCCGTGCCAGCGACCGGGCGACTTCGCGCGCCGCCGCCCGCATATCCGTCGCACGTGCTGGTGGTTCACCAAACAGCCGCTTTTGTATGTCCGTCGGCTGTGCATCATCCGCCGCTAAAACCCGGTCCAATGCCTTATCGGCGATTGCCAAATATTGCTCCAACTGCAACGGTGACACCGAATTGAGATACCCCTCGCCGCTGACTTCGTCCGGCAAAGAATTCGCAATCGAGGGTTCTACGCCCAGCAGGTCGTGCAACGTGTTGCCGTACTCCGTTTTGGTCAACCGCCGGATGACAAACAGTCCCGGATCCTTGGGGCTGAGAAACTTAACCTTCGCCAGCCACTCGACAAACATCTGTCGTTCCATAGCGGTCGGCTGCTTGTCAGCGTGGTCCGGCGGCATGTCATGCGTCTTGACTCTCGCGACGGCTTTTTTCCACGGCTGACTGAACGCCGAGTGGCCGGGACTCTTCAGCGCCGGCGAAAAGTTGAGACCGGCCTCCGTAGGGCGCTTGTTGGAATGACAGGCCAGGCAATAGTTCTTGATAAACGGGGCGACATGCTCACGAAAGTGTTGCTCGGCGTCCTCTTTTAGCTCGGCGGGATCTACGTCCACGGCGGTCTGAGCTGAGCCAGTGATCGGCTGTGAAAAGAGGGTGCCAAAGACCACCCCAGCCATCACGCTTCCGCGAAAATGTGCTTTCGACATTGGCACCCTACAACTCATTCGCCACCCAAGTCCATCGTCTTTACTAAGGTCTCCATTCTCGCTGGGTAATTGCCGGAGGGCAACCTACGATTTCCGCGCCTGGACACTACAATGCGACCCGGTCGGTGAAATGCGAGTTGGAAGTGGAATATGGCTGTGGATCAGATTTAAAATCTTCAACTCAGTCAAGCGACGTGCGTTCCAAGCCCTGCTCCGCCTCCTTAGCGTTAGGGAATCGTAATGGCAAAAATCACCGGGATCGGAGGCGTGTTTTTCAAGAGCACGAAGGACCACCAGGCGCTGGCGGCCTGGTATCAGAAGTATTTGGGGATGCAACTCGAGCCTTGGGGCGGCGCCGTCCTCCGCTGGCCCGACGACCGAGCCGAGGACAAAGGCCTCACCGTCTGGACCGTCGCAGAGCGGGACACGAAGTGGTTCGCGCCCAGCGGCGCGCCCTTCATGATCAATTACCGCGTCGATGATCTCGGTGAGCTGCTCGCGAACCTCCGTGCCGCCGGAGTCGAGGTTCTCCAAGGCCCCGAATCGCACGAGAACGGCAAGTTCGCCTGGATCGTCGATCCGGACGGCAACAAGGTAGAGCTGTGGGAGCCGAGGCTCTGGGACGAAAAGAACAAGGCTAGCTAGGCGCAGGCTAAAGGGAAGGGATGGAAATGCGGAACGAGCGCGTGTTTGCGATCAAATTCGCCAGTCTTTATCCGCTGTACGTCAAAAAAGCGGAGAGCAAGCAGCGCACGAAAAAAGAGGTGGACCAAATCATCCGCTGGTTGACCGGCTATACCCAGGCCGGACTGCAGAAGCAGATTAAAAAGGAAAGCGATTTGGAAACCTTTTTTGCACAGGCCCCTGCCCTGCATCCCAACAGCTCGCTGATCACGGGCGCTATTTGCGGTATTCGCGTGGAGGAAATCGAAGATCCGCTGATGAAAAAAATCCGCTATCTCGACAAGCTGATCGATGAACTTGCCAAGGGAAAAGCGATGGAGAAGATTCTGCGGCAATAGTGCCAACGCCGGCTGCGTCGCCGTTCTTGCTGGCAGTTCTGGTAGCATGAAGACGCCGAACTAGCAGTCGGACGGCAGTCCGTTGCGCAATTCCACGGAGACAAATATGAAAGCACTCCTCGCAGTTTCGATTGTCACAACGGCGTTGGTACTTGGATTCTGCGGCTTGGCCGCCGCGCAGGAAGACAAGGCGAATCCCGTCGGCACCTGGCAGTGCAGTTATGAAATCGGCGGGCAGAAGCGAACGTCCACGCTGACGATCCAGAAGGACGGCGACAATCTGGCCGGCACGATGAATTGGGCGGATCAGAAAGATGAAAAGCTGAAGGACCCGAAATTCAAGGACGGGATGCTGACGTTCTCTGCCGTGCGAAAGTTTATGGGGAACTCGATTCCCATCGACTACACGCTGACGATCGACGGAGGCAAGTTTAAAGGGAAAGGAGTGTCGGACTTCGGCGGCCAGAAGCAAGAATTCGAAATTGAGGGCCAACGCGATTAGGGGGCGAGCAAATCGTCTAATTGGCACAGACATCAAGCCGATTTGCCAATCGCCACTTTTACCACAGCCAGGCACGCCTTCAGATCGTCGAGCGGATTGTCGCGATTCGCTTCATATTCCAGCGACAACGCTCCATCCGCGGGGAAGCTAATTTGCCGCAGCGCCTTGAACAGCGAAACGACGTCCATGTGGCCTTTGCCCAAGACGACGTTCTCCGATTTTTTGCCAGACTCGGCAATGTCCTTCAAGTGGACTCCATAGACACGGTCGGCCAGCTTCAGAAGGCAGCGGACCGGGTCTTCGCCGCTGGCCAGAAAATGTCCGCAATCGACGCATGCGCCGATCCGCCTGTCGCGGTCTTTGATCGCGCTGACGACGCTATCCAGACTGTCGTATAAAGTGCCCGGACCGTGATTGTGGATCGCAAGGCGAATGTCGTACTCCGCGACCAGCTTGTCGAGGCTGCGGAATGTCTCGGCGTCGGGCTGTGGGTTGGCGGTGATCGTGCGGATTCCCAGCTTTTTGGCGAATTCAAACACGCGCCGGTTGGCCGCGTGGTCGGACGAAAACCGGTTGACGCCCTGGGCAGTGATTTTCAAACCCGCGTCGGCGGCCAGCTTGCGGGCCATCGCGATTTGCTCATCGCTCGCGGTCGCTGCCAGGTGACTGCTCGCAGAGAGTTCGACATGCCGCACGCCCATGCCCTGCAAGTGCCTAAGCGCCTCCGCCAAGGAATACTTACGCAGCGAAATGGTTTGCACGCCGATGGGAAAGCCGCCCCACTCGGCTGAGTCAGCCGCCGCAGTAATCCCGTGTCCCGCTAGCGCCATGGCACAAGCGGCGGAAGACGCAATGAAGCCTCGGCGGGAGATTGTATCGTTCGTCATCGCTGCCCTCCTCTAGCCGGACATTTCCAAGCCGGTCAGCGTCCCGGTGCTGGAAGCAAAGCGCTCCGTCTCAAGCCCCAGGCGCTGCAGGATCGTCGTGAACAGATTTGGCAGCGGTGTATTTTTCGTCGGGTGGAATGCCAAATGTTGCCCGTGCTTGAATCCGCCGCCGGCCACGATGATCGGCAAGTTCTCGTTGCTGTGGCTGTTGGCGTTGCCCAAATTCGAGCCCAGCAGCACCGTTGTACGGTCCAGCAGCGTCGCGCCCTCCTCATCGGCCGTGTGGAGCTTCGCCAGAAAGTCACGAAATATCTTCATCTGCTCGATCTCGATCAGCGTGAGTTGGGCGAGCTTGCCCGGGTCCTGCCCGTGATGCGACAGGTTGTGATAGCCCTCCGTCACGCCCTCGATCGGCGGCGCCGCGTTGAATTGCTGCTGGCACAATGTGACGACGCGCGTCGAATCGCTGGCCAGAGCCAGATGCATCATGTCGTACAACAGCCGCGTGCGGCCCACGAGATCGGCCAGATTCTCAATGTCAGCCGGCGGCGGGCCAGGCGGCTTGGGCTTGGGCCGGCTTTCCCACTCCTGGGCCTTGTGCAAGCGAATTTCGGCTTCGCGAACCGCCGTCAAATATTGATCGAGCTTTTCTTTGTCGCGCGGCCCCAGACTCTGCTCGACGCTGTGGGCCTTATCGCGCGTCAAATCGAGAATGCTGCGGCCCTGCTCCAGCCATTTGCGGGTCGCGGCTTTTTCCTCCGCATCGCCTTCCAAAAACATCCGCGAGAACACTACCGACGGCCGCGAGATCGCTGGAATCTCGACGCCGCTCCGCGACCAGGAAAGCCCCAGCCCGCCGGTCGATAATGCCAGACTGGCGTACCGCGTATCCAGGCCAATGCCCTCGGCGGCCACCTGATCGACGGAAATGCTGTTTTTAAAACTCGGGCTCCCGGGATGAGGCGCCGCGGTCAAAAACGACCGCTCCGCATGATGACCGCCATCGACGTTCGGATGCGACGTGCCCGAAATAACCGTGAACTGATCGCGAAAATCCTGCAGATACTTCAAATACTGTGTCGGCTCATAGTCGCGGCCCGGCTTGGTGGGCCAAAAATTGGCCGCGAGGAATCCCAGCCCCAAATTGATCGCCACGAATCCGCGTTTCACTTTTGCAGCCGGCCGATCCGCCCGCGACAAACTGGCCAAGAACGGCAACGCCACGCAGACGCCCGATGCCCGCAAAAAGTGCCGGCGATCCTGCGGTCGAATTCCACTTCGCATATCAATTCCTCGCTAGGGTCGCACAAATGCTTCGCTCGCCGCGACTTCCTGAATCAGCGAGCGAAAACCATAGTTCTTGGCCCGCGCTTTCCCAACAATCGTCTCCACCGTTTCGCGGTCCGAAAAACCCAATCCGCGACCCAGCCCATAAACAAGCAGCTTCTCGGCAATGCACCGCGCCACCCGGTCCGGATCGCGCCCCAGCAGCGCCTTGAACTGCCGGATATTCTCAAACGCCTCCCCCGACGGCAGTTGGCCTGTCGAATCGACCGGCAAGCCCAGCTTGTATGTGGCGGGCCACTGCTCTTTGTGTTTGACATCCAGCTCAAGCGCCGCGTCCTTCGGAATCCGGTACTGCTCGCGCCAGCCGCCAATCGCGTCAAAACTCTCCAGCGCAAAGCCAGGCGGATCGATCTTGCTGTGGCAGCTCGCGCACGACGCATCATTGCGATGCTTGTCGAGTTGTTGGCGCAAGGTCGTGGCCCCGGTCAAATCCGGCTCCACGGCTGGCACCGGCGGCGGCGGCGGCACGTGAATGCCCAGGAGATTCTCAATGGCCCAGGCCCCGCGCAGCACCGGCGAAGTCGTCGTTCCGTTCGCCGTCACCTTCAGAATACTGGCCTGTGTCAACAGGCCGCCGCGGACCGAGTCGGCCGGCAGGTCAACACGCCGCATTTGCACTCCGACCACGCCCGGCACGCCATAATGTTTCGCCAGGCGATCATTCAGAATCGACCAGCCCGAATCGACAAATTCCATAACACTCAAATTGCCCCGCAGCACTTCCTCGAAAAATTGCCGCGTCTCCTCGCCCATTGAATGCTCCAAGAGCGCGTCGTACTCGGGATACAGCATCTGATCCGGCTCATTTTCGGCCAGCGACCGCTGTTTGAGCCACTGGCCCGCGAAATTCTTCGTGAACTCGGCAGCCTTGGCGTTGGCCAGCATTCGCTGCACTTGCTGCCGACGCACGTCGGGATCACTTAGCTTCCCGCGCGCGGCCAAATCAAACAGTTCCTCATCCGGCATGCTGCTCCACAAAAAGTACGACAGCCGCGAGGCCACTGTGTAATCGTCGATCCGCTCGCGACCGGCTGCGATCGCCTCATTCAAAAACAAGAAGTCCGACGAGCACAGAATCGCCCGCAGACCGGCCCGCAACGCCGATTCAAAGCTATCGCCCTTGTCCATCAATTTCTGTACCAAACCGACATAGCGATCTTCTTCCTGACGATTCACAGGCCGCCGAAAGGCCCGCGGCAAGAAGCGCGCGAAAATATCCCGCGCGTCCGCCACTGTCGCGGCGGGCAAATCGACCTTCCCTAATAGCTGCCGCCGCCCCGCAGTCAAATCCTCGTCAATCGGCCCTTCCACGTCATAGTCAGCAAACAGCAGCCCCGGCCCGGCATACTGCCGATTTTGTCCGATCCGCACATTGCCAATCCCAAACGGCCGCACCGAAAATCCGTCCCCCACGCGAAACCAATCTTCAAACACGATCTCTGTCATCTCCGGCTGCACGTCGAAATAGCCGATTGGGTGGCGGCCCCGGTTGCCCTTGTGCACATCGCCCGCGCCAATCTCGACCTTGATCGGCGCTTCACTGTGATAAGCCCGCGCCCGAAACCGCACGCGATACGTGCCAGCCGCCGGCGCGGCGAAATTCCGCACATGCGTGCTCTTCAGGTCCGACAAGTAATGCACGACGCCCTCGTCAAGGAACCGAAAAACCTGGTTCGCGTTCGCGCGCGTCTTGAATGCATCGTTAAAAGACGAACGCGTCGTCCGCCGTGGCGGCTGCTCCTGCTTCAGCACCATGTCGATCGCCACATCGGCGGCACGCAGATAGGCTTCGATCAGCTCGGTTGAGGTCCCCAGCGCCTCGCCGATGTTGTCGAACCCGAATGCCTTGGCGTCTTCCGGCAGCATGCCGGCGACTTCGGCCCGCGCCTGAAACAACTCGCGAATCGTGTTTTCATACTCGCTGCGGTTCAGCCGGCGATAGACGACCTCACGCTGCGCCCTGTCGGCGGCAATTAGGCTCGGCCGCAGCGCCGTCAGCAGGTCGTGTCTGGCCGCTGCCGCCGGCTGAGGCGCTGATTTCGGCGGCATTTCGCCGTCCGCGATCCGATCATAGATCCGCACCCAGCGGCGCAGCGTCTCGGCGTCACCCAGATCGCCACTTTGCACAGTCAAATCGAGACCGCCTTCTTTCGCCGTCGCATCGTGACAATCCAAGCAGTGCCGGGCAAAAAAAGATTTCCCAATAGCACCCTCGTCATCGGCACAGCGCGCAGCGCTGGTACAGGCGATCATCGCGCAAAAAACAACGACGCCGATAACAGTCCAACATTTCACGCGCGACCCCGCGATATTGCTAATTCTTCTTCTTCCGATTGCCACCGCCGCCTTTTCCCGCCGCTTGCTCGCCACGCTCACGACCCGCCACCGTGCGCGTGATCAACGATTCATCGATCGCCGCCGGCTGCGTTTTCAGCGTCGGCTTTAGGAATCGCATTGCCTCTTCAAACACTTTCTGGCCCACTGCCGCGTCCTGCGCGCCCCACCAGAATCCGTGTGCCTGGCCCGGATATTCAATATATTCCACCGATTTGCCGGCCGCCTTCAGTTCCGGAACGACGACCTCTCGATTGATAACCTTTAGCGGGTGGATGTCGCCGTGCAAAATTAGCACCGGGCAATGAATCTGGGCAATCTTGTCCCGCGTGAACTTCTGCAGGTCCGGCGTAAGATGCTTCTGCGGATTCCGCATCACGTCTTGAAACGCCGGACCGCGATCGCTCATCCCACGCACCATCAGGCCCGTGAACAGAACCGTCGCCGGCTCGCCAGCGACGATCCCACACAGGTCGGTCTCCCCCGCCAATTCCAACGCCAGGCTTCCGCCGCCGCTGCCGCCGAGCACCGCCACGCTGCTGGGATCAACGACCGGCATTTTTTTCACGTAATCCACAACCGCCAGGCAGTCATCTAGCGCATCGCGCGTTTGCGGATTTTCTTCGCGACTGCGAAACGTCGGCACGACGATCACAAACCCGGCGGCCAGAAAGCGCGCGTAATTCGGCCGCGTGACCGACTCTTGCTTCAGCGCCGCCAGCGGATAGGGACTCAGCCCCCCATGCAGCAACACAATCGCCGGAAACGGCCCCTTCCCCGGCGGCTGACGCACCACCGCCGTCACTTCATTGCCGGCCCGACCGGCGATCGAAACCACTTGCACGGGGCACGCCGTTTCTGAAACGTGCGGATACATGACTGGACTGGTCGCGTCGTCGGCCACAGCCACCGCGGCGATCATCAGCCCGCCGGCAACGATTACCAGTCCACCGATCGAGCGCCGCGAATTCCACGAGAATCCACTCATGAGTTATTTCTCCCCTCCACTGAATCATCCAGTGCGGTTGGCGCCCCGATTTGAACTGGCGCCAATTTACATAGAATAAGCAAGTTGCTTTGAATCCGCACGAAAAGATCGCATTATTATTTCCGCGTTCCCTGCTATCCTTTGCCGTGCCGCAAACGATATTACCGTTTCGTGGAGCCTCGCCTTCGGCTAGCGATTCGGCGGGCGGCAGGATGATGCGGAAGCAACGGCAGATGATTTATGTCACTTCTTCGGCCAGGCATTGCCGGCGCTTACGGTGGAGTGGGTGTTGCCGTTTTCAAGCGAGCCAATTTACGCCGCATCGTTGAATGTCAGTGACGTCCGTTCTCATCAGCCACCTCTAATCGCATCATCGAACTTGGCACTCCGCGGGGCAGAGATTTGGCCGCCGAAATGCAATCGAGAGGGTCCCCCAGCAGAGAAATCGCTGATTCCCGCGATTTTTGAACGCAATGCGGCGCAAATCCCAACGGTCCGGGAAGACTTGCACCCCTGGCGCCAGGTGCGAATCGTCGTAAGTCTAGTCGGGGTGATAGGATTTGAACCTACGACCTCTTGGTCCCGAACCAACAGTGCGAAATCGTAAGTTGTTTTGGGGCATTGACTTAAAATATCGGCCGGATACCTTTTTCGTACCTTTCGACTCAAAAAAGGTATCACCAAGGGTATCACCGAGGGCTGGTCGGATGCCGCGAACGTTCAAGCTCACATGGCAGCCCGGCACCCATAGCCGGTTGGGACGCTGGAAGAAGAAATACAAGGGCAAGGCATATTACTTCGCAGGTGGCGGCGGAAAGTACGATCGCGAAGCCTACGAAATAGCCGTAGCAGAGTGGGAAGCCCTAAAACATAAGATCGATGCTGAGGCGCCCCGCCGGTTTGAAATCGAACATCACCAGGCAGCGGAGATCTGGGAACAGGTGCTGGCGTGGTCGAATCGCCATGCTGAGCGCGAAATGGCCGCGCTCGCGAACGAAAAGCTGGCGTTGGTAAGGCAGATGCTCACTGTCCCAGAACTAGCGCCATTGTCGCGAGCAGATACGCTGGATGGTGCTTTCGACCTTCCAACGATCTCACTTCCTGAGCATCTCCTTGATCGTATTGACTGGAACAGCCTGAGGCAGACGCTCAAGCCAATTCGCCTGGATGCTGACGATCGAGCGCGTTACCTCGCCGAGATTGACGGAAGTCCAAGCCGTATTTCACGCGAGATATGGCGCGATCGTCTGGCAGTTCAAAACTGTACTGCCGCTCAAGATGACGAGTCGGTTGGCGGCAGTGTGGAGCGATTCCTCAAGCAAAAACGCGACCTTGTCAGTGGCGGTGAACTTTCGGCCGGTCGATTAAACGCTCTACGACTTCAGTTATCGCATTTCCAAGATTGGATCGGGAAGGATTCGAACGTAGAGGAAATCACTGGAAGCGTGCTTCTGAAATATCACGCGAGCTTATTGGCAAGCGTGAAAGCCGAGGGCTGGTCCAAAAACACGGCGTTTCATTATCTCTCTGGTGTCAAATCATTTGTCCGCTGGTTATGGCAGACAGAAGCCATCGATTCCTTGCCTCGCGTTATCGACAGTCGCTCTGAGTTACGCATTTCGCGACCGACGTCGAAGCCAATCGTTTGTACCGAGCAGGAAATAAAGAAATTGCTGAAGTCTGCAACGCGCCGCACGAAACTCTACATCCTGTTGATGCTTAACTGTGGGATGACTCAGAAGGATATTTCGGACCTCAAGATGACCGAGGTCGATTGGAAGGCCGGGCGAATCATTCGAAAGCGATCAAAAACTGCTCACGAAGATAACGTGCCGGAGGTTAACTACCTTCTTTGGCGCCAAACGTTTCGACTTTTGAAGCAAGAACGCAATTCATCCGATGCAGTTCGCGCGCTCACGAACTCCCAGGGAGGCCCTTTGTGGAGTGAGCGCGTCGATGAATCCGGCAAGTATCAGAAGACTGACAACGTAAAGAATGCGTTCGATCGACTACGCAAGCAAGTTGACATCGAAAAGCCGCTCAAGTCGCTAAAAAAAGCATCTGCGACTTTGCTTCGGAGCAATGAGAAATTCCAAGGTCTGGAGGGACTGTTTTTGGGCCATGCCCCGCAAAGCATGTCCGACAAACACTATACGCAGATTCCGCAGCAGCTTCTCGATTCGGCAGTCAACTGGCTCGGCGACCAATTCAAAATCAAGTAAACGTGCAAAAGCGATTGCTCTTACATGCGCAGAGCTCATTTCTTTAGGTCGAAAACGAGCCTCTTGCTATGTTAATTCGCCGGCATGGAAGTACGGACGCAGACCGATGCAAGCCTATGAAACGGGTATCATCGGCATCCGGCTCTTACCGCAGGTGATTCAGGAGTGGCGCCAGCCGCGGTTGGAGCAGTTCAGCCGCGCACGGCATACTCGCTCTTCAATTGCTTTACCGACGTTCTTGGCCGAGTGCGCCAAACCAGCTTTCCAGGCGGAATCGGCGCTAGCGACGATGCGGCTCAGTAAGCCACTTACGCCTACCACCACGATCGATGGTTGCCGGGGCGATACCCAACCGGAATGTAGCTTCTTTCGCTGATAAACGGTTGCCGCTCACTGCCGATAGTCCCAAAGGTGATCGAGTCACCTACATTGGGAATTCCGCCCAGATCTAACGGCGTAAAAACGTGAGAAAGTGAGATAGCTCCCAGCACTGATTCATGTCGCACCTCTTGTATTGCCAACAACATAGGAGTCGTCAGCCACCTTCTTCAACTCAGCGAGACTTAATTTAGCCTTCTTGATCTTGCTGTGCTGGGGACACCAGTATTCTACAGTGACCGAGTCGCTCTTTAGCGCCTCACGGGGAATCTGAACTTCAGGTTCGGCGTCGCATTTCGAACACCGAAGTCCACGTCGTTCGAGCGCTGCTTGGATATACCCCATCAACTGGTTCATTTCGCGCGGTGATTGGGACGAAAACGATTCAATTTGTTCGCCACACGTACGCTCCTCTCGAACTGTTTTGAAAGCTGCTGAAAGCTGCTTGAATCTGCGATCCGCGGCGCGCCGCATCTCGATCATGTCCGCGTAAAAGTTCAGCACGCGATAAAGAATAAATCGTGCATCTGAGCTCTTAGACTTTTCCCAGAGTTCACAAAGAATTGGCCCCAATTGCGGCACTCGCTCCTTCACCAGCACCAGTGAATTTCCTCCCAAGTACGATTGCGGAAAGTACATGTGCCGAAACAGGATTGCCTCACGACGGCTTAGGGGGGCGGGTAGCGCCAGGAGGAATTGTCTGCAAAAGGCATCGATACAGCGAGTCATGTATTCGTATGAACGCCAAACTAGTTCTAAAAAGCCCCAGCGAGCTTGATCGACGCTCAGCCGTGGACCACGTGCATTCAGGCTGGCGATAGTCTTCATCAAGTTACTGTTTGGGCCACTAAACCATCGGTCGAACTTAGCTTGCGAATCATCAAGGTGAGACCCGATTGCCTGGAATACTCGTTCGGTAACGGCATTCAGTTTGCGGCGTCCTTGATTAATGTCGGCCTCAGACAGATCAAACAAAGCACGGCGGACCAAAGGAACCACTTGTCGGACTTGGCAAACGAGCGGATTGCGCTCGGCAGCAGCTAATAGGCCGTAAGCGATCGCACGCTCACCGCTTGGCCTTTGGTGTTCGGCTGCCTGGGCGCGTCGCCTGCCTTCGGAAATCAAACGAGTTGGAGACCAAGGCCGACCGGTGCCATTAGCTGTTTTTCCGATTGATTCAGGTAACACAAAGCACGGAACACCGCCACCGCGACCAGTTCTACGAACGTAAAGATCGGCTGTTGACCGAAACCGGCGTTTTTGGTGCTCTTTCAATTGTTGTCCACGATCGAAAATCAACTTCATCGCGCGAAACCTGTTTCGGTCATCACATGTAATCGATGGATCCCGCGATAGAATCGCAATCCCAGCCAAGAATCCGTGATGAATCATTTGATCCGCCTTGCCCAGCGGCACAAAACGACGCGTGCCATCGTGCTCATGCGCGACAAAGTCAAACCAGAAATCGTTGGGTAGGTCTGCACACAAACATTCGGGCGGCAACCACCGATAAATGGCTTTCTGTGTAACAGCAGACTCCTCCGCAATGCCCGGTTCACACGGCAAAATTTCAACGCGGCCGTGATCACTTCTTTTGAGTTGTCTGGCCATTAGGCATTCGCCTCCGTGCACGGAATTTCCTCAGTCCAGAGGCAATCTAGCGCGCATTCATAACGCAATCAATTCCAAACTCCGGGCTCTATTCAGCGCCTTTTTATGGCTTCGAAGCCTTACCGGATTTCCCAAAGAGGGTGACCCGCCGGACAAAAATCTGAGCAATGTCGCTCGGCCGGCCGGGTCAGACCGCCGCTCGCCAGAAAAATGGTTTGCGGCCTGTATAGGGAGAAGACTTAGATGAACACCATTCCAACTGCTGGCGCAGCCAGTAACGAACTTGCGGCTCAGCTCATCACGACATGGATGGAAGCAGCAAAAAACGCCGGGATCGAGCTGATCGGTTTTGACCCGTCGTTGCCCCTCGAAGATCGACTTTCGTGGGCTCGTACTTCGGGACTTTCCGTAGGCGCTGTCTTGACGCGATTTTCGTCAAAAGAAAGCTCTAGCACGACCGCTCAGGCGGTCGATTGCGTCCGCTTTGCACCGTCAAAGGGAATCTATGTCCCCCCGGAGTATGTCTGCGTCGACGAAGCTGTCACCGGCCGCAAGATGCGCCGCGTCGGGCTCGACCGCGTGAAGTACATCCTCAAAAACAGAATGGCCCAAGTGCTGTTGGTCTTCAAGATGAGCCGCTTGTTCCGGTCCTCGTACCAAGGCACCAAATTCATTAATGAAGACGTGGTCGAAGAAGGTTTGCGTGCAATTAGTGTCACGCAAAACATTGACACCGCCGATGAAAAAACGTGGAAGTCGCAAATTGGCCTGCATGGCATCATGGACGAAATGCTCCTTGGGGCAATTGCCGACCATGTGCGTTCCGGTCTGCAGGAGCTGTTTCGTCAAGGCTACGTGACCGGTGCTCTTCCTGTCGGTTATGTGCCGCGCGAAGTTCCTGAAGGTCGTAAAACAAAACTGGGGCGTCCGCGGACGGCGCCTGCAGTTGATGCTGAAACTGAAAAGCTTATCAAGCAGCATTACGAATGGATTCGCGATGGGATGTCAGTTCGCGAAGGCTGGCGCCGCTGGTTAAAGGCTGGCGGCCCTTGTGATCCGCGGTCTCCAACCGGCCGGATGACTTACATCGCCTATCGTCGGATGCTCTCAAACATTCGCTATACAGGCCGTTGGTTGTTTTGCGAAAAGCGCAACCAGTGGAAGACAAAAAAGGACTACAATCTCCAAGTTAAGGGTCCGGCCGATGAAGTCGTAAAAGTCCTCTGCGATGAGCTGCGGATCGTTGATGATGATCTTTTCTTCGCGGTTCAGCTCAAGCTGCTGAAAAAGTATAAGGGGCCAAAAATTCGAGCTGACAAGCCGAAAACGCCGCAGCTTTGGGACTTGGTGGTGGATTGCTTTTATTGCTCGGAATGCAAAGTGCGATTCCACCAAACCGGAGCCAATGGCAAGTCCATGTACTGCAAACGTGACGTGGATTGTCCTTGCAAATGCGTCGTTCGCCGACAGGAGGCAGTGCTCGCCGTATGCAGCAAGCTGGTCGAACTGTTGGCGTCAGACGGCAAGCTAATCGAAGATACGATTGTCCGAGCAGTCGAAATTGATGCTGCTGGTGAATTGTCACTTCAGGATGAACTCAATGCCGGTAATCGGAAGCTCGCTGGAATCAATCGTAAGATAGATGACCTGGCCGAGCTTGCCGGTGAAGGTAACGAAGAGGATCGAAAGAAGTGGAAATCGAAAGTAGCAGCCGCGCAGCAAGACCGCGCGGCCTTGCAACTTGATGTCGCTTCCATTGAAAAACGCATTAAGCGTCGTGAGTCACCTATCACTGCTGAGCAGGTGCGTGACGTTCTCCAGAACTTCACGACACTGCTTGCGAATGGCGCGGCCGGCTTGCTCGGTGATGATGTCGTTTATCTCGCCGGTAATGTGTTTCGGCAGTTGGTTAGCGGTCGAATCGACGTTCACGTTGAGCGCCGGCCAGCCCGCAGCCGCTCGAATGTTATCGGCGTGTTCCGCCCCAACTTGATTGCCGCGATCGGGGGTGCCATCGATGCCGGCCCCGCTGCCGACAGCAACGCCGATCGCACTGTTCCCGTGTGGCTACGCAAGCCTCCACTGCGTGATCAGCTCGCTGAACGCGTGCATCGGTTAATCGATGTGGAGCATCACACCTACCGCAGCGCCGCTAAGGTGCTCCAGGCGGAGAGTTACAAGGTGAATTCTGGAGTTGTCTGGCAAATCTACCGACGTTATTACGAGATGACAGGCAAGCCCATGCCTGAAGTCCCGTATAACAACGGTCATCGACGACAAGCGGGATAACGTCTCCGCTGTCTTACAAAGATCTTTTTTCAGAGGCCCGCCAAAAGCGGGCTTCATTTTTTTATGGCGATCGAACGAATAGGCGAATTCAATGCACCCAATACTCAGCCACCGGAAGACCAGTCGAGGGTTCGTTTAGTCGAGTCCCTAGCCATACTTGTCGTTCGTCAGCACCGTCACCTATCTTCCCCAAAAAAAAGTAATGCACAGTCGGACGCTCGCGCAGTTCCGAATGAGCCAAGCTCAGCACTCGACTGCCGAGCTGCTGTTAGCCCAAAATGACACTCTCGAATATTCGAGCAGCCTGGGCTGGAACAGCCCAGGCTGCCTATTTTCTCTTTTAGCTATGGATGGAGCCCACCAGCACTTCCGAGGTAGCGAAAAAGGGCTTGATGGAACCTGGGGTCTGGCTTGGGCTTAGATCAAAATCTACGCAATGATGATTCTGGGCTTAGTTGTATCTGCAACTAATGGCAATCTCATTCTCCACGCGAAATTAGTTTGTTGCCCGGCAGATCCAGCTGCTGGTGCTGGGCCCGAGATGGCTTCGGAGGTCGCGACCGAAGGGACTTCTGCGCACGATAGCGACCAGCAATTCCGCCATGACTTTCAACCCAGTCAGTTGCACGGGCGCTGTAAAACCTGGACGGCGGCTGCCGGCTGTTGGCACCCGCTGTCTGGAATTCTCTCCGCGTACAACCGCCTTTTCGCCAGGCTAGAGAAGTGAGCAATCGCAAATCGATGGAAATCGCTTTGGGCTGTCACTCTCAGCGTCTTGCGATGCCACGGGACTCGAACCCGGAGCGGTGCCGGCATTAAGTACAAGTGCTACTGGAAGTTGCACAAAATGTGGTTTGGCTGACGCTGTAAATGCGCTGCAGTTGGGCGACATTAATTGTCAGCTCTTGGCGATGCTTGACTCGGATTTGTTGCGGCTGATGCAATGGTGGGTGCGTGCGCCAAATTCGATTCGCAAGACAATTGTTGATCTCATGTGCGATAGCAGCAACAATCGAGCCGAGAGCGATTCGGCAAAGTGAAACATCTGAGTTGGACTTGCGTTTACTCAAATGGAAAGTGGGCGAGCCGTTATGCACTGGTCCGACCTTTTCATCGTACTCTTTCTGTTTATCGCTTGGTTTTGGAATTTGCCGGAGGATGCGCCGGGGAAGTGGCTGGTGAGACCGCTGGGGAAGGTTGTGTATTGGATCGGGCTTTGGCACGGGTGGAACATGTTTGCACCGAACCCGGTGCGCGCGAGCCGGCGACTGGCGGTGCGAGTGGATTATGCGGATGGATCGCGGTATGAATGGCGGCCGCCGGGGGCGCTACCGGAGGGATTCTGGAGTGCGTTCTTACACGCGCATCATCGGAAGTTCACAGACAATGTTGCGTCAGGCAAAGTGAAGGGGCTGCGGGGGGCGCTGGCGGGGTATGCGGTGAAGAAGTTGGGCGAGAAGGTGCCGGCGGGAGCGATGGCGGTCAATGTGGCGGTAGTGGAGGAGAGTTGGCCGGTGAAGCTGGGCGAGGTGGAGCAGCCGACGGAGCCGACAGTGAAAACGCTATTCGAGCAAAAACTGGGTGCGGGAGAACTGAAGTGATCTCGCTGGCTGACTTTGGTGAGGCTTGGTGGCGGTTTTTTCATGCGCCGGAGGGCGTGGGGACGCTATGTTTGTTTCGGGTGCTGTTTGGGATGGTGCTGGTGGCGAATGGGCTGACGCTGTTGCCGTATGCGAAGGAGTTTTTTGGCCCGCGGGGGCTCTTGGGCGCGGCGGGATGGGCGAAGGCATATCCCAGCAAGCGGCTGTCGCTATTTCATTTGTTGCCGGCGACCGATAGCGTGGCACTGGGAACGGTGGTGGCGTTCTTAGTGGCAGATGGAATGCTCACCATGGGGCTGTTCACGGCAGTGAGCGGGCCGGTGGGTTGGCTGCTCTTGGTGTCGCTGCATCACCGGAATCCGCCGATCTTTAACTCAGGTGATTCGCTGCAGCGGATTTTGCTGCTGCTGTTGTGCTTTGCACCGAGTGGGGCGGGACTGTCGGTCGATGTGTGGCTGAACGGTGAGAACCCGGTGGAGGCGATGCGGGAGCGGGAGTTCGATCCGTGGCCGGTGCGGCTGATGCAGATTCAGATCAGCATTTTGTATCTGCGGTCGGTGTATTGGAAGCTAAGGGGGCAGCCGTGGCGGAAGGGAACGGCGGTGGCGTACGTGCTGCAGGCGATGAGCTTTCGGCGTTATTCGGCGCCGCGGCTGGTGCTGATTCCGTGGGTCTATCGATCGCTGACGTACGGGACAATGATCGTGGAGACGTACATTCCCATTGCGCTCTGGTTTCGGGAGACGCGCTGGAGTGCGATTGTGGTGGGGTGGCTATTGCACTTGGGATTTGAGACGTTTTTGAACGTGCATTTGTTTGGGTGGACGATGTGCGTGGGACTGGTGCTTTTTGTGCCGCCGGACGTGGCAGGGCAAGAAATGCGAGTCAGACGTAACGCAGAACACAGGTTGGACGGGCTTGCGTCGAGGCGGGAACAGACCACGCACTCAAACACTTCTGAGATGCCAGTACCCCTCGCAATGAGTGCGAGTCTTCAGAAAGAGCCATTTTGCTGTGTTGATGGTCTTGATAATGTATCCCCGTGATTTAGCTTTTCCGAGATTACGCTCTTCAAGTAGTCCTGCGCTTCAAGTACGGCCCGATACAACTCTTCTTGGTCAGTTCGATGTTTAACCTCAATAGATCGCAAATGTAGCCACCAGCCTAGCGACATGGCCGCGACAATCGTTAGCCATAGCAGGTCGCGAATCACGAACTGCATTTTAGGGAAACGTGCCACTTAAGGACTATTCTTCTAGAGTCAGTTTCAGAACCCTGAGCCGACACATGCGCTAGCGCGATATCGCTGGCAATTCAAGCGTTCAAACGCTGGCACGTTCGTTTTGAAACTGCGTGTGGGCCTGTAAGAAATCTTGTGTCAGCTAGCAGGAACGGGTAGGAATTGTAACCCCTTTCTGATATGGAGACTGACGCATGGATGCCTCTTTGGAGAAGCGAGCGGAGCAGCTGGCAACGGAATTTGCCAGCCAGGCGCGGACCGCGGAAGACCTCAACAGCTTGATGCGGCTGATGATGAAGTCCGCTTTGGAGCGGATGCTGAATACGGAAATGGATGTCCATTTGGGCCGCCGTCCGGCACCCAACGACGCTGTGATAGCGGCACCGCCGGCTGCCGGTCGGAAGAGCTCGGGGAACCGTCGCAATGGCACTTCGACCAAGACGGTCCAAGGAGACCTGGGCGGTTTGACCATCGACACACCTCGCGACCGCGAAGGATCTTTCGACCCCGTGCTGATTCCCAAGCATCAGCGGCGCGTGCCGGGCTTCGACGAAAAAATCCTGGCCTTGTATGCCAAGGGAATGACGACCCGCGACATTCAAGAGATCGTGAAAGAGCTGTACGGCGTGGAAGTGTCACCGACGCTGGTCTCGGAGATCACGGCCGATCTAGACGCGGAGGTCACCGCCTGGCGAACACGAGAGCTGGCTGCCCTGTGGCCGATCGTGTACTTCGATGGCATCGTGGTGCATGTGCGGGGCGCGAGCGGCCGGGTCTCGCAGCACACGGTTTACGTGGCTTTGGGGGTCAATCTGGAGGGCAAAAAGGAACTGCTGGGCCTGTGGTTGGCCGAGACCGAAGGGGCCAAGTTCTGGCTCGCTTGCCTGACCGATCTCCAAAACCGCGGCCTCAAAGACATCTTCGTGGCCTGCATCGATGGACTGGCGGGCTTTGCCGAGGCGATTCACGCGGCTTATCCCAAGACCAGCGTGCAGCTCTGCCTGGTGCATCTGGTGCGGGCGGCGCTGCGTTACGTGAATACCGAGGACAGCCAGGCGGTCGTTCGCGACCTGAAGAAAATCTATCAGGCGGCGACCGTGATCGAAGCCGAGCAGGCGCTGGAGGCTTTCGCTCAAGCCTGGGACGCGAAGTATCCGACGATTGCCAAAATGTGGCGGGCCAAGTGGATGGACATCATCACGCTGTTCGACTATCCGCCGGCCATCCGCAAGGCAATCTACACCACCAACGCCATCGAGTCGGTCAACAGCGTGATTCGCAAGTTCACGCGGAACCGCAAGATTTACCCCAGCGAGGAGTCCGCCCTAAAGAATGTGTACATGGCCATCCGCGAGGCCTCGGCCAAGTGGACCATGCCCATCCACCACTGGAAACAAGCCCTCAACCACTTCGCCATCCTGTACGAAGACCGAATGCCCAAATCAATCCACAACTAACACTCTGCAAGGCTGACACAAAAACGTTTACAGGCCCCGACGAGGCTGCAAAGTTGAACCATTCAACGATTGGCTGAAATCCCGCTTCGACCTGCACCACCACGTATGGCACCGCGGTATGGACAACAACCGCACGCAAATCCTCACCGCCATCTTTACTTATCAACTCCTCCTCATACTCAACCACCAACGTGGAAACCAAAACGGCTGTATTCAGTGGATTCTCGATGAACTCTAATTCCCGGACGGCCTCTGGCGAGCAACCTGGGCCACCCCGCGGAACCGCAAGATTTACCCCAGCGAGGAGTCCGCCCTAAAGAATGTGTACATGGCCATCCGCGAGGCCTCGGCCAAGTGGACCATGCCCATCCACCACTGGAAACAAGCCCTCAACCACTTCGCCATCCTGTACGAAGACCGAATGCCCAAATCAATCCACAACTAACACTCTGCAAGGCTGACACAAAAACGTTTACAGGCCCCTGCGTGTAGGGAAATCATCGCCCTAAATGCACTACGGCTCGGACTTCGGATCATCATAGACTTTATCTATTCTATTCTTCATGCGATTGGCGATCTCCAAGACTGCGTTCAGCTCATCTCGCTGAACGCGATGTTTGGCCTTGACCGATCTTACATGATACCACCAGCCTATTGATAGCGCTATGATTGCACCGAGCCAAAGGGCATCGCGGATCGTAAACTGACGTAACATTGAGTATATACTCGGTTAGAAGATTTCCACATATATCATGCGATCACGAGTCTTTGCTTTCTAATGGCCTCCAACTCTCCATGTCACAGGTCAAGGAAGGTTTTGCAATTTCCTTTCTCCTTAAGCTGTTCGTTTTCCAATTTTAGTTTTTCAATTTCCTTTTTCAGCAATTGGTTTTGTTCAATAAGCTTCTTGTTTTCTTCTAATGCCTTCACAAGACCGTTCATGACAGTCTCAAACATCTTCTTCATAAGATCATTGGCAGCCTTCATATCCTCAGTATAATCTGATTTGCCTTTGCCCTTGTCTCCTTTTCCGCCTTGAGCGACTTTACCACCGGCTTGGGCAAACACAATTCCAGGTCCACTCTGATTCATCATTTGCATCTGCTGAAGCGCGAATTGTCCGGGGGACATAGGCGCGAATTGTCCGGGGAACATAAGCGCGAATTGTCCGGGGAACATCGGGTTCGGTGCGAGGTCGGCAATACCGTCATCGTCTTCGTATAGACCTGAGGGATCTACGAGGATTGTTGTTGTGTTGCCAACATAGCGCGAGAGATTGGAGTCGCCGGCGCTAAAACCGGAGGGGTCTTCGCTGATGAAGCGGCCGGTGGAGGGGTCGAGGTAGCGAGCGCGGTGGTACCGCAGACCGGTTTCCTGGTCGCGGATGCCGCCGGCGAAGGCGAAGAGGAAATCGACGGCGTCGTTTGTTTCGTCGGTGACGTTGCCGAAGGAGTCGTACTGGATGTGATTGAGGACCGTGCCGCTGTCGTCCACAAGATCGCGGACGGTGCCGAGGTTGTCGGTGAGGGGCCAAACCAGACTGCCGGCACTCATGAGGCTGGTGACGGCTTCGTCGGCGAGGATGGGCTGGATGCCGGGGCCGTTCAGGTAGCGGTGCGTCAGGTTGCCATCGCCGTCGAATTGGAGGACGGGGACGATGCCGTCATAGACGAAGCGGTCCACGACCGAATCATCGCCGCCGGGTCCGTCGGCGTCGAAACTCTTGGCGATGCGGCGGTCGAAAAGGTCATACAGGAAGCTGACGCGGGATAGTTCATTGTCCTCGTCGTCTTTTTCGATGACGGCGGTGAGCCGATTGCGATGGTCCCACTGGTACTCGGTGACGTAGCTGGTGGAAATATTCGTACGCGTCAGGCGGTTACCTTCGGCGTCGTAGGCATACGTGTACGTGCCATCCGTGCGCAACTGGTTGTTGTCATCCGTGTCATAGCTACCGCCCGTGCGATTGCCGTTTTCGTCGAACGAGTACGATTCGTCGGATTGATACGAGTGATCCGCACCGACGAGTTGGCTGGTGTTGTCGTAAGTGTAGTCGCTGGTGCCGTCGGAGTCGGTCAAGCTGGTGATTCGGCTGCCCACGTCAAAGGTCCAGGCATAGCTGGCAATCGTCGTCGTACTGTGAGCATGCTCCAGGCTCGTGAGGCGGCCAAGGTTGTCGTAGGTGAAGGTGCTGGTGGCGACCTCGTTCCACGTGGACGAGGGCTTAGCCTGGCGAATGATCGTGTCGAGCTGGCTATTGGCGAAATACGTGAAGCCGACCCGCTTGTTGGCGACTGTTGAGGGCGGTTGAAAATGGCGGCGCGGGGCGGCCGAATTTGATGGCGCTGG
>JADMIO011460649.1_pt1 | contig 32967 bp, 24 predicted proteins | sample 8958161 | NCBI WGS metagenome assembly JADMIO01 (sample SAMN16585339, study PRJNA669376) | soil metagenome | isolation source: Crop rotation soil | place: USA: Cullars Rotation, Alabama | collected 2011
CGGATTCGCATCGACGGGCGCCTACGCCGTCGCCAACACCACCGACGACCGCCTCTACTACCAGCGCCGCTACGGCAATTTCAGCTACTCGCTGGCCGTTCCCAATGGCACGTACACGCTCAAGCTGCATTTCGCCGATTCCTCCTTCACGACGGCGAACCAACGCATTTTCAACGTGCAGGCCGAGGGCGCGACGGTTCTGAGCAATTTCGACTTGGCCGCATCCGGCGGCGGCAAAGCGGCGCTGGTGCGGACGTTTAACGTCACCATCACCGACGGCAAGCTCGATCTGAAATTCATCAGCGTGAAAAATTACGCGATTATTTCGGGGATTGAGCTGATCTAATTGGAGAAAGCTCAAAGCCCTTTTTTGAGTGAGTCGGCGAGATTCATGTGGGATGTGATTTCCCAGAATGATGTGCCGCGCTCCCTCAGCGCCAGCGTTGCGGCGATCCATGCCTGACCCCAACCCGCTTCGACGCTCCAGACGCCCCAGCCCATGTCAGCGCTGCTCGCCCAGTAATCCCATCGCCTGAAGTCAAAGGCGCGGAACCATGTGCCGTCGAGGTAAGGAATTTTCGATCGCACCTGGATTCGACAGAGAAACTCCGCCAGCCGATCTTCCGCGCTCTTGAGCTTCGCACCGCCCGTCGCGGCGGCGGCCTCGTGCAGGGCGAGCAGCGCGAAGCCGGTGGTGTAAAGCTGATCGCTGGCGGGATCGCCGTTCTGCTGGATGAGCGGGGTTTCGGCGGTGCCGTACGCATCGTTGGATTGCGGGATCTGGTAATGCCCGCCGCCATGTCCGCCCAGGCGCTCGGCGATCGCTCCGCAGGTGTCTTGCGATTCCAGCAGATCATGCGCGACGATGGACAGCCAATGGCGATGCTGTTCAGAATCGCGAACGCGTACGAGCCAGGAAAGGCACAGCAGCATTCGCGCCCGCTCGGAATTATCCATCAGCCGCCACTGTTTCTTCTCGTACGCCGCCATGATCATGGCGATGGCGTTCTCGGTTTTATCGAGCAACGCGCGATCACCGGTCTGCTGGTAAGCCCAGAAATAGCACGCCCACAGATACGATTCGAAATGCGGCGCGTAGTTGATAGTCTTGGCGTCGTGGAAATGCTTCCAGCCATGCTGCTCGAGCGCCGGTATGTCGATGCGGTCGCCGCGAAAGCCCAGCTCACCCGTCGTGCGGAAATTCGCGAGAATTCCGCGGGAAATCGGCTCGTTCCAGCGGTCCGATTTGAGCGCGCTCGATGCCAGGATCGCCGCGAGAATCACGCGCGCGTTGTCATCGCCATAGTTGCCCGTCTGCCACGCCGGCGCGATTGCGCCCCAGGCGATCAGGCCGTAGGCCGGGTGCTTTTTGTCGAGACGCTCACGTCCCTGCATTTCCAGGCTGAATGTGTAGTTCAGCAGATTCGTCGCGACCTCATGTTGGCCGCCGAGCGCCAGCACCATCGCCGATTCGGCGTTGCAATCGGCGCGAAGCGGCAGTCATTGCCGCTGGCTGCCGTCGTGGCGGATGGCCGAGCTGTACCCTTCGAGAATCCCCAGCGAACCGTCGCCGATCGGCGCATCTGCGTCCGGCGGATCGATTTCCTCAACGCCTTTGGCAAGCAACTCGTGAATCTGCGCTTTGCGAGATGGATGCACGAGCAGCCGCGAGTGAAGGAACCATTTCACCGCCGCGTCGAAGGACTGACGCTGGAAGTCCGCCGGGAGTGAATCCGTGTGAGTTCTCGCCGGGGCGGCAATAGGTTCGACCGCCAATTTCGGTGTGCGGCCTTCGGGTGAAAGCCTGGCGAGGATCGTCGTCCAGATATTCGCCCAGTCCGCGCTAGGGGCGTATCGCGCGGTCACGAATCCACTCAGCTTCGTCGTCGCGATCAGCCAGCGGCCATCGTTCAACTCAAACAGCAGCGGCGAGTGCTTCGCCGGCAATCCGTACACCGCGGTATCGAATCCGGCCACGCGCGCGATGCCGATCAACTCGTTCTCCCGAGCATCCAGCGGAATGAATTGACACGCGTGCGGCGAAACAATCCGCAGCTTCGGCAGCGCGTCGCCAAACGCATTTGATGCGATCACGCCGCGCTCCCACGTGGCCGTCTGCAATTTTGGCATTTCGATGGCGGGGAGAAACGCCGGATATTCGACGTAAAGGCGCAGGTTCTTTCGCTTCGCCGCGTCGAAAAATCCGGCGTTGACGGGCGTGCGCGTCTCGGGATACGCATCGGCCAGCACGAGCACGGCCGCGCCTTCGGCGGCGGCTTCGATCGCGGCGGCGGGGGTGGCGAAGCGCTGCACACCGCCGGGATTGTCCCGGGAAATCAGGCGAAACAGGTCGTTGCGCTCCGATCCAGAGATGATCCATTTCGGCGTCTCGGCCGCCCGAGCGAGCGGCGCGAGTATCAAAATCAGCAGCAGTGGCGTGAGCTTCATGGCCGGCTATGCTATTCGCTCGCGCGGAGAAAGCAGCATGCGAAGCACCTTGGCGGCCTGTCTCATTCTCATCCTCGTCAACGTCTCACGCGCGGAATTCAAATTCGGAATCGACGTGATGCGCGATGACAAGTTCGCGATGCTCGCCGGCAAGCGCGTCGGCGTCGTCTCCAATCCCGCCAGCGTCGATTCCAATCTCACCAGCACGGTTGACCTCTTCAAGAAGGCCAAAGGCTTTAAGCTGGTCGCGCTCTTCGGCCCGGAGCACGGCATCTACGGCGACCAGTACGCCGGCGACAAGATCGACGACCTCAAGGACCCTGACACCGGCCTGCCGATCTATTCGCTTTATGGAAAGACGCGCAAGCCGACGACGCAGATGATCAAGCCGCTCGATGTGCTGGTCCTGGATCTGCAGGACATCGGCAGCCGCTCGTACACCTACATCAGCACGATGCACAACGCGATGGAGGCGTGCGCGGAGCACGGCGTGGAGCTGATCATCCTCGATCGCCCCAACCCCCTCGGCGGCCACCGCATCGAAGGAGCGATGCTGGAGAAGGGAAATGAATCCTTCGTCGGCCTGATCCCGGTGCCGTACGTCCACGGCATGACGATGGGCGAGCTGGCGCAGTTCGTGCGCGCCAAGTTCTTCCCGAATTACGACATGCTGCACATCGTCAAGATGCAGGGCTGGACGCGCGAGATGCTCTGGAGCGACACGGGGCGCGAATGGATTCCGACTTCGCCGCACATTCCCACGGCCAAGGCATGCGCTGGTTACGCGGCCACGGGAATTCTCGGTGAGCTGTATGTGATTAATATTGGCGTCGGTTATCCCTCGCCGTTCGAAATGGTCGGCGCGCCGTGGATCAATGGTGAAGCGCTGGCCAGCGCGCTGCCGAAGCAGTCGGGAATTGTCTGCCGGCCGGTGCATTTCAAGCCGTTTTACAGCACGTACAAGGGTGAGAAATGCGAGGGCGTGCAGATTCACATGGACGCCAAAAAGGCGGAAAATCTGGTGGAAATCAATTACCAGCTCATTGGCATGCTCAACCCGCCGATGCTGTTTCGGCTGGCCGATCGCCAGGCGAAGCAGGAAGCGGAGGTCGCGGCTCGCGCGTACGAGAAGAAGAACAAGAAGCCGGCCACTCGGCCTGTAAAATTTGATTCGCGCAGCCGGATGTTCGACAAGGTCACCGGGACTGACGAAGCGCGCAAGTGGCTGCAAGATGGCAAATCGCTTGATGCACTGTTCACGAAATGGCGGAAAGAATGCGCGGAGTTTCGCGAGGCGCGTCAACCGTATCTTCTGTACTGATATGAAACCGCTGCTCGCTGCACTTCTACTTTCAACTATTCCCACCCTCTGCGCGGCACAGGAATCCGTCGCTCGATTCGATGGGAAACATTTCGCCGGCGAGGGCGACGTCGAGTACATCGAATTGCTCGACATCTCGCGGCGCATGTTTCAGCCCGATCCGCAGTTTCAGAATCTCTCCATGCTCTACGAGCCAAAGTGGAACGGCCTGGTCGAAGGGCCGACGTGGGATGCGTGGTGGGTTCAGAACAGCTATGGGACGACGTACTGCGCGCTGCCGTTTCTCGCCGAGCCGTTCGTCACGTTTCTCCAGAATTCACAAGATCTGTGGTTCGACCAGATGGGCGACGGAAAGCGCAAGGGTGCCCAGGATTGGGTCGCGCCTGATGGCTGCCTGTGCGACGCGGCGCGGCCGGGGTGGATTTATTACAAGCAGGGCGATGGCCAGACCGGCATCCACGATTGGGGCATGGAATTCACCGCCGCCGGGCTGCTCATGCAGGCGGACCTGCTGCTGATCAGCCGCGATGAAGCGGCCATCGCGAAGTACATCGGGAAGCTTGAGCGCTGCGCGAATTTCATTGAAACGCGCCGCGATGGCACGACCAATCTTTTCCTCGCCGGTCCGGCGGGCAATCTTCTGGCGCCCAGCTATGCGGGATGGAAAAAATCGGACGGCACGTACGACAAAGCGTACCTTGCCGGCTTGAGTGTTACGTACATCGCAGCGCTCGATCGGCTGATCGAGCTGGAAAAACTGGCGGGGCATCCCAATGTCGCCAACGAGTATGCGCGTCGACGCGACAGGGCGAAACTGGGGCTGGCGAAACTCACAACCGACGAAGGCTATCTCGTCCGCTCGATCGATCCCGACGGCATGATTCATGGGAAATTCGGCGCCGACAAGCACGGGTATTTCGAAAGTTCGCCGAATCACGACGCGATCGCTTTCCGCGTGGTCGATGACGCGCAGGCGGCGAAAATTTATCAGAAGATCGCGTCGATTCCGCAGCTTCGCCCGCACGCGGTTGTGATTCCGAATTACCCGAGCTACGACGACATGTACGAACAGCCCGCCGGCCTGTGGGAGTTCGGCCGATGGGTGAACGGCGGGCACTGGTCGACATGCGAGGCTCGGATAATTTTGGCCTACTATCGCCTTGGAAAATTCGAGGACGCACGGCGGTCGCTGAAGCAGCTGATGATCTTCGCGAAGAAATTCCGCATGGACAACCCGCTGGTGAATTTCGGCGCCGACGTGTATCAGCCGAATGAGCCGATCAACCTCTGCTACGACAGCTTCGGTCCGCCGGCGGGGATGATTCGGGGGCTTTTCGAATATCTGTACAGCGCGGACAAGCTGGTGCTGGTGCCGCACATGCCGCCGACGATCACGCGTCTGGAACAGCGCGACCTAATCCGATTCGGGAGGAAGCGGATCACGATCGATACGGTCGGCAGCGGGGCGATCACGGGTGTATGGGTGAACGATGAACCGTGGGAGCGATTCGATACGAAGGAAGTCACGCTGCCGTACGAAGCAACGCCTGACATGGCACGCGTGACAATCGCGATGGGCTTTGCAAAGCCACCTCCGCATATTCCTGCGAAGGCGCAAGCGGCGGACGAAACGACACTCGAAGGGCTGTCAGGTGATTTGCTGCGGCGATTCGCGAAATTGCAGAGATTTCTCGACGCAACCAAGGAAGCGAAGCTCGATCACACGTACGAAGCAGCGCACGCGCACCTCGCGCGTGATGCAATCATCACCATCGCGCAACGAAATCTGTCAAAAAAACAGCGAAAACTCGAGCTTCTGCCAGACGCCTCACAAGCCGCCGCGGACAAGTCTTACATCGACACGGCGAACAAGCTTTTCGATGGCTTCGACGCCGTGATGGGCGATCCTGCCCGCGCTGACATGGCCAGGCACTGGAACTGAGCTACTTGTAGACCACGTACTTCGCGCGCGTCCGTTTAAAGTTCCGCAGGTCCGCTTCCCAACTCGCGGGTACCGTCTTGGGATCGTCCGCGGATTTGATGACGTCCATCGTCTTGTCACTCTTGAGCAGCCGATTCACGCCGGCGATCTGAAACTTGTCGCCGAAGAGCTTTTGGATCTGCCAGACGATTGTCGTCCCCATCCGCACCGGCTGCAGCGCCTTGCGATCGGTCACGATAACGTAGCATCCCTCGCATCGCTCGTCCTTGAACTTGCTCGCATTGGGCGTGAACTCGACGGGGACGAAGCGCACGCCCGGGATGTTGGAGTCATTCAGCGCCGCCGCGAGCTTGTGCGAATCGATCCAGGGGGCGCCGAAGAATTCGAACGGCTGATTCGTCCCTCGGCCGACTGAAACGTTGCTCTGTTCAAGCAGGCAGATGCCCGTGTAGAGCAGCGCGGCCGTCGTGTTGCGCATGTTGGGAGAGGAATTGCCCCAGACCAGGCCGGTCTCGTCCCACCACATGCCGTGTTTCCAGCCTTCGCATGGCACGACGGTCAGGTCGGCATTGATGCCGTACTCCTTGTTAAACAGCTTGGCCAACTCGCCCATCGTCAGGCCATGCGCTATGGGAATCGGCCCATACGCGACGAAGTTGAGCTTGTCCTTGTCGGCAATGGGGCCGTCAACGTAGTGGCCGATGGGATTGGGGCGATCGAGCACCACGATCTTGATCTTGTTCTCGGCGGCCGCTTCCAGGCACAGGCCCAGCGTCGCGCTGACCGTGTAGAAGCGCGCGCCGATGTCCTGGAGGTCGTAGACGATTACGTCGACGCCTTCGAGTATTTTCTTACTCGGCTTGCGCGTCTCGCCGTAGATGCTGAGCACGGGCAGGCCGCTCTTGGGGTCGGTCGTATCCTTGATCTTCTCATCCTGCGTGCCGTACAGGCCGTGCTCGGGCGCCAGGATCTTCACGAGCTTGACGTTCGGCGCGGAAGTGAGCAATTCGACGAGATGCGTGCCCTCGCGATCGCGGCCGGTCTGGTTCGTCACCAGCGCGATCCGCTTGCCCTCGAGGACTTTGTAGCCGTCGCGCTTAAGGACATCGACGCCGCACAGCACGTCGCCAGACCGGCGAGATCGCGAAATTCGATCGCCGCCTCGATGCACGAAGCATCCGAGGACGAAAATGCAGAGGACGAGCACGAGCGCGGTGGCCGGTTGTGTCATATCTCACCAGGTGTATTTGCCGACATGTAGCGCCTCGGCCGCGAAGTCGTGCCGGCGGGCGCGGTCTGAAACCAATAGTGTGAGAACGTATCCGTCGTTGAATTCCTTGTTGTCGCCGCCGGAGAGCACCTTGAGCTGGGGGAGATGCTCCCAGCCCAGGCGGCTGTAGAGGCTCTTCACGCGCTCGCCGCAGAACAGCAAAGCGAAGTCGGCGTCGGTTTGCTTCCGGATATGATCCGTCGCGGCGGCCACTACCTGCTCGCCGAAGCCCTGTCCGCGATGCGTCGGATAGCAGAATACGCTGCTCAAGCCGTACACGGTGAACGAGTCCCCGCGATGCTTAAGCGGCCGCGCCGACACGATCGCGTGACTGATCAGCACATCCCCGTCGGTCAGCACGAAATGCAGGCACGATTCCGGATACGGGGTCGATTCCCAAAGCGGCGGCGTGCCCTTGAAAAAGTTCGGCCACTGGACGCGCACGTACGATGCGATCTGCACCGCGATATCGCGCGGGACATTTGGCTTGAGATATGACCGAAGCTCGGGCATTCTCAGACTAGATGGTCGATTATCGCGAGAGATTCAAGTCCTGCGGAAAGGACGTCATCGTCGAAGACGGCGTTGAGATCGAGCATCCTGAGTTGATGGAGGTCGGTGACCGCGTCCGTTTTTTCCGCGGCTTTCGGATGATCGACGGAGCGAAGGTCTGCCGCATCGGCAGCGATGTGTCGTTCTATCCGGGATGTTTCATACAGGGATCGTCGGAACGATTTGTGGTGCACGATCACGTCGATTTTTATCCCAACGCGTACATCTCGCTCGGGAAGGGTCCGAAGAGCTTCGTCGAGATTGGGCACCACACGCATTTCGCGCCGGGGTGCGTCCTTTATGGATGGGGCGGACTTTTGATCGGTCCACACTGCAATGTCGCGGGGCACTGTGTGCTCGCGACGATCGGGCACGATCCGGTCATCCGCGATCAGCCGATGGCAGTCGCACCCGCGGTCGCCGGACAGATCACCTTGGTGGAAGATGTGTGGCTGGGAGCGAATGTAACCGTGACGTCCAATGTCACCATCGCGCGCGGGTGCATCGTCGGCGCGAATGCGGTCGTCAATCGCAGCACAGAGCCATACGGCTTGTATTGCGGCGTGCCGGCTAAGCGAATCAGAGACCGAAAGAAGAGCTGATCCTCAATCCATTTCCGGCGGGCGGAGATTGCGGTTGTCGATGGGGAGCTCGCGGCCGTGCAGGTCGGCCCACATGGCGGCTTCGCCGTCGAGCGGACTCTTGATGTTGTAGGCCTGGTACGCGATCAGCTCGCCGATTCTCACCGTCAGGTCGACCAATCGCTCGCCGGCCGTCCAGTAGTCGCCGACGCAGATCGTCGCGGGTTCGATGTTGGGGTGGAACACCGGCGTGATCATTTTGCACTTGGGCCCGAGGCGCGGGTAATCGGGGCCTAGGCGGATTTCAGCGATGTGATGCTCGCGCTGGATCGGATCCTTCTTGCCGTTCACGCGCTCCAGACCTTTCACATTGAATTCCAGCTCATACACATCCGGCGGATCGCCCTGCATCGCGCGGACTTTGATATACGGGAATTTCTGGAAGACGCGGCTCATCTGCTCGGCATCGGCGCGCAGGCGGCGGATGCGCATGGGAATCTTCGGCGCCTCGGCGGGCGCGGCGGCGGTCTCGGGATGCGGGATGATCAACGCCGCGCCGCAGCCTTTGCACTTGCCCTTGCGGCCGGCAAGGTTGTCGGGGACGGCGAACAGCGCCTCGCATTGTGGACAGGAAAAATCGATCACAACACTACCCCCCAACCTGATGTCCGAGCCACCAATACGATGAAACGCCGATGCCGCCGGCGATGCCCAGGATGCAGACGGCCGCGGCGCCGGCGAGCGCCGCGAAGCGCTTCTTGCCGGGCGTGAACAATCGCGCCCCGGTGCCAATCAGCACCAGCGCGCTGGGCGCGCCGAACGTGAACGCACTGGGCAGCATCGCGACGGCCGCGACGAGCAGGATGACGAAATCCCACGGGAAGACTTCTTTTTCGATGACGATTTCTGCCGGCTTTTCCTTGCCGTCATCCGCACCCGGGGGCTTGAGGATGTTGCACTGGCCGCAGCCGTAGGAGCAGCAGCCCCAGTTGCCTTCCCAGCACTCGGTGTGGAAGGTCAGGCCGCACTCGGAGCAGGTCGTGGTCTGCTCGGCGACGTCGATCATCGACTGGCAGACGCCGCACTCGCGCATGACCACATGCGGCCGCGGTTGAGGCGGCGTCGCTTGGCTGGCGAATTGTGCGACTCGTGTCATGACATCTCACCGGCGCGACTACGCGGCCGGTTGTTTCTCCTGGAAAAGGAAACGCGTTGCTCCGACCTGGATCTGATCGCCATGGCGCAGGCGCTGGCGGGTGACAGCTTTCCCATTGATTGTCGTCGGCTCGCCCAGCGGCAGGTCCTCGATTTCGAATCCGCCCTGCACGATATGGATGGCCGCGTGACGGCGGCCGACTTTTTCGTCCTTGAACAGGTAGATCTGGTTGTCGGGCGACGATCCGATGAACGTCGGGTTGCGATAAAGCACAAACTGCTTGCCGGCGATGAGGCCTGCGACGACGCGTACCCAGCCGTTCTTGGCGGCGTTCTCAATCAATCCACTGCCGACGCCGGCGACGACGCCGATGGCGATCATGCCGATCAGGCGACTGACGCTGGCGCTTTCCATGTTTTTGGCGACCATGTCGAACATCGCCCCGCCAACCGCGCCGCCGATGAGTCCACCGGCGACGCCGATCAGCAGCTTCTTCCAACTGCCCATCACGATGCCGGGCGCCAGTGAAAGCGTAATGCCAACGACCGACCAGGTGACGGTACGGGCCAGGATCTGCTTAGTGGACGTGATCATGCCGTCCGTCCCGCCCAGGGCGCGGTACATTTTTTCCACGAACAGTGCGACGGCGATGCCGCCGATCAGGCCGAGCGTGGCGCCGACGGAACCGTTGATGATCGCGCTGGGAATATTGCGCGAAACGATCGGCTCAGCGGCGGCCAGGCACATGGCGATGAGCAGGCCGGAGACGCCGTAGGCGAGCACGTTGGAGATGAATTCCTTCCACGCGTCGCGCGTTTCGACGACGCGGATGCGGGTGGTTTTCTGCGCTTCGGTGAGGCTTGGATCGCTGTAGACCGAGAAATACGGGTTATGGGCGCCAGAGCGGCGGAGTTCCTCGATGGCGGCCTTGGCCTCTTCAGACGAAAGGCGCGTAGCCATTTCGGCGCGCTGGATTTCCTTCACGCCGGCCATCAATTCCGCTGATTCGAGCCGCGCGCTGGGACGGAAATGCAGCAATTCGCCGAAGCCCCAGGCGAGCATCCCGCCCAGCAGGCCGAAGACGGCCATGTAGAAGATCGTGTTGTACCAGATGCTAGGGCGCGTGTTGGATGCGGCGGCCTCGGGGGCGTCCGTGAGCTGCGCGTAGGCGCGATTGCGGTCCATCGCCTTCTGCGCGCTGACCCGCTGCTCAACCTGCCGGGTCTTGAGCTCATCCCACGAAATGACAATCTTGTCTGACATCATCTTGTTTAATTCGCTGGAGTACGTGCCAGGCTCTTCTCTGCATCCGACGCCGGAGGCGTCGGCGTTCCGGCGGATTCAGTCGGCGCCTTGGGTGGAGGCTGATCGAGCGGCGAGGGCGCGCCGTGCATGACAGCGAGTCCGGCCAGTAGCAGCGGCCAGCCGACGGCGATCAGGAAAAAAGCTGCGAGGGCGGCAGTCACCCACCGCTGCCGCCGCTCGAGCGTTTGTAATCGCATCGTTAGATCCAGGATCGCCTGCGGTTGCGGGCCTGACTCGTTGGCCGAGACCGGCGAGTCGAGCGCCTTGCGCGCGATCTTCGGACCCTCTTCTGGCATCGAATCTTTTTGCACAACAAATGACTCGACGGCGAGATTTCCCGCGCGCCAGGCGAAGAGCCCTTCCTCCGAGGCCTTGGGATCGTAGACGAACGCCAGGTGCCACGGCAGGCTGAAGAAATTCTTGTGGATGAACAGGTCCATGTCGGACAGGAAGATTCCGTGTCCGGGATGGGTGTGATACCAACCGAGGATCCGCAGCTCGGGATAGTTCTTGTCCAGCACATCCTGAATGTGCGACCAGGTCTTGGCCGTGAATGTCACCTGCGCCGCGCGGCCGCTGGAGAAATTTCCGCGGATGCACGCTTCGACGTAGACGAACGGCCCCATCGAGTCGGTGTAGACATTGCCAACCAGCACGCCGCAGACTTCGATGTCGGGCGCGCTTCGGCCGTGGGCGTGAATTTCGTTGAGGACGGATTGCTTGAAGATGACCTGACGGCGCGTGGGCTTCTCCCGCTGGCCGAGGGGGAACTGGCGCTCGGGCCACTCTCCAGTTTTGATGCTGGAGATGTCCTGATCGACGGCTGCGATCTTGGTCAGCGGTGCGGCGGTCATTCCCACTCCAGGGCGTCATCGGGCATGAGAGGTCCCAGGACGCTCTTGGCGTCGCCGGAAAGCTCCAGGCCGATCGCGCGTGCCCCCGAGCGCGCGATAAGGATGTCAAACGGCGGCACCCCGATCTCCGCCAGCGGGCGGTCGAGGAACCGCTCATTTCCATTGACCTTATAGAAAGTGACTACTTCGCGGCGGACCTCTTTGCAATCGGGACACCAGGCGCGCTGCGCCGGAATCTTCCCCAGCGATGCGAAAACGGGCTCTTCTTTCCTGCAATTCGGGCAGACCAGCTTTTCCAGCACTTCGCGGGGAAATTCGATCGTCGCGGAAGGACCCAGAAGCTGGCGCGCGCGTTCGAGGGCGGCGCGTCCGGTAATCGTTGCGACGCCGCCTTCCAGCGAGACGATCTTCTCGAGCGTTTCGTGGCTGTAGCAGTCTTCCTTGCGCTGGAATTCGGTGATGTAGGAGTCGGCGGTGATGCCGTTGAAGACCCACGCTTTGCCGGCGATCGATTCCATGCCGTGCAGGAGCTTCACCGCTTCCTGGCACTGCACGCCGGCGATGATCGAGCTGACGGTGGGCGTCGTCGGCGTTTTGCCGCGCTCCATTTCCGGGCGCGAGAGCAGGTTGCAACTTCTGCGCATCTGCAGCAGCTTCCAGTCCGTGTTGGACATCGTGCATTCGTAGCACGGTCCATCGGGAACGAAGACGCGCGCGGAACCGTCGAGGGTCTCGATGGCGCCGTCGATCCAGGGTTTGTTCACTTTCCAGCAGTTGCGATTGATCGACAGCCGCGCCTCGCGATTGTCGAGCCCGGCGATCACCACATCGGCCCACCGAAACACGCCCAGCCCGAGGTCATGCACGACGTTTCCGTCAAAGTAATGTGCCTTAATGTCCGGATAGATATCGCGCGCGCTGGCGGCGGCGACAGCAGCTTTTGCCGAACCATTATCGGACGCTCGGTAGAGCACCGAGCGTGACAGGTTCGAATTCTCGATCCGATCCATATCCGCGACGAGCAGATTCCCCACGCCCAGAAGTGAGAGGTTCTTCACAATCTCATTTCCGAGGGCTCCAGCTCCGATAACTAAAACTCTCGAACGGGCTAATCGTTTTTGATCCCACCAACCGATCAGGCGAAAGCGATGGAAACGATCATTGGATTGCGCAGCAAGATCGTCACCGAGGCGCAAGGGCGCAGCGGCAGACGGAGCGAGGTTTGTATGGTCCTGCTGCAATGTCACAGCCAAGCCTACCCGGCCGTGATTTCCGGCTGTAAGCGCAAAACGTCCCCGGGCTTGGCCCCGACGTCAGCAAGGCACTGATCGTCCAGAAGCTGTTTACCCGAGGCTCGGTGATGGAACTTGTAGCTCAGGGGTTGCCCGTCTGGCGCGAACTGCGGGAAGTTCATCTTCTCCAGCAGCACCGCAAGGATGCGGTTCATGGGAGCATCATCCGGAAGCTCGACTTCCTGGCGTTTGTTTCCCGTGGCGTCCCAGACGTTTACCGTAAGCATCCCCATGACTTACATCTCCGACCTACCCACTGCGGACGGACAAAACCGGCTGTTAAGCTGGGATCATCCGGGCAAACTATACACAAATACCAAGGCCTGACCAACGATTCCGGACCATGAAAGGCGGATGAAAACGCCACGCGTGTGGCTCATTTCCGTCTGCAACGTCCCGGCGGGAATGTGAACTTCGGTAACCCCGCGAAAGGTTGTCGATCATGGCGCACAGTACTTCTATGAATATCGGCTTAACGCCAGCTTAGCTGGTTCTCCATTTTTTTTGGTTGCAGCTAGCCCGAATTTACGCTTAATTAACAGCACCTTTCAGTGGGATTCGGATTGGCTGTATTGGGAGTTTAACCAATTCATCAGAAACCGGACAATTTCCCCGCGTTAGCGGGTCCACCTGCGCTTCCAGTGGTCTCTTCATCGCGAAGAGAGGCGCCCAGCGATTCGCTTATCGAGATCGTGTGGCGGCAGCGCGCGGTTGTGGCCGTCGCGGTGTTCATTTGCGTCGCACTCGCGGGCGTTTATCTCGTGTGCGCGACGCGCATGTACAAGAGCACGTCGCGCCTCTACGTGCAGCCCAGCGGGCCGCGTATTACCGGCAACGAGCCGGTCACGAATCAGCGCGAGGGCGATAACTTCCTGTTCACGCAGAAAGAGATCGTCTCCTCTACGCCAGTGCTGGCGATGGTGCTCGGCACCCCGGGCGTTCGCGACCTCAAGACCTTCGATGGGGTCAATAATGTTTTCGCCTTCATCCGCAAGAATCTGGACGTGCAGGTCGGCAAGAAAGATGAGCTGATCAGCGTCGCCTTCGATGGTGTATCGCCCGAAGAGGCCAACAAGATCGTCGGCGCGGTTGTCGACTCCTACATCGATTATCAGTCCAAGCAGCGCCACTCCTCAGCGTCGAACGTGCTCACGATTCTCCAGAAAGAGAAGCAGAAGCTCGACACCGAGCTGGCCAAGAAGACCGAGGCGCTGCAGGAGTTCCGCAAGAAGCACGGGATGCTCAGCGGCGCGGACGGGAAGTCCGACGTCACCAAGCAGCGGCTGGACAGCCTTTCCGCCGCCTTGATCGCGGCGCAGATGGAGACCATCAACGCGAAGAGCTCGTGGGATGAAGTGAAGAAGACCGTCCTGGCCGATCCGAAGCGCGCAGAGCTGTTTGAGGAATTCAAGACCAAGGGCATCGTCAGCGCGTCATCGATCGCCGACGAGACGGCCAAGCGCACCGAGATGCTCCAGTGGCAGTCGCATCTGCAGGAGCTCAAGGGCCAATACCTGCCGAATCATCCCCGCGTGCAGCGCGTCGAGGCTCGCATCAATCAGCTCGCCGTTGAATACGCGGGGGCGGTGGAACGCCGCATGGAATCGGCCGTCCAGAAGGAGAAGGATCTCCAGGCTTCGTACGACACGCAGCAGCAGCTGGCCATCGCGATGGCGACGAGCTTGGCCGAAGAGGCCCGCATGCAGGCGGATGTCACGCGCCTGACCGCGCTGGTGGACGCCCGCGAAGGTCGAATCAAGGAAGTCGCCATCGCCGACCTCGGCGGGGCGCCCAAGATTGAAATCCTGGAGCCCGCTGGCGCCGATGAGAAAGCCTCCAGCCCCGCCAAGGGTCGTACGCTGGCGATCGGTCTGCTCGCCGGATTGTTTGTCGGCATGGGCCTGGCCTGTGTCCGCGACTGGTACGACTACCGCTTCCGTTCAGCTGAGGAAATCAAAGCCGCCCTGGGCGTCACGGTCCTGGGTCTCATTCCGCAGATCGACGACGAATCCAGCCCGATCGCCCGTGGTCAGAAGATCCACGTCGATCCGGCATCCGAAGTGGCCGAGGCGTACCGCTCACTGCGGACGGCCGTCTACTTCGGCGCACGCGAACATCAGGCGCGCACGATCCTGGTCACCTCGCCGGAACGCGGCGACGGCAAGACCACGGTCGCCAGCAACCTGGCCATCTCTATGGCCCACGCCGGCGAGCGCGTTCTGCTGATCGATTCAGATCTCCGGGCCCCGATGCAGGATTTGATCTTCGGGATCAACGGCCGCGTCGGAATGGCCAACATTCTCAGCAGCAAGGAGCCCGTTGAAGGGGCGATCCGTCACACCGGCATCGAAGGGTTGGACATCCTGCCCGCCGGCGTTGCGGCCCGTAATCCCGCCGAGCTGCTCAACAGCCAGAAGTTCACTGATCTGCTGGAAAGCCTGGCTGAAAAATATGATCATGTCGTGGTGGATTCACCACCTCTGCTCGCAGTGACCGATGCCCGCATCGTTGCGGCCTCGTGTGATGCGACGCTTCTGGTTCTTCGCGCCGGGAAGAGCAATCGCAAGCTCAGCGAGATGTCGCTCGATGGGCTGGTGAGTGTCGGGGCGAAGGTATTAGGCGTTGCCATCAACGATGTCCGCAAGCGAAGCTACAGCCAATACGGGTCATACGGACGCTACGGCTATGGCGAAGACGGCCAGGGCCCGCGCGGCGTGTTGAGCTCGGGCGACGGTTCCCGGCGAGAGCTGGTGGCGACGGAAGGTTCCGGTCGAAACGGAAACGGTTCCGTCTGACGTACAACGACGAAATTTGCTCGACCTCGCGTGCGTTTATTACTCACGCGAGGCGAGAAGTGGGTGACCTGTCACGATGGGTGTGAGGCCGTCTTTGTTTGCGGCCTTGATCGCGGACGCGTGGGTTTGAAGTAAGTCGTCCGCAGCAACGGGTCAATTGAAAAGCCGGTGTTTGCTCCGTGGGTGCGGAGTGCGCGCTTGCTTTGCGTGCAAAGCATTGGCTTTGCAAAGAAGGAAGGAAGAAATGCTCCGGGTCGCGGACTCTCTGTCCATTTATTCCGTTGCGCGTCGCGCAATGTGGAGATGGGCAGCAGATGACGCGTCTCATAAGCTCCCGCACCAGCGGGACCGCATTTTCCTTCCTCCCACTGCCCAAAACGCATGGCATATTGATTCCTACCACGCCCGCGCCGTCAGGCGCTTCGTGGGGGGATTTCAATCGCTTTGTGGAGTTCGCGGCGGTCGCAGGGAACAAGACGTTCCCGGCAGCGCAGAACCTCTCTCCGCCGAGGTGTTCGGATTTAAGGGTCCGGGCATGAGTTCAGTGGGTGTGTCCGTTTAACGACGGGCAGGGAAGTCCTATGCGACATGATTCTTCTCCGTGGCGGAACGTGCGGCTGGTGCCCCGCGCGCGGGGATTGCACAGCACGTACACGCGCGAGCAGTTTGAGGCGGTATTGCACCGCGAGCGCGCCCGGGCCGATCGCGACCAGTCGGAGTTTTCGCTGGTCCTGTTCCGCCCGCGAACGGATGACCAGAAGCTGGCATTGCGCCTGGCGCGGACCGTGATCCACCGGGCCCGCGTGATCGACGAGATCGGCTGGTTCAACGAGCTGTGCGTCGGAACGCTTCTGCCCAACACGGGCGCCGAGGGGGCTCGGAACTTTGCCGAAGCAGTTCTCCGCTCGGCCCAGGAACAACTCGTCCCCAGCATCAGCCGGATTTACACCTACCCGTCGGCGTGGTTTTTCGAAGAGAACGACGCGCAGCCCGGCAGCAAAGATGACGACCGCCGCGCCCGCACCCACATCCTGACCCGCAGCGGGAACGGAAATGGGAATGGCAATGGAAACGGCAACGGCAACGGAAACGGCAACGGCAACGGCAACGGAAACGGTCACAGCAACGGAAATGGAAATGGCAACGGCCATTCCCACCAACACGAAAACGGCAACGGCCATAGCAACGGCAACGGCAATGGAAACGGGAATGGCAACGGCCACAACCGCATCCACGCCGCCGGCAATGGTCACAGCAACGGAAATGGAAACGGCAACGGCCATAGCAACGGCAACGGCAATGGCAACGCGAATGGCAATGGAAATGGCAACGGCCACGGTCATCAACCGCAGGCGCAAGCCCAGTCAGAAAGCGATGACGATGGCGCTGTCGCCACAGCCGCAGCGCCCGTTGTGCAGACTCTGACTCAGCCGCTGGGAGAGCGTCTTCCACTTCAAAAGCGCGATCTGGCGCCCTACGTCCTGCAGGGAATCGTCGATGAGCTTCAGATGCCCGGCCTGGGCGATGAAGGCGTCGAAGCGCTGCTCGTTCAGCCGCTTCCGATCTGGAAGCGCTGCATCGACATCGTGGGCGCATCCATCGGGCTCACGCTGCTATCTCCGATAATGTTGGTCGCGGCGCTGGCGATTAAGTTCGGCTCCAAGGGGCCGATAGTGTTTAAGCAGCGACGTGCCGGATTGGGAGGGAATCCATTCTGGATCTACAAATTCAGGACGATGATCGTGGACGCCGAGCAGCGCAAGGCCGCGCTGCGGGCGATCAGCGAGCAGGATGGGCCTGCGTTCAAACTTAAGCGCGACCCGCGTATCACGCGAGTCGGAAAGTTTCTTCGCGAGACCAGCCTCGACGAGCTGCCGCAGCTGTGGAACGTGCTCAAGGGCGACATGTCGCTCGTCGGCCCGCGCCCGCTGCCCATGGATGAATCGGCCGAGTGCGAGCGCTGGCAGCGAAGCCGGCTGGATGTCACCCCAGGCTTGACCTGCATCTGGCAGGTGAAGGGGCGCAGCCGCGTGACGTTTGCCGAGTGGATGCGCATGGATGTGGCGTACATCCGCCGCCGAACGTTCGCACATGACGTGAAGATTCTTTCGCAGACGATCCCGGCCGTTTTGCTGCGGCGCGGGGCGCGGTGAGAAGATGCAATGAAAGCAGATGCCTGCACAAGTGTGGCTGTGATGGAGCCGGGCGATTGCCCGGCTCCAATCGCCTGGCCGCGTAAACATGATGTCTTTGGGGTGGGGATCAGCGAGGTCACTTACGACAGCGCTGAGAAGGTCATCCTGGAAGCGGCAGCCCGGCGCGAAAGCGCGGTGGTGACGCATCTGTCAGCGCACGGCCTGTGCATGGGCGGGCGCGATGAGAAATTCCGCGACCTGACCAACAGCTTCGAGATCGTCGCGCCCGACGGCATGCCCGTTCGCTGGTCGGTCAACTGGTTCCACAAGGCCGGTCTGCCCGATCGCTGCTACGGCCCGGAGCTGATGATTCGGCTCTGCCGCAGCGCCGCCAAGCGCGGAATTGGAATTTACCTTTACGGTTCATCGCCCGAAGTGCTGGAGAAGCTCGAGGCGAACCTCAAGCGCGAGTGCCCGGGCATCCAGATCGACAGCGAGTCGCCTCCCTTCCGCAAGCTCAGCCAGGAAGAGATCGACGCCTCGATCGAGCGCATCAACGACAGCGGCGCCGGGCTGATCTTCATCGGCCTGGGCTGCCCGCGCCAGGATTACTTCGCGTTCGAGCACAAGCACGATATCCAGGGCGTGCAGCTGTGCGTCGGTGCGGCGTTCGATTTCCACGCCGGAAACAAGAAGACGGCGCCGCGCTGGATGCAGCGCCATGGACTGGAGTGGTTCTTCCGTCTCACGCAGGAGCCCGGCCGCTTGTGGAAGCGCTACCTGGTGATTCACTCCACCTTCGCGTTCCTTCTCACTCGTCGACTCCTTCTGGGACGGTAGAGCGTCGTCATGTCTACCATTGCCGCCCAGGACGTTCTCCCATTGGCTGAAAGCAAGCCCCGCGCTTCGCTGCGCTGGATCAGCCGCAACGTCTGGGGGCTGGCGGATCAGGTCCTGATTTCCGGGACCAATTTCGCGACGATGCTCCTGGTCGCGAAGGGACTGGGCAAGGAAAAGTTCGGCGAGTTCACGCTCATCTACTCTGCCCTGCTGCTGGCCAACATCCTTCAATCGACGCTCATCACGCAGGCGCACAACGTGCTCGGCTCGATGCGCGATGGCAAGGAATATCGCGACTACACCTCCTCCACCGCATTCGGACAGCTCTGCATCGCGTTGATCCAGGCGCTGATGGCGTCGGCCGTCGCCATCATCGGCGTGAAGCTGCAATGGAGTGTCGCGCCGCTGCTCCTGGCGTTGCCGGCGGCCATCGTGACCTGGCAGTTCGCCGAATTTGTCCGCCGAGTGCTCTACACCGAAGGCCGGCTGGCCGCGGCGTTCTTCAATGACCTGATCAGCTATGGCGGGCAGGCGGTGATCATCGCGGCGCTGTGGTGGACCGGAAATCTCACCGGCGCACGCGCGCTGTGGGCGCTGTCTCTGACCAATTTCCTGGCATCGCTGGTCGGCGGATGGCAGCTTCGCCATCACCTCATCGGCCGCGTCCGCCCCGAAGCGCTGTCGGAGAACTGGCACTTCGGCAAATGGCTCACCGGCGCGGAATTGCTCGGCTACGTCGCGTCGCTGCACATGTACTGCTATCTCGCGTCAATCATCCTCAGCACCACGGAGGCCGCTGGCGATCTGAAGGTCGCGCAGGTGATGTTCGGGCCGGCGCGGGTGATCTCATTTTTCCTGGCGACGGTGCTGCCGATCCGATTTGCGCGCACGTTCGCGGCTGGCGGCGATCAGGCGCTGCACGAGCAGGTCAAGCATATCTACAAGCTGATGATTCCCCTGACGGCTTTGTATTGCGGTGCGATGGCGCTGTGTGCTAAGCCGCTGCTTGGCTTGGTCGGCAAAGAATACGCCGGCAACACATCAGTGCTGGTGCTCTACTCGCTGTGCGCGTTCCTGAGCTACGTGCAGATGGTCGTCGCCGCGGCGCTGACCGCCAAGCGCGAGACCCGCGCGATCTTCATGGGCTCGCTCTACGGCGCGATCATCACGCTGGCCGTCAGTTATTTCCTCATCAAGACGCTCGAATCCAACGGCGCCATCGTGGCCATGATCCTGACTACGCTGATCGTGACAGCCATGTACCGCGTGGCCTACCGGCGGGGGATGCGCAAGACGGAAGAGAAGGTTGTACCCATGCAATTGGCGCAGGAGGCGGCGTGAGCATCGTCGAAGAAATCTCCACACAGCCGGCCGAAGTGGCGGTTCCGGTTTCAGGCGAGAGCCCGCGCTGGAAGCTGCTGGCGCGCGTGTTCGAGGCGCTGGAGCGCGCCCGCATCGAATTTTGCGTGACGCATGGCTACAGCCGGTACCCGCACGACGTCCCCGCGGACATCGATTGCGTGATGCCGGCCGAGGTGCTGCCGCGCAAGCTGGCGGAGGTGCTCCGGTCAGCGGAATCCGTCACCGGCGCGAAAGTCATCCAGTGGCTCGCCGACGGCGCGCACTGGATCGTGCTCGCCGGCACGAACGACGACGGCACGCCGTGCATCATGCAGCTCCACGTCAGCCCGAACTACGAGATGGCCGACCGGATCTTCTACAGCGGCCGTGAAATCCTCCGCACGCGCAGCCGGCGCGGGGAGTTCTTTATCCCAGCGACGGAAATCGAGTTCGGCTGCATCCTCGTGAATCGAATCGTCAAAGGAAATCTCGACGACGCGCGAGCCGCGCGGCTGGCGGAACTGTATGCGATGGCGCCGGGCGCATGCTCGCAGCAGATTGCGCGATTCTTCGATCTTCAAAGCACCGGATTGCTCTCCGGCGCTGCCGAGAGCGGCGACTGGACGCGCGTGCGCGAGGCGCTTCCTGCGCTACGCAAGCAGCTGCTCTCCGTCACGCTCCAGCAGCAGCGCCCGAAGGTAATCCTGCGAAAAATCGCCCGTTGGAGACGGAAAATCGCGCGCTGGATCCGTCCGACTTGCGGCCTGCACGTCGTGTTTCTCGGTCCCGACGGCGTCGGCAAATCAACGTCGCTCGAAGCCGTCCGCGAGCATATCGCGCCGGCGTTTCTGCGAAACGAATATCAAACCTTCGCCCGCTCGCTGCTGGCCAACAAGCCCAAGCCAGGCCCGCACGCGCTGCCGCCGCGGTCTTTCCCCGCGTCGCTGCTCAAGGCCGCGTGGTGGCTTAATTGCTACACGCTGGGCTGGTTCAAGAACATCCGCCCGGTCAAAGCGCGCTGCGGGCTCGTGATCAATCACCGTTACCTGCTCGACGCGATCGTTGACACAAAGCGTTACCGGTACTCCGGTCCGGTCTGGCTGCTGAAGATGATCTGGAACGTCGCACCCAAGCCGGACGTGGTCATCCTCCTCGACGCGCCCGTGGAAGTGATCCAGAAGCGCAAGCAGGAGCAGGCGTTTGAGGAAACGGCGCGGCAGCGCAACGCGTATCTCGCGCTCGTCAAGCCAATGAGCTTCGGCCACATCATCGACGCCGCCCAGCCGCTGGAGGGCACGGTGGCGGATATTGATGCGGTAATAATCAGTCACCTTCGCGCGCGCTATCAGCGGCAGATGGGATTCGCACGCTCATGAGTCTCCCGCAGGCACTAACCTGGCTGCATTTGTTCCCGGGTAGCGCTGTGATGCGCTGCGACGACGGGCCCGACTGGTTCCGCGCGCTCCTGCGCGAGCGGGTCGGCGGCGATGCGCCGAATGTCAGCGTGCTGTGGGAATCGAAGCTCGAGGCCGAGCCGCAGATCAAATCGCTCGATGGCGTCGTGGCCATCAACTGCCGCGGCGTGAGCGAGAAAAAGCTCCGCGACGCGGGTTTCGCATACGTCCGCCGATTCGCGGTGCTGCCGAATCTGAAGAACGCCCGGTGGCTGGTTTCGATCGATTCCCGCGCCGTCGCGTCGGCGGGCTTGTGCCTTTATACGCCAGCCCGCGTGACCGCGCGCATGAAACAGATCGCCGTTCGCCTCGCGGCGCAGTCGGGACTGTCGTTCTGGTACCGCGACGAAATCTGGATCGCCCAGCGCCAGCCGCCGCCACTGGAACGCACGCTGGCGCCGCTGTTCCCGGGTACGGACATTCGCCTTGGCCTCTCGTCCGGCGCGCCTGAAGGCGCGCTAAACCGCAAGGCCTCCGCGGCCGTGCTTGGTCCCGACGGCAAGCGCCTGGCGTTCGTGAAGATCGCTGATTCGCCTGTTGCCCGCCGCATCTTGCAGCATGAAGCGGAAATGCTTCGCGCCCTGTCGCAGCATGAAGCGCCACGACTGCTGTTTGCCGGCGAAATCGAGGGCCGATACGTGACAGTGCAGTCGCCGCTCCGAGGCGTGCCGGCGCCCGCACGCATCACGGCGGCGCATCGAAAGTTCCTCCAGTCGCTTCGCAACGGCAAGCGCCGCCGCGCCAGCGACATCCAGATGGTCGCGACGCTGCCATCCCGCATGGCCACGCTCAAGCCGACGCAGCTCGATCTGCACGGCGCGCTGGAAGAGGTCATGCCGGTCCTCGATCATCTAACCGTCCCGGCCACCATCGTTCACGGCGATTTCGCTCCCTGGAACCTGCGCAGCTTCCACGGCGAGGTCTTCGCATTCGACTGGGAATACGGCGAAGTCGACGGCCTGCCGCTGATCGACGAAATGCATTTCCTGCTCCAGGTTGGCTACAACCTCGAGAGCTGGGACCTGTCCCGCGCGCAGCGCTGCATGGCCGCGCTGGCGGACGCGTCACCCATGGGGATGAACGCCCAGCAGGTGCGCGCGGTCCAAGTCATCTACCTGCTCGACAACCTTGCGCGTCTCCTGCACGAAGGGTACGGCGAAGATCATGAAATGGTCGCGTGGTACGCGCGGCTGCTGGCGACTTTGACGAGCAAGCGTCGGGAGATGGCGATGGCATGATCATGCCCGCATCGAACCAGTATCGCGGCCGGCCCCGAAAGCGCACGCTTTCGGGGAATTTGTCCGCGCACGACGCGCCCGGCGTCATCATCGCCAGCATCAACCGCGAAGAGGGCGATACCGGCGTCCACACGCACACGCGCATGCTGCGCGGCGGTCTGCAAGCGGCGGGCGTGAACTGCAAAGCGATCGGCCCGTTTTCCGGCAGTTCCAAGTGGCTCCCGATCTTCGCCGTGCGCCCGCTGGTGCTGAAACGCGTCAACAAGACCTGGTCCACGCTCTGGCATCGCTACTGGCACGCCGCGGCCCTGCGGGAGAATCTGCTGAGCGCCCTGGCGGACGGCCGCAACGACGCGGTGCTGGCGCAGTGCCCCGTGAGCGCGCACGTCGCGCTCGATGTTCGCACGCAGCTCCGCGGCGATTTCCCCGTCGCGATGGTTTGCCACTTCAACGGCTCTGAAGCGCAGGAATACCGCGACAAAGGCGAGCTGCGCAGCGAGTCACGCTTCCGCGCGATGCTCGATTTCGAAAACCAGGTTCTGCGCGACGTCGACCAGGTGATTTACGTCTCCAACTGGGCGCGCGAAAGCGTCGAGGGTTCCCGCGGCGTGACGCCAAGATCGGCGACGGTGATTTGGAACGGCTTGGCCGATGTGTCACCTGGATTACTCGTCTCGCGGAAACAGCTTGGATTGTCGGATGACGACTTGGTGCTGATCAACGTCGGCTCGTTGGAGCAGCGAAAGAACCAGCTCGGCCTGATCGATCTTTTCGAGGAAATCTCCGCGGAGCATCCCAAGGCGCGGCTGGTCCTGGTTGGCGACGGTCCGCAACGTCCGCAAATCGAGGCGAAAATCGCCGCGAAAGGGCTGATCGATCGTGTTAAACTGCTCGGCATGCGCCGGGATGTTCCGGCGCTGCTGGGTGCCGCTGATATCTACGTCCACTACGCGACCCTGGAGAACTGTCCGATAGTGTTATTGGAAGCCGCGCGCACAGGGCTTCCCTGTGCCGCCATTCCCACCGGCGGTGTACCGGAGTTGCTCGAGCAGCTTCAGTCCGGCGTGGCGCTGGATCCATTGGATGCAATGCGTTCGCTGAATGCGCTGGATCCGCTTCTGACGAATCCCAGCGTGCGCAGCGAACTTGGCCAGCGCGCCCGTGAGAATTTTGTCCGCCGATTCACCGCCGAGGCGATGACGCAGCAATACATGGACGCGCTGGGTGTAACGGTGACGCAAACAGCATGAATTCGCCCGTCCTGGCCATTCACAACTACGTTCGCCGCCCGGTTGCCGAGCGGTACATGCTGATTCTCTCGGTCGCGCTTCTTGGCTATGCGCTGATGGGGCGCGGGTTTGCGTATCTGGGCATCGCGCCGCTGTACGTCGGAGAGATGTGCCTGATTTACGGCATGTTCCTGGTGCTTCAGACGCGCGGCTGGGTGCGTACCACGGAAATTCCGCAATTGCTGCTGCTCGTCCCCCTGGTGATGTGGGGCATGATGCGGCTGCTGCCGTATGTTGGCGAGTATGGCGTAGATGCAATTCGCGACGCCGTCGTCTGGGGCTACGCCGCCTTCGCGGTGATCGCCGCCTGCCTGATCGTGGCCAATCCACACCTTCTCAGCTACCTGTGCAACTGGTACGTCCGCTTCTACAAGATTTTCCTCATCGGCGTGCCCATTGCGATGTGCGCCTACCGCTTCTACCGCTGGAGCATCCCGGAATGGCCCGCCAGCGGCGTGCCCCTGGTGCAGGTGAAAGAAGGTGACGTGCTCGTGCACCTTTCCGGCATCCTCGCATTCTGGATGGCGGACGTGCGAAAGGGCGTGCGCTGGTTCTGGGTACTGCTGCTCGCGATCAATCTCGCGCTGATGGGCGTGATCGACCGCGCCGGCCTGGTCGCGTTCGTGGTTGTCCTGGGCATCTGCATGGCCGCCAAGCCGTATCACAAGATCGCCTGGCGCACCGGCGCCATGCTCCTGCTGGGGCTCGTGATCCTGTGGGTGGTCGACGTTCGCTTTGCCATCCCCGGCGGCAAGGGGCGCGAAGTTTCCTTCGATCAGTTCGTCATTAACTTCAAGAGCATGTTCGCCGATCAGGGATCAGATGGACTGGACAGCACCAAGGAATGGCGCCTGGACTGGTGGAAGGAAATTATCTCCTACACCTTCAAGGGCCGATATTTCTGGACGGGCAAGGGCTTTGGCATCAACCTGGCCGACGATGACGGCTTCCAGGTGATGGATGACCACTCGCTGCGCAACCCGCACAACGTGCACATGACGGTGCTGGCGCGCATGGGTGTGCCGGGGCTCGCCTTCTGGGCTGCGCTGCACGTAGCGTGGTGCAGCGGCATCTTCATCTCGTACCTGCGCTCACGGGCGCGACATCAGACGGAGTGGTCTGGGCTGTTCCTGTTCCTGTTCTGCTTCTACCTGGCCTTCCTGATCAACGGTTCGTTTGACGTCTTCATCGAGGGCCCGATGGGCGGCATCTGGCTCTGGACGCTCAATGGCGTGGGAATTGGATCGCTGTGGGTTTACCGAAATTGTCCGCAGGCGCTCGAAACAGATGAGAGTGTTAGTCGCGCACAACTTCTACCAGCAGCCGGGTGGCGAAGACCAGGTCTTCCACTCGGAGCTGGAGCTTCTGGAATCGTTCGGGCATAGCCCCGGGCGCTTCGAGATGCACAACGACGATGTCCAGCAGATGGGCAAGCTCGCTCTACTGCGCGCCACGGTCTGGAATTCGAATTCCTCCGCGCGCTTGCGCGAAGCGATCCGCACGCAGAAGGCCGACATCGTTCACTTCCACAACACGTTCCCCCTGATGTCGCCGTCGGTCTACTACGCCGCTCGTGCCGAAGGAGCCGCGGTCGTGCAAACGCTGCACAATTTCCGGCTGCTCTGCCCGGGGGCGAATCTCTTTCGCGATGGAAAGGTCTGCGAGGAGTGCGTCGGGAAATGCGTTCCCTGGAACGGCGTGAAGAACAAGTGCTACCGCAGCAGCACCGTCGCCAGCGCCGGCGTCGCCACGCTGCTCACCGTCCATCGCGGCCTGGGTACATGGCAGAACGCGGTCGATGCGTACATCGCGCCGACGCCATCCGCGCGCAACAAGTTCGTCCAAGGCGGGCTCCCCGCAGACCGCATATTCGTTAAACCCAACTTCGTTCACCCCGATCCCGGCGAAGCCTCCGGCGGCGGGGGATACGCGGTGTTCGTGGGGCGCCTGAGCTACGAGAAAGGCCTGGAAACGCTCCTGGCCGCGTGGGAGACGATTGGATCGAGCATCCCGCTCAAGATCGTCGGTGACGGCCCGCTAGCGGAAATGGTCACCAACGCCGCCGCACGCATCCCCGGCATCGAATGGCTAGGCCGGCGCAAGATGGATGAGGTCTACGACATCATCGGGAAAGCCGAAATGCTGATCTTCCCCTCGCGCTGCTACGAGACGTTTGGCCGCACCGGCATCGAAGCATTCGCTAAAGGCACGCCAGTTATCGCATCCAACCACGGTGCACCCGCGGATGTGGTGGAACACGAAAAAACAGGCTTGCTATTCACCCCCGGCGATGGTGTAGATTTGGCCAGGCAGGCGCAGCGCCTTTATGCAGATCCGGGGATGCGGGCTCGCATGCGGCAGAACGCGCGCAGCGAGTTCGAATCGAAATACACGGGCCGGCGAAATTACGAGCAGCTCATCGGCGTCTATGAACGCGCCATGAACCGCGTCGCCAACGCCGCGCCCGCCGCAGTGGGTCAGTAGAAGTTGTGTTCAGTGGGTGGCATGGGCGCCTCGCCCGTGCAGCAGAGATTTTGTCGCAATGCGTACGGACACGTACATCACCACAAGCTGGGACGACGGTCATCCCCTGGACCTGCGCGTCGCGGAGATGCTCTCTCGGCACGGCCTGCGCGGGACGTTTTACATTCCGCGGAAGATCGAGTCGGGCGTGATGTCGCGCGAGCAGATGCAGAAGATCGCGTCGCAATTCGAGATCGGCGCGCACACCATCAATCACGTTTTCCTGACGTCGACCGACATCGTCACAGCGCGCAAGGAAATCAACGATTCCAAGGCTTGGGTCGAGGACGTCACAGGCACGCCCTGCACAATGTTCTGCCCGCCGGCGGGGAAATTCACCGATCATCACGCGCGCATGGTGCGCGACGCCGGATACACCGGCCTGCGCAGCGTCGAGTTCATGAGCCTGGACCTGCCGCGCTCGCGCAACGGCATCCTGGAGATGCCCACGACGGTGCAGGCATTCAATCAATCCGTGATCGGCTACGCGAAAAACTTCGCGCGCCGCTTGGCGCTGCGCAACGCGTGGTCGTACATCCTGCACGGACATTCTACAGACTGGACCGCCTTGAGCCGCGCCATGTTGAAGCGCGCTCTGAGCGGCGGGGGAGTGTTCCATCTCTGGGGACATTCCTGGGAGCTTGAATCTGAAGGACAGTGGAAGCGGTTGGAGGACGTCCTTCGGCTGCTCGGCGAAGTGAATCGCCAGGCCGTTTGCCTGACCAACGGTCAGGTTTGTGCGCGCATGTCATCCGTCGATGTCCCGCTCCGGGGCGCGGCGGTAGTCACGTAGATTCTCGGCATTGGAGTGTTGGCAGATGGGGTTGTTTTCGCGTGGGAGAAGGCGTCTTTGCGCGCCTGCACAAATATTATCGGACGTACCGGCTCGCATCGAGCCGCTTGAAGCGCGCCTGCTCTTCACGCGTTTCGCCGTGACGGGGGATCTCGAGGGCGGCAGCGCGCTACGCGACGTTGCAGCGCTGATGAAGACGTGGAACCCCGACCAGATCATCAGCCTCGGCGATAATGTCCACGACGAGGACATCGACGACACCGTCGGCAAATACTTCCACGAATACCTCTCTCCGTACAAAGGCGATTACGGCGCAGGCTCGACCAGCGGCAACCGCTTCTGGAGCGCGCTGGGCAACCACGACTACGACGACATTGGCGTTAGCCGCTATACGTCGTTCTTCACCTTCCCCGGCAACGAGCGCTACTACAGCGTCAAGAAGGACAACGTCGAGCTGTTCTTCGTGAATTCCAACAGTGAGGAGTCGGCCGGCACCAGCTCGGCCTCGACCCAGGGCCAATGGCTGAAGAACGCGCTGGCCGCGTCGAGCGCGCAGTGGAAGCTGGTGATATTCCACTACCCCGCCTACACGTCCGGCACCGAGGGAGATCACGAGAACATGCAGTGGCCGTTCCAGCAGTGGGGGGCCACGGCCGTGCTCTCAGCGCACGATCACATGTACGAGCGGATCCTCAAGAACGGATTTCCCTATTTCGTGAACGGGCTCGGCGGCGCGACGATCATCCCGCCGAATTCGACCGAAAGCGGCAGCCAGGTGCGCTACTCCAGCGATTACGGCGCGATGCTGATCGAGACCGGCGCCACCACCATCAACTTCAAGTTCATCAACCGCAGCGGCTCGGTGAAGGACAACTACACGATCACCAAGCCCGTCTCCCCGCCTCCGCCGCCGCCTGTGCCGGGGTTCACTACGTTGATTTCCAAAGGCGCGAACTGGAGATTCTTCGACAGCGGCACCGATCTGAACGTCTACTGGCGTGCCCGGAAATACAGCCCCGACGCCACCTGGAAAACCGGCGATGCCCAACTCGGCTACGGGGACGGCGACGAGAAAACCGTCGTCAGCTTCGGTCCGGATTCGGACAACAAAGTCGTCAGCACCTATTTCCGCAAGGGCTTCGCCATCACGGATCCCACGGCCGTGCAGTCGCTGAATGTCAATCTTCTGCGCGACGACGGCGCGGTGGTCTATCTCAACGGTTGGGAGGTCTACCGCAACAACATGCCGACCGGCACGGTCGACTACAAGACGCTGGCCGCGACGAACATCGATGACAGCACGTTTTTCTCGGCCGCCATCAGCCCGTCGTATCTGATCAGCGGCACGAATGTGATCGCGGTGGAGGTCCATCAGGCCGCAGCAGCCAGCAGCGATTTGAGCTTCGATTTTGAGCTGACGGGAATCGTGAAGCAGTCTCCGCCTCCTCCGCCGCCGATTCCCGTGAGCGACCTGCCGGCGCCGTGGTGGCATCAGGACGTTGGAAATGTCGGCATTAAGGGATCGACGACCGTTTCCAATGGAATCTTCACTGTAAAAGGCTCGGGCACGGACATCTGGTTCAATTCCGATGAGATGCAGTTCGTGCATCAAACGCTCACCGGCGATGGCTCGATCGTCGCGCGCGTGCTGAGCATGGGAGACACCAACGAGTGGGCCAAGGCCGGCGTGATGATGCGCGACAGCCTCGCGCCCGACGCGAAGAACATGGCCATCCACCTCACGCCCACCAACGGCGTGGGAACGACCTATCGGGCGAGTGCCGCCGGCGCCAGCGACGGGACGCTCGTCGGCTCCGGCGCCACGCCGCACTGGCTCAAGATCGTGCGCAGCGGAAATCTCTTCAGCACTTATCACTCGGCCGACGGCGTGGCTTGGAAATTGGTCGATTCACACAATATCGCTATGGGTCAGACGCTTTTCGTGGGCCTGTGCGTCAGCTCAAAAAACAATTCGCTGCTGAACACAGCGACCTTCGACAATGTGACGGTGAAAACGGGATCGTGAATGCTTGCTTAACACCCCTGCCCTCGCTTTATTTTCCGAGTCCAGCGCGGAATTTTTCCTCAAAATCGCCCGAAAACGGGCAGAAACCGTCGCAAAGCAGGGTTGAAAATGCTATACAAGCAAGCTGGGTGGGCCGGCCCTTGCGCCGGCCATTGTGAGAAAGTCTTAAGGAAGGAAGATGCCCCCCTCGTCGCGCCGAAAGAGGCTCGCGGGCGCTGTGCGTCCGTTGGTCGAATCCCTAGAGCATCGCCTGTTGATGGTGAAGTATGCCATCATTGGCGACCTCAAGGACACCTCAGGCCTCAGCGGCACCGCCGCGCTTATAAAGAGTTGGAACCCCGACCAGATCATTGCGACCGGCGATCTCACGCACGGCGATTCGTCCATCGACCAGACCGTCGGTAAATATTTCCACGCGTACGTGTCGCCGTACAACGGCAGCTTCGGCGCCGGCTCGACCAGCGGAAATCGCTTCTGGAGCGCGATCGGAAATCACGATTACGACGATCACCCCATCTCGCAGTACACCAGCTTCTTCGCTTTCCCCAACAACGAGCGCTACTACAGCGTGAAGAAGGGGAACGTCGAGTTCTTTGTCGTCAATTCCAATTCGCAGGAGTCCGCCGGCACGTCGAGCAGCTCGACGCAGGGACAGTGGATCAAGAATGCATTGGCCGCTTCCACTGCGACGTGGAAGTTGGTCTTTTTCCATCACCCGGCCTTCACCTCCGGCACCGAAGGCAATCATTCCAACATGCAGTGGCCGTTCAAGGACTGGGGCGCGACCGCGGTCTTCTCCGGCCACGACCACATGTACGAGCGGATCATCAAGAACGGATTCCCGTTCTTCGTCAACGGCCTCGGCGGCGCGCCGATCGTTCCGCCGCAGCGCACGGAATCCGGCAGCCAGGTGCGCTATTCCTCCGACTACGGCGCGATCCAGGTTGATGCGCAGACCAGCTCGATCAACTTCAAGTTCATCAACCGCAGCGGGACGACGATCGACAGCTACACGATCACCACGACCAATCCATCCCCGCCGCCGCCTCCTTCTCCGCCGCCTTCACCCCCTCCGTCGCCTCCACCTTCTCCGCCGCCGTCTCCGCCTCCGGCGAGCACGCAGCTCACGTACATCCCGACCGGCTCGGCGTGGAAATATCTCGACAACGGCAGCAACCAGGGCACGGGCTGGCGCGGCGTCTCATTCGTCGACACGTCCTGGAAAACCGGCAACGCCCAGCTCGGCTACGGCGACGGCGACGAGGCCACCACGGTCAGCTACGGATCGAACTCCAGCAGCAAGTACATCACCACGTACTTCCGCAAGAGCTTCAACATCCCCAGCGCATCGACCGTCTCCGCGCTGAATCTGCGCCTGCTGCGCGACGACGGCGCGGTCGTGTATCTCAACGGCACCGAGGTCTATCGCAGCAACATGCCGACCGGCACGATCTCCAACACGACGCCGGCATCGACAAGCACCGAGGACAGCACCTACTTCACGGCCAGCATCAGCAAGACCGCGCTGCTCAGTGGGAACAACGTCATCGCCGTCGAGATCCACCAGGATTCGCCCAGCAGCAGCGACATCAGCTTTGATTTCGAGCTGAAGGGAACCGTCCCGACCTCATCGATCCCCGCGGCACCTTCGAGCCTCACCGCGAGTGCCGCCGCGTTCAACAAGATCAATCTCGGCTGGTCAGATAATTCCAGCGGCGAGACAGAATTCGTCATTGAGCGCGCCCCCTCCGCATCCGGCGCGTGGACGCAAGTAGGCACGGCGAGTTCCAACGGGACGACGTGGAGCGACACGACTGTCAGCGCCTCCACCTCGTATTACTATCGCGTCCGCGCCAGCGGCACGGGCGCGGCGTCGGGAAATTCCAACACCGCCAGCGCGACCACGCCCGCCGCGCCGCCCACGGCTCCCTCAAACCTGCTCGCCACGGCCATCGCGCACAATCAGATCAACCTGAGCTGGAACGACAACTCCAGCAACGAAACGGGCTTCATTCTGGAGCGTTCGCTCTCCGGCACGGGCTCGTGGTCGCAGATCGCCACGCCGGCGGTGAACGTCAAGACCTACCAGGACACTGGCGTCAGCGGCGCGACGCAATATTTTTATCGCGTCCGTGCCAACGGCGCCGGCGGGCCTTCGAGCGATTCCAACATCGCTAGCGCCACCACGCCCGCCGCCGCGCCTACGGCGCCGTCGAACCTGCTTGCCAGCGCTGTTGCCTTTAATCAGATCAACCTGAGCTGGAACGACAATTCCAACAACGAGACGGGGTTCATTCTGGAGCGTTCGCTCACCGGCACCGGTTCCTGGTCCCAGGTCGCCACGCCTCTAGCGGGCGCGACCAGCTACCAGGACACGGCCGTCGCCGCATCGACGCAGTATTTCTATCGCGTCCGCGCCACCGGCGCCGGCGGGCCGTCAGGCAATTCCAACACCGCCAACGCCACCACGCCGTCGGCCGTGCCGGCGGGGCCCACGAATCTCATCGCTAGCGCCGTCGCGCACAATCAGATCAATCTCTCGTGGACGGATAACGCGAGCAACGAGACCGGTTTCGTCGTCGAGCGCTCGCCCACGGGATTGGCCGGCTCCTGGTCGCAGATCGCCACGCCGGGCGCGAATGCCAATTCGTGGAGCGATACGAGCGTCGTTGAGGTGACGCAATATTTCTACCGCGTCCGCGCAACGGGCACCGCGGGCCCGTCCGCCGATTCCAATACCGCCAACGCCACAACGCCGGCGGCCCCGACAGCGCCGGCGGCGCCAGACAATCTCATCGCCGCGGCCATATCCGAAAACCAGATCGATCTGACGTGGAACGATAATTCGCCGAACGAGGACAACTTCGTCCTCGAGCGTTCGCCCAGCGGAGTTGACGGCACCTGGCAACAGATCGCCACGCCGGTCGCCAATGCGACGAGCTACAGCGATCTCGGCGTCACGCCGAGCACGCAGTACTTCTATCGCATCCGCGCCGTCAACACAGTCGGCCCGTCTGTTGATTCGGCGACCGCGAACACATTCACTAACGCGCCCGCCGCGCCGCCGGCGCCGACGAATCTTGTCGCGAGCGCGATTTCTCACGCGCAAGTCAATTTGAGCTGGACCGACAACGCGACGAATGAAACAGAGTTCATCATCGAGCGCAGCGTCGTCGGCTCAGGCATCTGGGATGAAATCAATCGTCCGGTCGCGAACGCCACAAGCTACAGCGACACAAGCGTCGCGGCCGCCACGCAGTACACGTTCCGCATCCGCGCCAGTAACGCCATTGGTCCCTCGTCCGATGCGTATTCCGCAGACGTCACGACTCCCGCAGCGCCGACCGCGCCCCTCGCGCCCAGCGGTCTCGCCGCCAACGCGATTTCGCACGCCCAGATCAACCTGACTTGGACGGACGGCTCAAATAACGAGGACAACTTCAACCTCGAGCGTAGTCTGACCGGCTCAGGCATTTGGGAGCAAATAGCCACGCCCGCGGCCAACGCGACGAGCTATAGCGACACGTTCAATCTCAGCGGCTCCACGCAATATTCCTACCGCATCCGCGCGACCAATGGCGTTGGCCCGTCGCCGGATTCAGATGTTGCCAGTGCGACGACGCCCGCGACGCCCACAGTTCCGGTCGCGCCGAGCAATCTGGTAGCAACCGCCGCATCGCACACGCAGATCAACCTGACCTGGTCGGACAATTCCAGCGATGAAAGCAATTTCGTCCTGGAGCGCTCGCCGAGCGGTTTGGCGGGCACATGGACGCAGATCGCCACGCCTGTCGCGAATGCAAACAGCTACA
>JADMIO011485884.1_pt1 | contig 32967 bp, 30 predicted proteins | sample 8958161 | NCBI WGS metagenome assembly JADMIO01 (sample SAMN16585339, study PRJNA669376) | soil metagenome | isolation source: Crop rotation soil | place: USA: Cullars Rotation, Alabama | collected 2011
GCCGCGACTTCAAGTCACGTGAATTCCAAGCTTCGGATCCCACTGTGCTGGAAAGCCGATTGAACAATGGATACCGTGCAAATTTACGAGAAATTCTAGTACAGAATAGTATCGCCAACCGCGGTATTCTACATACTTTGTTCAAGGAAGGATATATTACTGAGTATCGTCTAGCTATTCCAGGTGTCAATAAATTTGCGTAGTGTTGTTTCAGCTTTTTTTGAAATTTTTTTTTTTTTGGTTTCTTTTTAAAACAAATCGTGCGCAATTTGTGCGGATTTGTGCTTAAAAGCTTTTAAATTGCCTTGTAAAACTACATGTCGTATACTTTACGAAATGCGGTTTGTACGTTATGAAGACATGTGGATTAGGTTGCGCTTGTACATCAAAGTTATCCAACAATAGTCACTTTATTTTTTACATGAGAGATTGGTAAATAACATCCTCCCTCTGAACATTACCATCCTAAAGGATAAATTATAGTGTAGTATTGAATATGTATATGCTATAAGTGATTCTAATGAAATTCAAATTTTTGTTTTATGTCATGTTTACTGATGTGTGTAATGTTCTTATTAGCTTTCATAGCTCGCCGGTAACATAAAGACGGTTTTCTAGTAGCGTTCTCAAATATTATATGGTATATCAACAAAAAAAACCCTGCATTGTAACAATTTTTCATGTTATCAAATTTTTTAATGATCCATATGTGTCTTGCAGATGAAAATGAAAAACAGAAGCTTTCTTTAAAAGAAGCTAATAAACCGGAACATCATCATGACATTGCCGTTATCCTCAAGTATAGGGACTACAAGCCCGTCATATCGGAAATCAAAATTGTCAGCACTCCAAGTAGAAAAAAATATGTTACATTTAAGGTAATGTGGATACTTTCGTTTAGTGCTCGATTATCTGGTATTAGTGCTTCCAATCCGCTCGAAAAGTTTGTCCTGAGCTGATTTAGTGATATTTGCTCAAGTTTTAGTAGTAGCTGATATTTATGTTAAAAGGCGATTTATTGATCCTTGCTTTATGTACAACAACGTCATATTCTTTTATCCTATGCGTAATTACTTGGTCTATTTATGTATCTTTAGCCAACTGGTCTTGTCATTCACAATGCAGGAGCTGACTAATTTTCGTGTGCAAAATGGGTTGGGCACGTACATTCTATCAACAAGCTGGGGCATAATGACGGATATCGCGGCGCTCAAAAAGCGCATTGGTGGCTTGGTTTTGCTGAGCGTGTATTAAATGATTGCCTTGTTGTCTTCCATCGGTGATTGGCATGCTGATACTCCCATGCCTGAAGTGCCCAAGAACTACCTTTTGTTTTGTTTTTGTCGGTTTTAAGCGCTGGTTAGTCTTTCAGAATAGTATCCAATTCACACAAATTACACACCAGCAATTAAGCAGTACGTATCAGTCTTTTATGTTCTGGTAGAGCCATTGATGGTATGCTGCTTCTCTTTCCCAATTTGCCATGGTTAAAATCAATTATAAATTAAACGGTTTTCTATGAATTGTATAAAATTCTTTTTTTAATAAAAAAGAGGATTCTTATTACCCGTTCTTTTGATGAAATTATTAGAAACGTTCTTGAGGAGAATGACACTTTACACAAACAGATTTATCTGATTCTTATGGTTATCCGCTAGATGACATCATGGGCCATTATTAGTATAATGATCACCCTTCTAGTCTATTAACATTATACCTTATTCTTGGATGCTGCCATGTTACCCAATTCTAACCCAGAAAAAGATCGTTATCGTTACTAAGATCCCTAGATGCCGACGGCTCAATCAAATGATATAAGATGTGTGAGTTAACCACGTGTGAACCATTTGTACGTCATCCACATATTCTAGTATCGTTATAATTCGATTAAGGTTCAATATCTAAGAAATCTGGAATCGATGGTCTTACGAGTAATGTCCGATCTTTCTCTTTTCTTTCCTACGCGTATTGCCCCGCCTTGGACATCGAATCGATCCAATTCGAATTTGAAGTAGTGAGCAAGAGAGAGAGAGAGAGAGAGAGAGAGAGAGAGAGAGAATGAGAGAGAAACGGCGGGGTGGAAGAGAGGTTTCATTTTTTTGGTTCGCAATTTGACAGGAGCATACATTTAAGGAAGGGACCATTCCGACTTTGAGACGGATTGGGGTGGTATATAAAAGAAAGGAGTCCGCCTTTCAAACGAGAGACATATCCATTTAAACCTTGACAATGAAAGTGTGAAGTTCCATGATTTGTATGAATGGAGAACTGGTCGCATTGTTTTTCTGAATCGGTTCTTCTCGTTTTTTTGAATGCTAAAAATAAGCACAAAGTCACAAGATACCCATCTAGATTGCAGCGTACATGTAAGAGCGATTAGAATCATAACTGGAGATCAGTAGGGCATTCAACCGTCGTCAAAGCGTCGGTCCTCCGATTTATATATCATTTGATTCGTTTTGTAAAAGTGGGCGAAAATATAGATGCCCACCATGGATTTGGAAAAGCTTGAAAAACAGCTGGAGCTGGAACGTGAAGCCCAAGCAAATGAAGGTAATTTTTTTTTTGTGATGCTAAAGTGAAGTGTTAGTGTGGGATACATAAAATGTGTTTGGCCGTCTGGCTTGCTGATGAACGAGATTTATTGCATCGAGTTTTAGCAATTATATATTCTTTTTATTAGTGAAATTGGGTACCAATAATGTTCCTCTACGAAATAGATTTTGGTGGCCGTTTTGATTTTCTATTTTGCAATAGGCGCATTGCGACTCTGCTTAGAATGTTCATAAAAAGGGGTTCGTTTTCCGTGACTTTTGACTTTTTTTTAAATCCTAAACTTTAATGTAAACATAAATTGTAATACTCGTAACTGACTATTAAATGGGCTATTCTTGATATAAGACATTAGCTTCAGGATATGGGAATATATTATTTTATATCTTATGTGGACAAAGAATAGTACACGAATCGCGTAAGTGTCATAATCCTATCTATCTTGTTTTATTTGTTTTCTCTTTTCTTCGCCAGTTTGTGTCCATACTAATAATGCAATCCAAAAATGGCAGTGAGAACACTAAAGGCGGAAAACGGAGAAAACTTAGCGGCAGAAATTGAAAAATTAAAGGCTTTGAAACTTCGTATCCAAGAGGTCAAAGAGCAACAAAGATTAGCTAGTAAAACTGAACAAAAGATCACGCCTTGGGATGTACAAGGTGCTGAAAAAAATGGGGTTCAACAGGTCAGTATGAACTCAGTGTTATAGAGTTGACGGTGTAGGATAAAGCACTTGTTTTGTGATCTAACGGAGAATGCGCTTCTCCAACCGCTTAGGGAGTTGATTATGATAAGCTCATCCGCGAGTTTGGCAGCAGCAGAATCGAGCCTGAGTTAATTACACGATTCGAATATGTCACCGGACGTCGCGCGCATCATCTTTTACGACGAGGGGTATTCTTTTCTCACAGGTGTTTTCATATTTATGCAGTGAATAATTCAAGCTTTAATTTGTAGCTAATGTGTACTTGTCTTATTGATTTTAAAATTTGGCTACAATCTTAACGGTGTATAATTCACAGGGATTTTGACAAAATTCTTACGTTGTATGAAGAAAAAAAGCCGTTCTATTTGTATACTGGCCGTGGTCCCAGTAGCGACGCATTACATATGGGGCATATGATTCCTTTTATCTTTTGTCAATGGCTTCAGGAAGTGTTGGATGTACCTATCGTTATTCAAATGACTGGTATGATGGTTGGATAAATCGTTTGTAAAGTAAATTTAAACTGTGTAAAAATTAACGTCCAAACAATGGTAGATTGCGCTATACGCTTTGGAGGATTACGTGGTTATCGAATAGTAATAGATTATACGATCATATAGTAGTAAATGGATTGTGCTGTTTTCTTTTTCCTCTTTTTCTTTTTCGATTTTTTTCTTAATGTTATTAGATGATGAGAAGTTTATGTGGAAGGATATTACTATTGAACAAGCGCGACAGTTCACAAGAGACAATGTGAAAGATATCATAGCTTGTGGATTCAACCCGGACAAGACATTTATATTTTCTGATCTTGGATATATCGGGTAAAGTGTAATTTTCAATGTACTTGCAAGAAATATGGATATATTATTGTCAACATTGTTTGTAACATTCAAGCGACAATTGCATTCGCTTGTATCTTCTTATTTTAGCACGATGTATCCCAACATCCTGCGAATACAGAAAAGGATTAATTTGAATCAAGCTAGTAAAGTTTTTGGTTTTGTAGAAAGGTGAGCTGATGGAGAAAAATTTTGTGATATTGCCACTATCATTTATCAAGGAAATTGGGGGCCTTCGTATTTTCTATCACCTAAGGTTGTGTACGATGAAAACTTAAATTGGAATGGGTCCTTCAATTATAACAGCGATCCAATTGGCAAAATTGCATTTCCACCTGTTCAAATCGCTCCATGCTTTTCGGACACGTTTCCTCACATTTTTGATACCCGAAAAGATATTCCCTGCCTGATTCCGTGCGCTATTGATCAAGTACGCATCCTGCCACGCCTAATGAATCGGTTTTCCTTTTGCTGTTAATTTACTCAAATATAGTTCTAACTCGAACTGCTTAACTCCAGGATCCATATTTTCGATTAACTCGTGATATTTGCGGCGGTATGAAGTATAAAAAGCCTGCGCTTCTACATTCAAAGTTTTTCCCTGCGCTTCAAGTATGTGCTATTATCATCTTCGTTTGTTTGGGTGGATAAGATTGTTGGGCGCAGCAGAACGTGTGGTATTCAGTGAATAGATATTTGGTTGTATTATTTTGTTTGAATGATTTATCTTTTGCTTTAAAAAGGGTCCTGGCACTAAGATGAGCTCGAGCGTCGATAGCTCCGCAATTTTCGTAAATGATACCATGAAAAAAATTGCTAAAAAGGTGAGCACAATTTTACGACTCAATGCAAGGCATGCGCTATTCGAAGCGAGCTTTAAATGTCTGAATTTGATGATCGCTATTATATTTTTAAGATGAATCATATGATTATGATACATTTTCGGTGTGCAGATTAACCAATATGCTTTTAGCGGGGGTCAAGCTACTGTAGAAGAGCATAGAGCGAAGGTAAGCGCTTGTTTACCCGCATGATCGCAATTGCTCAATACTATAAATATACATTTTTACGTGTGTGTGTAAAGATGCGTTTTATGTTTGTGTGTCCTTGCATTTGTGCACTTTTTTCTACGTTAACGGCATATGAAACGGTATTTGAACCATACGATTCATTGATATACTTAATTACGTAAGTAAAAGCCTTCAATATTCTTTTGCAGGGAGGAAACTGCGATGTTGATATCCCGTATCAGTATTTGACATTCTTTTTGGAAGATGATGAACGATTGGATCAAATTCGGAAGGTATATATTTGATCAGCCGTTACAGAGATTATCAAGCTAAAGTTCCAACGCCAAGTACTCTAGTTGAAAACTTTTTACAATGCTGCCCGGACGCAATTCTGCAGAATTACACGTCTGGTACCTTGTTAACCGGAGAGATTAAACAAGAGCTGATCGAAACACTGCAAGATATTATTGGTAATTTTCAAGAGGTATGACCAACTAATTGGCTTATGTTGAGACAATCCCATATCATATTTATTGCCATATTTGATGATTGATCTCCGCAGCGACGAGCGACTGTTACCGACGAAATGGTCGACCACTTTATGCACCCAAGGCCAATCAAATGGGAGAGGAATGATATTGACAATACATCATAATTTGTCGATAATGTTCGCTATTAGCCAACTTTTCTTTGTCTAATTTTGATCTGTTGTGTAGAAATCCAGACGGCATTGAGTAGGATTCGCAATCATGTGGCTTAAATGTGCATTTTATGCTCATGTATATGAACACTTTTGAAAAATATTGTCACTCTTCAACATTGTACATAGTTCTTTTTGGCTTAGTGTACTTTGACTTACTCTATGTATCCGACAAGAAGTAAATTAAAGTAATCACCTAAAGATCATTATATCGAGAGGGTTGGTCATCTAAATTGGTGGATCAATGTCGCCGGAATTTGAATATACGTAATTGTTCTCCAGTTATATTTTGTGAAAATAATTGCGTTGCATTGTTTGCATGCGTCTGTAGAATTTATTAACTGTATAATGTGGCTGGGTCATGAGTGCTCTTATAATTGTGTGAAAATAAAGCGAAAACCACGTTTTGTATATATATATATATATATATATGTGTGTGTGTGTGTGTGTGTGTGTGTGTGTGTGCGTGTGTATTTATATGTGAAAGGAACAAATATTTCCCATCGATCGTTTGCCATGAAGAAAATATGGAAAAGGACAAAGGCTGCATATTCAAGTCGCCATCAAATTCTATACAATGACCCATTTTCTTCGGAAGAGACACGACGAATTTTGAAAGAACAACCGAGACTCGCTCATCCCATACAGCACTGCATGTCACGGAACATGTTAATAATTCACGAATATATGTTTTGGATTTCGTTTTCAATTTTGGCCCAAGAGGTACCTGTTGATTAGAATAGATATACTGCTTAGACGGAGCTACCTTGGTGCGAGGGGAGGAGTTTGGTGACCTTCGCCTTGTCTTAATAATGGCTTGATTTCTTTTCTTGTGTATATAGCCCTACCTTGTACTGTCTTAGACCACGAGCTGATGCTTACAACCATGCTGATTGTTTGCGGCCGTATTGTCCCCCATGCGGTGGCTCCGAAGAATCGTTTTTATTTCAATTTTGATTGGACAAGAATGTTGAAAAATTGGTAGTGTCTTTTTATTCGCGGATATTGAGAGTTTTATTTATTCAGAATAATGTTGATTGGCTTCTAGTCGTATTTGCTTTTATTCTGATTGGTCCATTGTTGGAAAAATTACCCGGATTTTGTATCATGTGAGTATCGGGTACAGCCGATCGTGTGGGCAGGCAGTGATGAACAACCACCAGATCAACCGAGTACAGACATTCGCGTCGCGTCCTTGGTTTCGGACAGGATCCAGTGTTAAATAAAGCCGATTATCATGTGTTTTGGATGGAATTTTCTTTCCGATCTTTCAACATTGCGTTTTGGGATGGTCTAGGAACCGTTTCTGTGCGAGCACGAGAGCGGTGGGGCGGGGAATCATATATCCAATGCAGTATTTGTACAAACGTTTTGGCTCATTTCTGTTCGTCTCAAACGAATATTGGGCGATTATATGCTGAGATCGTAACGGATAGGTGAATAGTAGGATTATCGAGTCAATATTTGCCAGGACATAGATTGAAGAAGATGAAACACTGCAAGGGCATCTCTTGCCTTTGATCCCCTGAAATAGTCATCAAACAAGAGAAATGAACTCGACAAACATCGTAAGTAAAGAAATACTAAGCTCTTTGAAATTAAATGAAGGAACAAAATCGCTCCGAGTTTTGAGTACATATATTCCTGATAACAACGACAACTAATCCAAAACCGAAGCCCTCATATTTCACCACCAGGACTCTATCCATACAGCTCGTTCTTTACCACATCAGCATACATCACTGGAACTCATTGTCATTATCGCATTGCACTGTAGCTCCGCGTAATTTCATCTCCCAATCATACGAGTTCATCATACTCCTCATATGTTCTCTGTATCGCATCAAATTACACACACTTTCAAATGGAACGATCATTTTGATCCACATCATATAGCATACCTCACCCTCGTATTAAGCATATATGATTTCAGCATACCGTCATTAACAGTGTCCGCCTCCACAACCAATACATAAAGATACTCATTCGCTCGCTCACTGTCAAAAAAAAGCAAACCCTTCCTCCCAATCGTTGCGAATATCGAACCTTGGCGGCCTATGACGGTAATATACCATATATGGATACAACGCCTGCCAGCACCATCGACAACTTAAAATGTGATTGGCAGATATATTGAGCTCGTAAGACTCGATCCAGAAAATTTGACTAAAAAAGAAACGAGCTCCACAATGAACGACAACCGGAAAATCCGCCTTTGTTCACCTAGTGTTTGGACAACACGTTGTACATCGACGCATACACAAATAAACCCACGCGCGCGCGCACAACGACTCACTTGGTGTATTGGATTATGCATAATTTTGTCGGTCGGAATGTCTATCGCATTCTCACTCTATCCCTACAAAAGTCGCTGTCGTTATGTTTCGGCCTCGATCTTACTATATTTGTTTTTCTCTCGGTCTTCATCGTATGTATCTTCCTGGGTCTAAATTGATATCTCTCTTTCGATCTCTCTCTTTTATCTGTCTTTCTCACCGTCCCATTTTCTATATCCCTCACTATGGTCGATATTGCCGGCTTTTTTTTTTGATCTTTCAACCACGTCCACAAATAGCCATTTCCACCTGTATTCTCGCACTCACCGCTGACTATATATGGATACTCATGTGGAGCCGGTCGTGCTTAGTCTTGGGCTCGGCATATAGATTAACCTCTCATTTCTGCCACTTTGAAGCCCCATCGTGCATTTTTTTAAAAATTCGGTGGCTTCTGTGCCACCTTATTGGATGCGCCTGCGTCGGCGACACCGTTGAAGTGGTATGGCAGTGTTTTTGCTGTTGTGGCGTCAGATTTGGATACATTGGGATAAATGTAAGGAATACGATGTCATTTGTACTCTTTTACGTTAAAGAAAATAATCGCATTTTCATTGTTAGTCACATGAAATATTCATTTTACATTTTTTGACAAGCATTGAGCTATACATTTTATTTGCGAATCTAGCATTCTTCAATTTTTTACAATTGTGCAGCTTATCTACCTGCGCATTTTTAATTTAAAGTTTCAGTCGTCATAGAAAGCCCGAGGCTAAGCCACGTCCACTATGGAGAGCACGATAAATATGACGCCTACGGGCAAGAGTTCAAAATTGATCGATTCGCAAGGTCTCGATGTCGAGGAGGATTACTTGGACCGAGCACCTGTGACGCGAACAGTTGTGACCGTTGTCATTTTGTCGGTTCTCCAATCCTTTAACTTTGGATTTGCCATTGGCATGCCAAACAATACTCAAGTGATGATGCAAGAGGTGTGTACAAGAAGTTTTTATATTGATAAGTTGGTGTCTGTAAATGGCGTTTGGTAATGTGTGTATATCCTTTTCATTACCGCGGTGTATCATTGGTTGAAGACGCCTAAGTTATTGCGGTTGATTGCTGTAACGAGATTGTTCTTAGCAAACAGATATATATAGATATATATGAAAAAGCAACAGCGCCAGAAAGAAAGAAGAAAAACACATTTTGAAATGTTATCTGACATATATATAATGAGAACGATGAATATTTTATTATGTCTTATGTTTGTTATGAATGGCTTTGAATGCTCCGATCCGTGTTCATTACTTGCATTCCAACCTTTTGAGATATAACGGTGTATTTCTGTCTTGTAATCAAATTTTTGGATAAGCTGTTTCTTTATTTTCTTTCTTTTGCTACTTACTAATCTCACGCTGAATAACGGTTTTGATATGCAGTTGTTTGGCATGAGCACTAGTACCTGGTCTTGGGTCGTATCAATTTTTGCTATCGGTGGTATCGTTGGTGGCTTACTTGGAGGTCCCCTTGTGAATTATTTGGGTCCCAAGTGGTGTCAATTGGGCAACAATTTGGTTTGGTTTGCTGGTGGTCTATGCTTAGCGTTATCGCCTGAGAATAGTTCGGGCGTGATTGTGCTTTTAGTTGGCCGATTCATTTGCGGGATTGCTACGGGCATTAGCTGTTCCGCAGTGCCAATGTACGTAAATGACGTGTCTCCGACGCACGTACGAGGTGCGTTTGGTGTGTTCCACCAACTTTTTATAACAATCGGTATTCTAGTATCTTCGGTTCTAAGTATGGATACTCTGTTGGGAACCACTTCCCTTTGGCGAATACTGTACGGGTTTTTCCTGGTACCTGCGGCTCTCAATTGCGGTATGCTTACCCATTTAAATGTAAGGCTGTAAACCAAAGACTCGTCGTCACATTTTTATGGAAGTCTGTAGTGTTCGAAACAGTTATTTACTTAACACTATTAACCGCGAAACAGTAATGATCGCGTTCCCGGATAGTCCCCGATATCTCTACAACAAGGGCAAAGAAACTCAGGCAGGAATCGCGCTACAAAGAATTCGCGGATCCCAATACAATGTGGAACCAGAACTGGATGAATATTATGCGGATAAGAAGAAGGAGGAGCAGGTAATAATAATCGCGTTGACTTGTAAGTGTAACAAGCAAGTGCACTGAGTCTATTCTTTGATGCTTATACGGAACATCACACCAGCATGTGGCTAATAAGCTGTTTGATGAACGACATAATGTTTGTAATGTTTTAGGATGGGGCTATGTCTTTAATGCAAGCTGTCAGAACCCTCTTCACTCCACAATATAGCAAGCAAATTACTATCGGAATTGTTCTTCAAGTAGCGCAGCAGCTATCTGGCATTAATGCTGTTATGTTCTATTCTTCAAGTATTTTCAGGTATGGAAACCAGAATACATATGTGCTACGTTCTCTTCTTATTTGCTAAGTATATTTCTGTTGGCAATAAAATGAATTGTGCAAACTGTGAGAATATCAATTTTATACTTACTTGCGGATACTTAATCTGTGAACATGATGTGTACTGCAGATCAGCCGGTGTGTCCAACAGCGCTATCGCTGCTGTTACCGTGAATGGATTCAATCTATTGTCTACTTTTGTTGCCGTGCCTGCCATTGAGAAATTGGGACGACGAGTGCTTTTGCTGGTTGGGTTTGGAGTCATGGGTATGTTTTAACTATTCAGTAATCTAGATTATTTATAGACAGCTTACTTTAATGGCAATGACTGTTATGACGGCGCTTGAATACTACCATTGATAGCATGACGTGCTTGAATTTTCGATAGGAATTTTCCACGTGCTGGTGTGCGTGGCGCTCACTTTGCAATGGCAATGGCCATCAATTGTCTTTGTTATTTTGGGGGTCATGTTTTTCGCCATCGGTCCGGGACCTATTCCATGGATGATCACCTCTGAAATTCTTCCCCCTGTCGTTCGTCCCGGTGGTGTTAGTATTTGTGTGTTTACAAATTGGCTTTTTACATTTTTAGTTGGCCAAATTTATCCATACATGAACAGCGGTATGGGAACGTATTCGTTCTTACCGTTTGCTGCCTGCTGTTTCCTTGCCACGGCATTCACTATCTTCGTGGTGCCAGAAACACGCGGTATGTGGTAAATTTAATCATATGAAGTTGTCGATGTTGCCGGAATTTATTTTTACTCTACCGAAGACATTCAAGCAACTTCGCTTGTATCACATATATCGTAGTCCTATGACTGAGGAATATTTCTACATTTTTGCTTCCGTTTAGGCAAATCTTTAGCCGAAATGGAGGAATTGTTTGGCAATTGAGCGTGGAAATCCGTGGCCGAGTTCAATATTGCGTTAATTGTTTGTTGATCTGTATTATTGTAATGTTCTCTTTTGATTAATTTAATAACTCAAATGACGTACGAGTAGAATAGTATTTTTTTTAATGACTTGAAGGATTTGATGGATACAACGCTTATGTTGTTATTATCAGTTAACTATTTAGTTTTTCTTTTAAACGTAGATTTAAAGTGACAAACTTGTACGACTGTGCCGTAACTAAAGTGACACTTTCCACGAGTGACGAGTAATTAAATTGCTTTCTGTGTAAAATGTGTATTGGATGCATTCTCCTAGCTTCATGTGACTAAATGGTTGTTAATTTCATCGATTCGAGTATTCATCTCGCCAAATTTACAGTTACCAATATACATATAACTGAATTATTGAATAATGATTTAAATTGTGTTGTTGTTCAATCAAGCCGGTTTTTGGACACAAATTTAATGTGCAAAGAATTATTTGGTCGGCTTTGTTTTGTTTTGTGTTCTTGTCTTCGAATTGATGGATGTAGGGTGACAATTCTACAACGTCTTGCTCAAATTGCTCTAGTTATATATGATTGTAATTATCTAGAACATGGCATACATAGATTATCAGTAAAATAGCTGTCTTAAGCGATAAGTCGATTTACTGATGTACTTTGTTGACGATGATTTGGTATTGGATGGATCAGCCAATGTGATATATAACCATTGTTCATCGGGGGGAGACGAAAAATATGCAACACGAGTGGGTGTATAATGCGATGATCCTCCTCATTCAACTGAAAATGCAGTTGTTGGATATTCTTTGCTGTCGCAATGTTGTTTCGTCCATGGGTTTTGGTTTTTAGCGATAAACGACGAAGTCTTTTTAAAGTTGCTTAAGCGATGTTAGTCGTGAAGCTGTTCTTTTGATCGCAAGAAATTCTATAGGGTGAACACAGTTCACCGCAGTTTTTGTAATGGACATTAACTTGGTAGAGTAGATTGGTGACTAGTAAACTCGTGAATAGGGACTCCGACTAGCTGGAGTGCTACCAACGCTCTGTGACCGTTTCAATTTCCGTTGGCGTAAGAAAATCTCAGGTGGCCTATGTTTGCGATGAGCCCGCTGCATGAATATGCAGAAGCAAAGAACAAGGTTAGACTACATAAGCGGCAAGGAAAGCGTATTGCCAGTTCACAAAAAATTCGCGGCTTATTTCAACGATAACTGTACAGGTAACATTTGGTTGTTGGTTGTTGTTAAATGCTGTTGTTATTTTAGAGTCTTATTTGCGTTGAATAAAAGATTTAAACCGTGCCATAATCATAGAAACATACATAATAGAGGCCGCAAGCATTGCAGAGCGTTGTGTTTTCATCCACTTGTCGCCAAAGACACGTATCCGCGACATGACAATTTGCACAAACGTTGTCATCCACGCGGTTAATATCATTTTTGTTTCGTTGCGTGAAAGTAGCTATTTCTTCCTCGGTGGCCATTGGGACACCAAGAAGCAGAGGGCCTGGTGTTACTTTCTTTCGAAGTATCGCTTCCAATATGAGTGGATGCAGACCCATCGATGACGGTGGCGGACCTTGCGGACATGTGCACACCGCCGTTGGTATGCATGAAGACGCTGATGGTGCGCTTTCTGAGATCAACATGGTTTGTTTGGCTTGTTGGGACACAATTGTTGGTAGTGATTGGTGAGACAACACATTTTGTATTAAATCCGCAGCGTGAGATGTGCTAGCACGTAGGGAGATGGAAGCACTTGTCTTTTCTTCGAATGCTGTGATTTGGGCCTGTTGCTGTTGATTGCAAGCGTCCAGAAGATCCCACGCTAAATCATTTAAGTTCAATCTTTGTGCGATGTTCCCACGTAGTGGCGTTTTTACATTATCTTGCTGCTGTGAATATGATTGTGACTCTTGTGATGGCTTTGAGGTTACTATATCTTGCTCTTTGGGACTGTGATAAAAAATGCCATTATCCACAAGATCAGAAAAGGCAGAATCATTACTTGGTGACGGATTTAAATCCAAAATGGGACTCGAGAAGCCGCTGTTGGAGCGCGTTGAAAGTAACATACTAATTTCGCTGTTACCCGAATGAAAACCTTGATCGTTTATGTCAGAATCGTTTGTGTAGAAGCCCGTTTGGGGATAGGGTGAGGGAATCACACTACAATCCATGTCAGATTGGTTTATTTGATCGTTTCTATTGTCATGGCCGCTCTGCCTGTTCGATTCGGGGGTTTGGTTGCCTGCATTCCATTCCAACCTATGTGCATTATCCAGCGATTGCGATGAATCATCTATTGTCTTCAATACATATTGAGGCACCAAGTCACTTGCTCCCACGAAGCCCAGATGTTGATACAGAGCTTGAAGCTCGCTGGTGTTATTCAGTATAGGATTGGTTGATGGAAGGTTTCCTGCGACATGTTCTACTTGCAGGCCGAAAGTTGTTTCCAGCAATTCGTCTAAACGGACGAAAACAAAGCGATTTATAAAAATTATCAATCAGAAATATTCATTTTTCTGTCTAACAAAACCTCATTCAAGACAAAATAGTTTTCATTATGCACTTCTATAACATAGAAGCCTCGCAAATCATCCGAATAAGAGTTTTGACGTAGACAACAAGCAAGCAAATTTTGTGTGATACCCAAATTAGTCGCCTCTCCAAAGGGAGTGTTGCCTGTACTTTCCCCCGAAGTGGCTGCGAAAGACGCGATCTCACTAAACCAATCGACTAAGTCAACGGTAGCTGCCATGTTGCTTTATATGGCCGTGAAGATCGATTACGGTGCCTTTTGGTGTTGATGTTTTATTTATAAATTGTTCGCTATGTCATAAGTATTAAATCCAAAAACTGGCTGCGATATGAAAGTTTAGCTTTAAAAACGAACAACAATTCGGCCATATCTTAGGTGTAACACCCATTTTATTTTATTTCCTTTTTCTATTAGAAAGTAGATACACTTTCCAGCTTTCTATATGTAATACGTTTGTATGCTTTCACATTTTCGAATTGATATGCTGCGTTGCAAGCGAAGTAATAAGCATATGCTATAAGCGTGGCAGGCAGGGCCAACGCAAATCAAAAAGATCAACATTGAACAAAACGACAAGCACAGATGTGTGTTTTCTGTTTTAAAAGAATCAACTTATTCCAGCAAAAAAGACAAAGCAAGACTGAAAAGAACTGTTGTGCTAATGTTGATGGAATTGGCCGATTGGCCGTTTTGAAACCATCGCGAAAAACTAAAGCTAAGCAATCTGATCTCAAGCACGATGCTTTACGTTGGAAATATAGAAGAGTACAGAATGAGCGGTTATAGTGGACGTGTAATGGCCTTTTGTCTGATGTTTTTTTTATCACAAACTCTTTTTTTCTGTTCTGTTCTCCGTCTCTTATCTCGTTATCTCTAGCCCGCCCGCTGGCGTTCACCGTCGCTTGCCCAGTCTTGCCTTGGTCTTATCTTGCCTCCTTCTCACTAGGTTTCTTTTTCTTGCTTTTTCTCTTCTCTTGTTGATAGGAGAGAACAGATTTGAATTTGAATAAAAAGAAAAGAAAAAACTGAAACAAGAAAAAAGCGAGCGAGTGACCGACAGGAGAAAGCGAGGTAGAGTGAGAGACTATGTGCACGTCGTTTGTGTATGAGTTGAGTGCAGTACGTGGTGAGGACATGTTATCTATTAAGGTAACAAACCGGGCATTATCGGTGCGTGATAATGCCCGGGTGGTCGGGGGGATAATGACGAATTGAGTCAATCCCCGAGATTGCGAAAAGACTGAAGAGGGAAAGACAGAGACAGAGAGACACGACAGAGCGAGAGCGAGACAACGAGTCATTGGAAAGTATAAATTAGTTCCATTTAAACCAATCAAGAAACCAAACAATATTACTGCGAATCAAAATGCGTTAGAATGGAACCATTTACCAATAAAATTGCAATTTATGCAAGACAATTTAAGGACTAGAATCACTACTGCGCGCTGAACGGTTGTAGATAATTATCTTTGCATCAAAAAAGACAAGACCGAGTAGTTGTGGTAGGACTACGGCGCGATGACTATCACCATTTTTGTAGATGGCTGCTGTGTACAGTCACACATGCGAGTCCTGCCATATTAGGAATATGTAGATCGAGAATTGAACCCAAAGGTGAAGAAAGAAAAGAAAAGGAAAGAATGTGGGAAAGAGAGTAAGCGAGGAAGTGGGTGGTGATTTATTGATAATGGGTTAAGAATACATGGCCGGCTACAGTCGTAATATGAAATTCTGGAGTGACGTAATCAAAAGACCAGTAGAGGGTCCCGATCATTCACACCATCTGGTACGCATCACCATCACTGTTGCCCAATGACGCATGGTTTGTGGGAGTGATTATCATGAGTGATTTCGAACAGAAGCCGGGAACAAAGGAGGTTCAAGACAAGGAGATAGTATTACTCTTTGCTTATATATGAAGCACTCTCTTTAAATCCCCAATGTGGGATTTATAGTATCGCTCACATATTTGATTCCGTCATGTTGGGTAGAGAAAAGTTCAATGGAATGCAAAGTACAATTACTGGCAACATTTGTTGGAGGACAATGCGTTAGCACAAGGGTTCAAAATAAAGCAAATAGTGCAAAACTGGAGCAATTAAAAGAAGAACGAAAAAATTCAAAATGATAAAAGAACTCCATATGGTCTGCGCAGATGGTGGGAGATGGAAAAGGGAGAAGAAACAAGAGACAAATATGAAAAAAGACAGCTGGTAAGAAAAAAAGGAATAATCGGTGAAAAGATCGACATGGATAGAAGTAAAGAAAGAGAAATAAACGATTATTTGAGTAAGTGAATATTTGAAGTAAACGTTCGATGCAATGAGGATCGCAAAATGAACAAATATGAGAGAAATAATAATGTAGTGAAAAAATGAAAAAGTGAGAGAAGGATTGCACGACAGGACGTGTGAGTGTGGTGAAAGACTGAGAATATGGTGTGGAATGAACTACAGCGAGAGGGCGAGATAATGAGCTACAGAGAAAGGAAAAAGAATGTGTACTCTCGCGTGTGGATGGTGCTATGTGAGTAAAGAATGTAAAAAGTGTATGACATAGTGAGAGTGTTTCTATATGTAGTAAGGAGATTGAAAGAAGATGAAGTTAGGGCAAGAGCGCACGTGAAGCAGGCATTCAAACAGATAACACTCGGAACCACAGACGTAAACGAATGAAAAGCTCAACATTGATCGGTAACCCTAAGATAACGTGAACAGCCAATCAACAGTCGCAAGAGGGACAACAGTTAATCTCAGCCAATAAAGTCTTGCCATATAAACATGCGCCACATGGCACGAGTTTTCTGAGGGCGGAAGGGGTTAAAGGGTTTAAAGTACCAAAGGATTAACACAACAACACGGGTGCCCTTAACGGCACCACCATGGGCTTTCTTTCTTTGCGGGTTGCTGCTACTTGCAACCGCGTGGAATAATGAAATTGGGATGATTATGGAATAATAAGTCTTTATGATCATCATTGGCAAGTTGTGGATGGTATCGGTCTATAATGATGATTATGATACCGAGTGATGTTAGTGATGAGAATACTGTCATCGGCATTTTAGTGGCTATGCAAAAGCTGAAGGGTGTCGCAGATGCAAATAATACGTCCTTGGGATATTTCTGTTCGAGGCGAACGGGTCACGCGCTAAGGTTGAGCAATGATTCTTTTTTAGGATTATAAGGTTTGTTTCTGTTAATGGGTGTGGAGTTTATAACAAAATGCAATGGTTGGTGTGAAAATGTGAAGCGGATGCGCACTATCAATGGATACCAATATAAGCAGCAATCATGCCGCCAGTTTTCCCCAAATAGCGTCATGAGTAGCCATCACTGCCGTCCCTTTAAAATCTTGTAGAAACTAAAAATACAACGGACGAGTGAAGCAGCGCGAAGATCCATCTTTTTGACACCTTTAACGGTGTAATAGAGAAAATTATGTAGGACTATTATTAATCTTTCGGTTTCTTACTTGGTTAGTTGTCCAGGCATGACTTTTCAATGCTTCAACATTGGCAACATCGGAAATAGTTTATGCCATCTGGTAAAATGATTCACTCTTATATGACATCAAAACATTTGAGATCTAAATAAACAAATCTTTAACAAAGCGGTACAAGAAATGGCCTTGGCGCGTTTAATGCATATTTCATACAGGACAGATAACAATCATTTGCTGGAAGAAATTTCATACCTTTATTTTGATTCGCCTTATTTTGTTATTCATCATATGTTTATAGCACTTTTGACTATCTCTGCTTCATTTCAAAAAATCGCATTTGTTGGAATACCTATGATCTGCTTGCTGGATTATTCTTTCCACTTCTCGTCTCGATATTGGCTATGGTCATGAATCCGCTTGATGATATTTCGGTCTAGATGATATTTCGGTCTAAATCACGTTTTATAGTGCTATAAATAGGCTTTCTAATTACTTTCCCCATAGAATACCATTTCTTGGGCTTTATTGGATTGACTGTCCTTCATTCTTACTCTGTGGCAAGATTGCACGATCGGCCGTGATGTGTGGTTTCCACTATGTGAATGGCTGATGAAGCTGCAAAGGCCTTTTACAATTCTGCCACATTGAGGTATGTGCCAAGAGTGCCATATGGCATTGGCTGTTTTTTCGCTTTCCAGCGTAACGCATTTGATTGTTCGTTCCCGAAATTGGCTGAAACAACAACAGCAACAATGTGAAAATATCAATACTAGCTATTAAGTGTTATCGTCACAATTGGACGATGATTAATCTTTCCAGCTGAATCGGCGACATATAGCATGTTTAACAAGTCCAATGAAAATAAGTTTTCCTGTTCAGTGGTAGTCAACGTAGACAACAGATTCGCAACCCCCATAGAGATGAAAGAAAAAATAACCAAATCTGAAATTCTTCCACCACGCTTCACAATAAGAACAGCTTTTTCGTTGACGGAGTCATATACACGTTTTCGAACTTGTATCTCCTCGATCTTTTTCTCGATGACCGAATAAAAATGGTCAGATGGACATCTTTTCAATATTCGGATTATACTACGAATTTTAAAAATATCGACAATGGACTTTGCTAGCTTGAAGATGATGAGCTTGCAACGTCAGAACGACTCAAATAAACAACAAGCAAAAGAAAGCTAAATATTGGCTTGTAGATTTTTTCATTTAACCGTATTTATTTTTAAAATGATTCTTTTCGCGCACGTTGCTTAATTCAACGTGCAATGGTTTTAAACTTTAATATTCTCAAAGGGTCCAAAACGGTATTTCGCAAAATCCAGCTCGGTTAACCAGAGGTTTAATGCTTGTCAATTGGATGATGCTTTGATCTTCAGAATCACGTAGATTTACATTTTTGGTGCCGCGCCATATAATAGGACTCGGCGATGGGGATCGATCAAATTAGAAGGAAACCCTGAAATGAGGGAACACAGAAAAAAAAAACACTTTTGGTTCACCTTGAAAATAATCTTCCTCTATGAGGACAACATAGCCGAGATGAAGTGAAGCAAAAAGACAGAAAATAAAAGTACGCAACGACATACTGTCCAACGCTTGTTCGACCAAAAACGCGTACACTCATCAAACCCCAGTTTCAAGGCCCTATAAGATGGGGTCGAAATAGGATTCTTTGAGAACGACGAGTTAAGATCACCAAACAAAACGGAACTATATTCTGATCCAGTAGTCTCAAAGTGGTTTTTAGCCTGCACCATTCCTTCCCTTGCGTCTCAATTCCGTCATGGTCTTAGCCCAGCAGAGAAAACAGGGCGGAATGTGCGACACAAGTTCATGTCGAATTGGCGAAACGACAATAAAGAAATAGTTGACGAGTATCACTATCAAACCAAACGACTAAACTCTTCACATTTTGAACCGAACACATCATCCGATCGATCTTGCGGGGCGCGAAGGATTCACATGCTCAATTTTCCTGTCTTTGGTCCATTTAAAGTAAAAGTGTGTTAGTTGTAAATGATGACAATTGCAGGCATTCCGCCCATGCAAGTTAGCGTATGGTTTTCGCTTATCAATATGGTAGAATAGTGATGCAACGGCGAATCGCACTGACTGGTCAACGTGGAACGGTTTGATAGTGCCTTTGTTTTGAGAAACAAAAACAATTCGATACCGAATGTGATGGTTAATAATAGGCTGTTCGTGCTGCCTTCAAGCGTTGACTGATGAGGGAACAACTCACGCTATAAATAAAAAAACAGTGTAAGAAATAGAGATAACTTTAATGATCCCGGTGGTCTCCAGTATGCGTTTATTGCTTCATTGTCAGCGGTATGTGTTGCTGGCATCGTTTGGTATCATTGTTTACATCTTAGAGGACACTAAAAATTCCAAGCAGAGTAATGGTGTAGTCTAGCATTACTATTTCCAATTCTTATGCATGTTACACAAATCGTAGATGATCTCAACTAATGCAACTAATGTAAAGGAGGTTTATTGAGATAAGATGTCACAAATTTTAACACATATCACGTACAACATGATCGACATTGTGCTTCAGTAATCAAATCGTATGTTATTGATGAAGTGGGAATAAACAGATGGAAACAAACACATATAAAAAGATCATATAACACGATAAGGGTTGCAAACATTGACAATACAGGCAATGCATTTGTGCTTTAACGTTGACATAAAATTGATAATGCAAAAGAGTACAATTTGAAGGTCGTTAAGCACAGTTCTCCTAAAATATAAATTAAAAAATTAAACTGTATAAATGGATGAATAAATATGTGACATCCTTTGCATAAATTGAGGGAAAGTAATATATCAAAATATCAATAAACACATTAGGTTTTAAAATAAGTTGCTTGCGCAATGGCCGGTTCCATGTTGGCCAACATATGAGCAGTGAAGGTATAGATGCTATCTAGCTAGTATGGCAATTTCCTATTATAAGTGCCGTAAAGGTTCACCACGGAATACTTAAAACACACAATGATCTTCAGCCTCCATGACGAGCATCATTTGATATATTTTCAACATCGTGAACATGAGTTTGGACGGTTTCAATGGCATCACGAAGGGCAGCCTCGGATACACTGAAAAAGAGCAAAAACAAATATAATAAATAATATAGATCACGACCATAATAATATTGATAAAAGAATATAACACAAAAATAAAACTTTATAACGAAATTCATAGCTGCAAGAAGTGCTTGCATGTCACAATTCCCAGCTTCATGTACGAGCTCATACCGCCTAAATAAGACGTTATTTGGATTTAATGTGTCGCAGCATCGAATGCAAGTGATCATCGCACTCGTCAGATCTGATTGTGTCATTTTAATATCCGCGACAAATCTACAAAAAATCGCCGTCGTAACCGTAGAGTTAATTATCGCCAATTTGCAAAGACAGAGGTACAGTTTCCGCATATTAAAACTCGTAAATTCGACATTGCATACAACTGCAAGACGAAAAATTATATACCCAAAGAAACAAAAATGGAAGCATCTTCCACAGCGTGGAGCTACAACATCGTTCTCGTGACTTGCGTACAATTGGCCAGCTTGATTGTCCATAGGCGCTAAAGATGTGCTTTCCGAAGAATCGTCAGACCACAAGCGCGCCAACTGCAGAATCCATGAGCACAGTCTTAGAAAAAGTAAATAAATGACAGTGCGACGATCCACAACATATGAACCGGCATAACAAATGAAAAAGTCGATGTGGCCATTGACGGTATAGAATACCTTACGCACTGCCAAAGGAGCGTCATGAATAGCTTTTGTCACTAAAACTTTACTGCTTGTGTGTTCAAACTCCCATGAGAGAACGAATTGTAATGACTCGAGAATAGCCCGCAAGTCACGTGCGTTATGATACGATCCCTGACTTAGGTACTCGGACCAAATCAACTACAAAAGGAACCAGTACATAAATGTCACCCTCGCAACGGTCATCATTGACATGAGTGTAAATTATATTACTTATATGTACAGTTGCAGTTTACGGTCAGATGAATTTTTGGCCCAAACCATTCATAACTTACGGACTCTACTGGAACGGGTGTGGGAACGAACAAAGCGGTATCGCGCACTAACGCCATGCATCCATATGGTAACCAATTACAGCAAGCCCAATTCACAGCTTCGGCCACATTTAATCCATGGTTAAAACCTTGATGATAGACCTACAAGGTAGGAAAGAAGAATTAACAAGACCTATTCCAGAATTACGATGAAATCAAGATCTCTGCTATTTACTACACACAATATAATTGACCTCAAACGTTTCATTAAAAACATTTAATTTGCATTACAAACCTGTGGCAAGGTAATAACTATATCGCCCTGTTGTTGCGTGGCTCGATATACGGTTACTCCGTCTTTCTGCAGGAAAGCAGTCGTATTGTCGGGTTCACAGAATTCTTAAGAGCGACGATTTACCCTAATATATTTTCAACATATCGGGGCAGTAAAATAATATACCAAATCTTAAAACACGACCAAATGAAATACAAAAATCCATACTTTCAACAAGTCCGGAGAAATCATGGAGTCCTTCCGCAGCAATTGACGAAGAGATAATCCTAACTTACCGGCTGTCACCTCCACTTTGACGGCATCCGATGCCGGTACAATATACCACGTTTTCGCTGCGCCACTGGTATATAATATATCTTTCGTTACAAATAATCTCAAGTCCGCACGAGCCATTAAAGCACTACCTGTGTTGTTGATCATTAATACTAGAGTAAAGTGCGCACGCGACGGACCACAGAGGTAATACCTATGTAGCTGAGACATAGAACATAAGAAAGCATCTTCGGTATGTACGCAAAATCGAGAGAACGCCGTTCCTACGTAAAACATGGGCGAAACGATTCCTGGAATGCATTTGTCATTTCTGCTGGTAAAGGATTCATTGCAAACAATTCTTAAGTATGAACTTTTTGATATAATATGGTGTGAAAAGCCTCCCTAGTCCAATAGAATTTATGTTTTGATAACTAAAATTCCTTTAACGTGCGCTTCATATTTAGAAATGGTCTTAGCGTTCAAATTAAGAGTCAACTCATACAAGTGCCGTAATACAGAATTTCCACTCTTGTTAATTGTGGGTAGCAAGCAACGTGGGCGTGATTTTGCGCATCTGTGATGAGCACCATCAACGACGACGTCTACACCATAACGAAGGGTTGATGTTTGGCCGTAAAATCCACTCTCTGAGTATAAATAGCGCAAGGACTTTGAACGACAAGAAAAAATGCACCATAAAATAGTGATATTTATGCATTACATGAATCATATGCAAAGAGTATCATGATATACCTAAACAGGTCCAAAAGGCCGCCTCTTGATCTTCTAATTCTTTATTTGTCCACTCTCTTTGTAATTTGGATTCCTTTTTCCTAATAAAATGCGAGGTTCATAATAATCAGAGAATATTCTTCAGTTTGTGATGACTAACCGTGCAATCGAAAATACATGTCCTCAAGTTTTAGATACATTTGTTAGTTTAATAACATTAGCAACAAAGTATCTACAATATATACCTTAGCTGGGATATTGTGCAGGGATTGTCTACCGAAAAACCACGTGTATTTTCCTTAATGAGTCGTCTGTAAATTTTTATAAATTGGTTAATGATAATTTCTAGTGCGATCCATGCCGTTATAAGATTATGTATAAATCAATCCATTACCTTGCACGCATCTTCAGACTATTTTTCGGCGAAAGAATATTCTGCAGTGAATATAAGCATGAGGCAGTCACTAACGCAGCAATATTAGTTGTTAGTGTAAAGGACACGCTCATAAAAAATTTACAACATGGAACAAAAGTCGATATTCAAGTGTACCGTCTGAGGAAAAGCTTGAATACGGGGTTGAAATCTGAAAGCAGTGGGTATTTTTACATGTTCGCTAAGAACTTGCGGTGGTCTGATCACGGCACCTCCTACGCCACAGCAAAAAGTAAGAAACCATTATTACAAAACAAAAACAAAAAAAATGACACGACGGCCCCAAAGTACTTAAAGTGCTATATTACAGAACCAGCACTTACCATATTGTGTAATGCGCGTTATGTAAGAAGAAATGTATTGAAGAGGATTAGCCCATTCCTCGACCGTTGGTGTTAATATTGGAGCAGCAGGAAAATCCAACAGCTTCCTACGGTTTGAAAGGTCGCGCATAAAATCTTCTTGTGCACGGTGTCGTTCTTGCTTTCGTTCAAGTGCGCGTTGACTTCGGGCAAGACGCAAGTGTATGCGCTCTATTAATAGACTGCACTGCTGTAGTCGTCTCTCTTCGCGACTGGAGACTGCACAATCAACGTCACATGCGGCCATTTTCATCAGATATATTGCCACTTTTGATCACAATAACTAGACTGGAAGCCAAGTTCCATTCAACGAAATCGCGGAAACCACTACATTACAATCCGGGTCTATTCTGGTGGCCTAGTGACTGTTCGTCGACCTCTATATATACATGCGGAAATATACACCAAATCTATAGAAAATTAATCCTTATCGCATAAGATCATATGTAGAGAAGCATTCTCTTCCTCCCGTTAAGGTGATGTGTTCAATGGGGTAGCACCGTAAATTTCTTTTTTTTTCTTCTTCCTTTTTTTCAGAGGACTAGACCCCGTCCATTCACAAGATGACGCACACCAGAAAAAAAATACCATTGAAATCGTGCAAGTTCTTCTCTCCCCTACTCAAATGCAAGTATATGCATCTTCATACACACATACACCCACCGGACAATGTGAATTGACCATTGTCTTTTTTGCTTGTGAGACTGATGTTATCGTCGGTCCACATGTATGTATATAATACTCATCCGATGAGCTTTTTTATATTATTATCTTTTGCCGAAACGTCTTGTCAATCTTTTGCACCCATCCACCAACATCGTTTTATTTTTATTTTGTGTCTTATATTGCTCATCGGCATAGTCCATTTACAGCGCATCAGTCCCATGTCGGCGGCAGAAACGCTAGGCCTTTGAAAAGCTCGTTCGTCCACGGCGGTCGAGTTGGTGTCAGTGGCTTACGGGAGAGGCGCCAAAAATCTCATAAAAAAAGGACTGAAGAGGGAAACAGCCGTGGCAAGAAATTAGACAAAAAAGAAAATAGAAAAAAGAAAAGAAACGACTTTCTCGAATTTGCCAATGAATATGCGCGCAGTTTGACGTGGTTGGGACGGTTGGGACGGTTTGTCGTGTGACCTTTAGCGCGTTGCAAGAAAAATTGGCGTGCAAATAGAAAATCTATGAACGGTGAATAGAACGAGTGGATAATGTATTGTTGGGAAATACTACGAATTAAGAAGAGCTGAGGGAGAAAAAAAATGAGAGAATCTCTGTGAAATTTTTTTAAAGTGGGGAAAAGAGATGGACGTGCAAAGGTCTCATCATGATTGGCCATCGTACTGTCCACGATATCGAAATGGCGTTTATTGAACGATACTATGGAAAATGGAACATCAGGACGTGCATGGTATGGTGACCGGATGATGATATTGATGGTGTTTTTTCATGTTTGTATATGGTAATGACAGTAGTGATGATCGATACGATAACAGCAAGGAGTGGAAACTTGATGTTGCTCACTAAAGTTATTGAGAATATACACGTCTTAATAAGGTGCCGGGAGAAGGTGCTTTTCGCTCGCCACGGTTTGAAAGAATGCTACCGTTACAGCGCACAAGGCTTAACAAAAAAATCTCGCACGCAAATCATTTTTCATGATCGAGATTATTGGTCGAAGTGACCCTCTTTTCTTTGTTTGTTGGGTTATGTGTGTGTGTTAGATATTCCTCTATATCGCAAATTCGTCTCACGTATGGTAATACAATACAATGAAGGGCTGCGCAGAGTCATCTTGTTTGCTCAGATTTGTTAAGTTTTTTATGTACGAATCCCTTGTATCCCGTGGTCGGTCAAATTATCCAGTTCAATAATAATCCGCGTAGTATGCAGTACTATCGATTAAAATACTCCTTGGGAGTTTGCATTCCAATAGTTATTTTACCGCGTGATAAAGATGGACAATAGAGTATTTTAAAACGTTGAATGTTAAATCGTTTTCAATTCATTCTAAGGATTCATCTTTTAGAGCTAATTCTTGACGATCCAGTCGACACACTGCCCAAGACACAAAAAGAAAATAAATGAGGAGAGAACGACACAAACTATAGGGATTCGTTTTGTCCCATCTGCTATATGCAGTAGCATGCTCTCCACACATGATTCATTCCGTGTTCTTCGTGCCATTCTGCTCAATTACGTTTCAGTAAGAAGACGACTAACAGAAGGAAAAATATACATATCAGCAAGATAGATTGATGTAATGCATTCAAAACAAACCACAATACATATAATGTACAATACAATACCATGGCACTTGCGGTGCAACGACACATAGGGATGAGATTTCAAAGGTCCAAACACTATAATAGAAGCCTCAAGACGACTGTGTGTAAACCAGTCGATTTCTGCATAGTGCCCTGCGTCACCCATCGTTCTCGACGTCGGACTGCAGTTTACAATAGACCTGTAACTCCTTGTCGACATATGATTGCATATGATCGGCTAGATGAATCCGAAATTATATATAATTTTGATTGGCGGAAAGAGTGAATCAATTTTGTCTGTACTTAGCGAGGGAAGTGATGTTATTGGTTAGTATTTTTGCGAAGTTTGTATGTATTATCATTGGAGAACAGCAAACCATAAGCGTGTTCTTATTTGCTCTTGTATCATTCTGACAATCATGGGTCGTTTTTAATTTGTCAAATCTATGCAATACATGGTCTCAATCAATAATATGGGTGGAATGCGGCGGTACTTTTTAAAGACGAGAAGCCCCCAAAACCCGACATGGCGAAAAGAATAAGGAACATGCATGAATGGTTACGAGCAACGGCGTTCATGAGTAAACCCACGTAGCAGCGAGCGTTTGTCTGAAATCCCAACGGCTACGAGCTCTTTGATTATTACTAGCAGCGACGTTATTAACAAATTGGATTTCATTTATTCGTTTAAAGCATGATCATCACCCTTAGCTCGAACGGAGTATCAGCAACTGCAACACAGATACGGCATCAAGACTACCGACGACATTTTAATTTGATCATAACAATAGCTGCAACACGGACTACTGGTGGCGGCGCCTTCTTAACTCTACCGTCGTTCATATCGTTATTTACATTATGGTATAGTGCATTACACTGCAAACGGTAGTTAAAAGACAGTAAATTACGGAGAAGTAAAGAAGACGCGTGTGTGTTGACAGTCCTCTGTGAGCGTTAAATAACACCAATAAGCAAGTTATTCGATTTTATAGAATTAGTTTTGAGATGATTGTGTTGGGAACGAAATTGTTGTGTTTAAATGCATAAGTACAGTCTTACTTCCGACAGCATAATAACGAGCACAGATAAATTGAGGGGATTTTAGATTCGCACAAAGGACGTAAGTTGTATTCCTTTCGTCATACTGACAGCACTCAGAAAAATACTTTATTCATAATATCCACAATAAATATGTAAGTCATCTGAATAAATATGTCAAATCCACTGATTATTAACTTATTATTGAAACAGAGATGTTTGATCGTTTTATTATTAGCACTTAAGCTACAAATCAGCGCATTGTTGAATATTCGCCAGTTCCAAAGTAATAAGAGCTGCAACTCACACTGTTGATTGCTGCAGCGGGGTCTTAACAACATCCACATCTCTTGAACAATTACAAGACTCTTATTACTACTCATAGTATTATAACAAAGATATGTCGATTGATGATTCAATCATAAGTGACGTACACCTGTAAGTTGTTCTAGTTATTCTATAGTTACGTGTCACCGAGATCACTATTGTTGTCCGGCGAAAAGTAAAATTTCATTCACGCATAAATAACATAACCCGTGGACCAGTCTAGATGGTGCTTGCTAATACCGCTTGACATATCCTCGCATCGCGCGCAAAGGAAAGCTTTATTTTCCCCGAGGCGATCAATGTTCTCAGATTATAGAGCTTTGGAGTAGAGCATTATTTTCCTGAAATGGACTTCATCATCACTCATTACTATGAACATACCTGGGAATACAATAATTTACTTTCATACCACACAGCTCTTTTCTTTACAACACCTCTTATAGTAAAAATACATCCTTAGGGTTTTTTTAAATATTAGCCAACTCTGAAAAATCAAAACCAGAATCTATTCATCTCTCTACCATCTTTGGTGTTCTTGGAAAATACGCATGTCGACAAATGTATATGACCATGTATGTCACAAAAATGAAATTGATTTTAGTCTACCGACACATTTAGATGTATCGATGCTTTTTAAACTTTCCTGTATAAATAACAAGTATAGAAAAGATTTCAGATCTTACCTTATGTCTTCAGGAAACAGATGAAAACAAGTCGATAGTGTACTGAAGCAGTTAATTGAGTTTTTGTGATAAAACGTATCAAATGATCGGATGAAAAGCTTTCAAAGTACTTATAAAATTACGAATATGAGAATAAATTTTTAAGTTATTTTACGTCAATACTCTGCTGAGTATTGTCAGCTGTAGACATCATGTCACGTATTGATGAGCACTGCACATAGTTTACTTAGCCAATACACTTACGGTTTGGAATAAACATCGTTCGATTAGTAAAAATTGCCATTCTTCGCGTTATAAACTATCAATAAAAATGTGATGTACATTTGAATTTCATGAAGGAATGGATACACGAATGTCATACAGAATCTGTATCGTGATGTATCAGTTTACAAATAAGAGAAAATTGTTAAAAGACGACAGGTAGACAGAGCACGAGCGAATGCTTAACCGTCAGGCAATCTACATTAAAAATTCATGGTCATCCTACTTTTCAGCGTCTTTATCCTCTTTTTAGTACCTTATTTTATAGCGGCCCATTATAGGGAAGGATATACACCACATGGGCCATAAGACTGCGGACTCCACGCCCACATGTACAAATGGCTTTTCGACGGCTTCGTCGTGAGCCACTCCATGACATGCCGTGACAAGTGGCATAAACAAGCCTGGTAACCGTTCACTATGCCAATTTTGATTGGTTTTTATGATTTTGCAGCAAGTGATTGGTAATAATAGATTTTTATTTTGTAACCACCAATCATATTTTGGTATTTTTGACATGAAGAAGTTGACAGACGACCATATATAGGTGGAAATAATACGTAAAAATCACAACACCAATCAAAATACAGATTAATGGCATTTATTCCCTCCAATCTGAAATATTGGACCAATGAATGCATGTCCACAGAAAAAAGCAACCCCGGAGAAACAGTCCACTCGTTTGATGATTTTTCTTGTTCCTTGTCTCTGCCGTTATGTTATGTCTCCTCTCCCTCTCTCTGTCTATCTCCTTATTCTCAAAAAAGGAACAGAAAAAAAAATTAAAAGAACAATTGACAGCTGAAAACTTGTGAATGATGGAGACTATCGTTGTTCGAATTGGGCTCTGTCGATCGAGCCCACCTGCAGAGAGAAGGAAAACGACGCAGTTATGTATGTATGGATATAAATATGCCTTAGAAATATATGCGGGACAGCTACTGTATCATCAATGCACGCAATGCACATAATCTGATGTAGAGATTTATTGCTGGCTTTTTATTGCCAAACAATTGACAGCATTCGATTATTTTAAATGTGAGATATAGAGAGAGATGAGAGGGAAAGTAAGAAAGTAAGAAACAAAGAGAGAAAGAGAGTGAATAGGACAGACTAAGAAGTGGGAGAATTAAACGTGACAGCAAAGTGGTTACAATTATATCAAATTCTGTCTTGACCGCTTTACTCTCAGTTTGACGCCGCTCTGGTATCGTTCACACAACTGTGAAATTGAAATTTCCTAAACATTATTAAAACTCTCATACTCTCGTACTCTTTAGCCTTTTCTCATCCACAAAATTTCGCGACATAATTGTTCATGGGCATTTACATAAACTTAGTACGAGACCCTCAAGGCCGGGACTATCAAAAAGTCAAACGGAAATTGTGAGTGCGGGACGCATACACTCTTGGGAGAAGGCCAGTTTTGAAAGTAATACTTTCACGATCAGCACTTCACGTTCTGCTCTTGTTGCAATTTCGTAGCAAAGCTCTTTTTAAGAACGTCACGCTTTCTGTTAAACAGAAGCGAATGAAGGTAATTTATCACAATTCTGTACCATCGACCATAGTGAAATACAGGTTTTGATCCGTGTGGTATCATCACTAAAAGACAGAATGGCAGCGACATCCGTGATTGCTCGCTCCAATACAATAACATCTCTTGGAGCAGACCGAAAATCACTCTTTGATATCCAAGTCAACCTCGATAGCACATTCTCCTTAATCCCACGCGATCGACATGGTGACTCCAAGCAAGAGCAACCTAACAAGGCTGACAACCAACAAGAGACAACAGTTGGTTGTATTTTGACCACATCCAAGTGTGATTTACAGGAGCTCACAAAGGCGATGTCAACGTCTGCCGAAGTCATCGCAGAGTTAATAGAGGCAACTTTTGATTTATCCTCGTGCGAGACAGAAGAAGGAGCAACCGTTGCAGTTGCTGATAATTATTCCTGTACCTCGATGATCGTGAATGACGAACTCTTCGCTGACGAACAAGACCAAGATGAAAGCGTAGACCAAATACAACAAGAGCGCCTGCAAGTAACTGAAATCATGCCATTAATGAATGCAAAAGAAGCCACAGAAATGCCAATTGAAGAGCATGAAAAGCTTGCTGATGCGATCATGGATGTTGACAACGCAAGTTCACATCGTGAGCCGGATAACTCCAGTTTCAGTGTAGCCAATAACGAAACGTGCCCGACCGCACTAGAATCTGAGTCCGATCTACAGCTTTTCGAATTGTTCGCCGAAAAGGACGAAATGCAAGAGATAGTTCCTTCACAAGCGACAAGCACTGAGACAATGGATAACGATGAAAGCACAGGAACAAGTGTCGGTCCGGTGGAGGAAGCGATCGCTGGGGAACCAGCGGAATCAAATGCACCATTAGAGCAGACAGACAATAACACTCAGCAAATTCCGGAAAAAAACGTTACCAAAAAGCCAAAACATTCCATCCTCAAAAAGTTTGCTCATTTGCGTTGGACGAAACGATCCAATACGGAAGTGATTTTAGCAAAGCTGACTAAGAGCTTGTCTAAAAAGCGCGCTGCGTAAACACACACATATATTTGTTGAATGATTATATGCCTGCACTAACCAATAATCTCTTGTATGACTATCGGCATACTTCATCAACATCTTTTAAACTAGTAAAAATTAAATAGTCCCAAAACGAACTACCAAATGAATGTCTAATTTTATTAAATAAACGGAAATTTATTCAAATGTAAGACATTTGCATTGCCTGAACAGGACTGGTAAGTAACACATTGTAATGCACTGTGGCCTCTAACGCATCATGGTTTACACACTCAAGCTGCGTCCATGTGTAGAACGTAAAACGCTTGTGTTACCACGTGATTATTATTTAACAGATTCCTCGTGACGCAAACCAACTTCACAAAAACAACCAGCTCCAAACCATACAAAAGCTTTATGAACTACGTACGAACAATTCTTCGATTTCTGTCGCACAGTATAATAATATATACCTTCAATTAATGTCAACCGCACTTAAGTTCTTTCAAAAACTTCTCAAAACAAACCGTCTCCTCAATATAGGCAAAACTAGACACATTGCAACTAAACCAATAAACGTTCCACAGAACGACAACAATATATTGGCAATCAAAAAATTGGATCGTGCACCAGAAAAATGATATACTCATGAAAGTTTTTTAAATAATATTTTTTATTAATAATTAATTTTTCACCACGTTGACAGTCGGTAGTACAACTTCTCCACTGCCTTATTGTTGCTGTAAGCCTTGAGGAGCACCGCCACTTGCACCACGACCACGTCCATATCCTCCGCGCTGCATGAAGGCGAAAAATAAAAGCTCAGCAACATGTAAACGGACGAAGATAAAGCACACATAACTACTGCCTTTTATTATGCAAGAAACAAGGCGCAAACCAAATGGCTAAATTAGAAGCCTTCTTAAGTCAGAGTGGTGCATAGAACCTTGTCATCCAATTTTGGCTCAGAACAGGTCTGTGATAGGTTTTGTTTTCTCATCATGATGTGGCTTGTTTATGTCATATCACAGTAAAAAAGACATGTCAAAATATAAGCAAATCATCGACTCAAAATGCCAGCACGTACGAATTCTGGTCTAAAATCGGCACCAGGACCGGCCTTATCGCCGGTAGTGCGTCGATATGAACCGCGGTCATCTTCTGAGCGGTAGCTGCGCTCGCCACCACGAGCAGGAATATTGCGTGGCATAGGTCGAGCCGCCTTTTTTAAAGTAGCCGGGACAATTTCTTCCGGCAAGTGCAAGTAGGTACGCAAGTACTGCATATTGCAAAATAAAGAAAATCATATGAGCATTAGAAGCAAGTTTGGCTGAAATTATACTAAAAAGAAAGTCAACCGTCCCACTTTAGAAGTTATTGCATCAATCATTCATATCCAATATAGCAAGTTCAGTGGGTTTAATTGCGAACCCGCCTCTAGTATTATGCAAGAGAAATACATTTCAAAATAAAAGGCACGAAAAATCCCATGACCTACAAAATTCGCAGACAACAGAATGATCCTGAGTTTAAAAGCCTAATCATAAATAACATAAAATCATACCTCAATGCCATCGTTCTCAAGATACCAATAATAGTGGCGCCACGCGAACTGTTCTCGCACCAAGTTTTTGGACTTCAAAGACTGCATGGTTTTGATCACATGCAAGTTGGGGCAATCGATTTCTGGGTGTTTAGGCTCGTTGAAGTCTTTTTTGGCGACGACGACCCCCTCGTTAAAGAGGGTCTCGTAGATTTTCTTTGTATTCGCCTTGGGAATCAACATGATGTCGATGGTACCTACAAGACAACATAAGCATTTTGAACGAAAGGACAGCGATGCGCGGAACAATATATAAAATCAGTAATCTTTTAACTCTGACACTGTACTATTGTCCAGAAAAATAAGAAAGCATGTATTATTGATTGCATAAAATAAAAGACAGCAGATGTATTCTTGGTTCGGCCGATCATACTGCTTTCACATATTTTCATTCCAAATGCACATTAAAATTCACTTTCGACCCGCATGAAAAACACAAACAACCACATTTCTACCCTAAAAACACCATATCGCCAACGGATACATCCACAATGGCACGGATGCATGCCAAAACACATCGGATTCACGATGCATCCAACACAAAACAACCATGTTTCCCATTCACATTCCAAGCGCATCTTCATTCAACTATCACCACCACTCCCACACCATACCCAGCCAGCCCAGCTGTGTGGAAAGAGGCCGCTCCTCGGGACCCCACCCGCTCTATATAATACTATCCCTCTATGTCCTGTTCGCCTTTAAAGGAGCCGTT
>JADMIO011285630.1_pt1 | contig 32958 bp, 31 predicted proteins | sample 8958161 | NCBI WGS metagenome assembly JADMIO01 (sample SAMN16585339, study PRJNA669376) | soil metagenome | isolation source: Crop rotation soil | place: USA: Cullars Rotation, Alabama | collected 2011
CGCGACAACTTGTCCACGTGGAATTCTAAGCTTAGGATCCCAATGTGCTGGAAAGAGACCTGTCGAGCCGGACGTGAGCCCAGGGGGGCTGTCGGTGTCGGGCGCGTGCACAACATACGCATCCGTGGGGAGCAGGCACGCCCCTCCTGCGTTTCGGTGAGGCCGTGCGAAGTGACCTGCGGTCCCGGAAGGACGCGCAATCGACATCTCATGGGTGATTTTCCTTACCGGCGCCTGCGGTATCGTGTGTGAGGGGCGCCGCCGGTTGTGTCTCAGGTGCCGGTGACGCGGGCTGGGCTGGTACTTCCTCCCGGATCGGCGCATCCGCCTGAGCGGCCGCGGCATCGACGGCAGGCAGCGCGGTCTCCAGGACCTGTCCCCACGGCGTGAACGGCAGGTAAGCCTCCCGCTCCCGCCAGGCCGGGTCGGCGGAGCTTCCGTAAATATCATACACGGCGCTATTCGGAGGGACATCGTCCTCCGACGCAATCACACCCACTCCGTTCCGAAGCCCGGTCGTCGCATCCACTGCAACCGGCGCCATGTCTCGAGGCCAGCCAATCTTGACTTCAACACCCGGTGACAACACGGTAGGATCGATGAACGAGCTCAAGTTCTGGGTGCGCACCACCCCTCGAGCCGTGTCCAGCCAGGCGGGTAGGGCTCCGGACGATCCCATCACCCGAATCGATCCACGCTTCATCGGGCGGTTGTCATCATAGCCTACATACGCCGCAATCGTCAACGCCTGGCCATAGGGCAGGTCCTTGCCGACAAGGCTGGGATTCGGCACGAAGCCGATGAACGCGACATTGGTGTAATCGTTGGTCGTCCCGGTCTTTCCGAACATCGGCACCACATAGCTGAGCTTCAGCAGCTTCTTATTCTGCACCGGATCCGGGCTCGAGATGATGACCGCTCGTTTAGCCTTGTATGCAGTGCCCCGGTCGACGACCGACCTCAAGATTCGCCCCACCGGCGGCCCCACCGAGGGGTCCAACACCGGATGCTCCTTTTGCTCGAGCTCGTAGATTACATGCCCTGTCGCATCCTTGATCTGTTGGATGATGGCGGTGTCAGGGGTGTCGGTGGCCGACGTGTACGCCTTTCCCTCGAGGAATGTCTGATATATCATCGCGGCCTCGAGCAGCGTGATCTCATTGGTGCCAAGCGCTAACGACAACACCGGTTTCATCTGGCTCCTGACCCCCATGGCCCTGGCCAGCTGAATCACGTATTGCAGGCCGACCATGATCCGGAAATCCTGATGAAGGACCAGCCGGTTGAGGTCATACTTCTCCAGGTTCGCCGACTCGGCGATCTTCGCGTTCAGCGCAAGGCGGATCTCGGTGACGGTCGTCGGCGACAGTGCGCCCTCGAGCAGGATGAGCTCTTCCGGCCGGCCGGGCATGGCGGCGGGATTTGCGCCGGGCGGAGCGGGCGCCGGGCTCTCGGGCTCAACGCGCATTTCCGCATCCGGGGGCGCGTTGGGGTCGCGCTCGGCCTTCTCGGGTTTCTTCGCCGGCTCGGTGCCGGGCTTGACACCCGGGACATCGATGGGAGTCGTTACGCTCGGACCACTGCCGCCAGACAACAGAAAGCGCACGTCCGAGAGCGTCGGTCTGCCCCACGCCGGATCGCCGCGCTGCGAATAGATGAGCCTCAGCACCTCGCCGTCCTTGCGGGTGTAGAAGTGGCGCATGGCCTCGGCGACTGCCTCAGGGCCGGGCGGTGGCTCGGGGGACGGCGTGGGCGCGGAGCTCGAGCCAAATAGACTGTGGACCAGACCGGAAAGGCCGGACGGCGAGGGCGCGGCGGGCGACGTGCCACGCAGAATCGTCTCGGCAGCGGCCAGGGCCTTCGGCGAGAGATCCTCGAGGTGCATGAAGCTGCGGTCCAGAAACCGCTGGCGGGCCTGTCGCTCGGCGGGCGGCGGGGCGAGCTTGACGGTCCGGATCGCTTCAGCCTCGAACCCGTTGCCATAGGGAAGATAGCCCAGCTCGGTGGCTTCCCGGGCCTTCCCGTTGAACGCCATTTCGATCTTCAAATCGCGCTTGAGAGCCTCGTAAAGGCCCTCTGCCAGAGAGGCATCGGTCGGGATGATGCCGTACTGATCGCGCATGCGGCGGGTATAGTCCTGCGAGTTCTCGCCGACATTGGGAGTCAGTCCGACCCGGCCGGCCAGGTCGCGCATCTGGTCGGAGGTCAGCAGGTCGGTCAGGTGGTAGAGGAGCGACACGGACGCCACGTTCTCCGAGGTCGATCCGGCAAAAGCCATGGAAATATAAGGCTGTACGCCATCATGGTCCGGACGTGGCCAATACCACTGCCCCTGATAGTAGAAGCCCTGGCGGCGGTTGTCGAGCGGGGACAGCGAGCCCCAGCCGAGCGTGGTGGCAGCGGCGAAGATGAGGGGCTTGAACGTCGATCCCAGCTGCCTTCTGGCCTGAGCGACCCGGTTGAAGTTGCGGTTGTCCTGACCTCCCACCATGGCACGGATGAGCCCGCGATCCAGGATTGTCAGGGCGCCCTGGAGCTCGGTGCGGGCCTCGAGGTCCAGCTTCGGGACACCGTCCATACCGATGGCGTTGACGCTCACCCACACCGTGCGGCCGGCGGGGAATTTCTCGAGCAGCGCCTTTACGTCTTTGTCGGAGGCCTGCGTCCAGGTGTTTTTGCCCTCCGCTCGCTTGAGCAGGCTCGCCACGCGGCGCAGGCCCTCCTTATCCACGCGGCCGGTGATGCCGCCTAAATCGATCTCGAGGCCCGGTGATCCCGGTCCTGTCAGGAACGGTTCTTTTACCGCGCCCTCGTAGAAGCCATATGGGTAAAGCGAATCGCGTTCCATCGGCATGAGATTCGCGTCGGGACCGAGAAATGCATCGACGGTGAGTCCCTCGAGCATCGCCCCGGTGTCCGACAGGTTGTGCCGCAGTCCGTACTGCGCAGCCTGCTGGTACGCCTGATCGATGGTGGTGATCACCTGAATGCCGGCGGTGGCCGGATTGTCGATCCCATGCTCCTGCAAGAGCCGGGCGAAGCGCTCCTCCTGAAGCACGTCGAACACATAGTCTAGAATGACGTTCTGGTCGTATCGGAAGTCGCCCTCCTTGAAATGCAGCTCCTCTTTTTTGAGCGCTGTCACCTCGTCGGGCTTGAGCCACCCGTCGGTACCCATGCGATCGAGCACATAGTGCGTCCGGATCGCCGCGCGCTTACGGGCCTTTTTTCGAGCGTCCTCGGTGCTGCCGACGAAGGGATTGTACCGGAACGGGCTCTTGACCACGCCGGCCAGGAACGCGCACTCGAGCGTCGTAAGCTCCTTGACCTCCTTGTCGAAAAAGTAACGCGCGGCGATCCCCAGCCCCCGGCCATTGGAGTGGACGTGGAACTGGTTTACATAGAACTCGAGGATGTCCTTTTTGGAGTAATGGGCCTCGAGACGTAGCGCATTGATGAGCTCCTCGCCCTTGGACTCCCAGGAACGATCCGCGCGGTAATAGAGGTTTTTGGCGGTCTGTTGGGTAATGGTCGAACCGCCGGCCACCACCCGTCGGGCCTTGATGTTGGCCTTGAACGCCCGCAGGATCCCCTTGGGATCGATGCCGTGATGGCTGAAGAAGTCCTTATCCTCGGACGAGACGATGGCGTGGACGAAGTCGGGGGGGATGTCGTCGTATTTGACATACTGACGGTGTTCGGCCCCGAAAAAGACCCCGATCTTGTGGACGCCGTCACGATAGAGGACCGGGCTCTCCATGGAAATGCGGCGGAGGATGTCGTCACGCTTGAGGTGGTCTCCCGGGTTCTCGACCACGTAGACCTGGTACAGGTAATACAGTGCACTCAGCGTGGCGCCGCTGATTACGAACAGCACCGTCGCGACGATGGCCAGGCGTTTGAGCCAGGTACGTTTATTGGCCATGATCTGGAGTATCCGTCATCATAGAGTCCGTCCAGTCTCCCTGAAACTGCTCTGCCGCCGCGCCGATCCGGGGGCGGTGCCGCGGCTCCCCGACCTTCTTGGCATTTGGGCGCAGACCCGCTGTCGGCCCTACGCTTCCGAAGGATCGAGGGGACAGAATATATGGAGTCGGGTCAGGATTCCAGTCTCGAATCGCGGCGCTCATCTTCGAAGCCTCTGGCGCCTGCTTGTACCGCTTGTCCTCCGGCTTGACCGGAGCCGCGTATCCCCTACACATTCAGAGGGGATCGCGTCACGAGGGACGAGGAGGAGAGCACCGTGCAGCCAAACAGACCACAATCCGATCACGACCACATCGAGGCGTTTCGAGCGCGTTACGAGATCCTGAGCATCTTCACCGACGACGAGATCGGGCGTCTGGCGATGTCCGAGTCCGGAACGCCGCTGAAGGTGGGAGAAGAATACGTCGATCTCGAGGCCCCGGATCGCGGCGTTCAGACGGTGCGGGAAGGTCAGCGCGTCCTGGCGACGACGGTCATCGCCCATGGCCGCGTTCTGGACTCGATCTGGACAAAGCTGTCTCGAGCGATCGCCCTACGCGGGTGACGTCCTCCCGCACCAATACCTCCCGCACCTTCTGCGCATTACGTCCGGTCGGGTGTCTGAGTGCCACGGCGCGGTTGAGCGCGCCCATATGCTGCCGTCGATCCGCATCGAGCAAAGACAGCAGGCCTCGAGTCAGAGCAGCTGCATCTCCAGGATCGGTCAGCAGTAGCTCGGCCGCGTTGCCCTCCAGCAGCTCCGAGGCGCCATTCACCTGGGTTGTGAGGACTGGCAGCCCCATCGCCATGGCCTCGAGACAGACGTTTCCGAATGGCTCATAGCGGGTAGGAAGGGCGAGGAGATCGGCGGCGGCGTAGTATCGTGCGACCTCGAGCTGCCCCCCGGCGAGCACCACCCGGGCGCCCAGCGGCCCCAGGCGGCGTCGAAAGGGCTCCACGGAGCGGCAATGCCGCAGCGCATCCCGGCTCACGACCAGCAGACCCAGCGGTACGTCGATGCCCCGGCGGCGTGTCTCTTCGACGAACCCGGAAAACGCTTCCAGCAGCGTGAAATACCCCTTGCGTACCAGTCCATTGCCGACAAACAACACGACCAGCGCGTCTGCCGGCAGACCGTGCTCGAGGCGAATTTCGCTCCGGGCCTCGGGCCACCGCGCCGGATCGAACCGCTCCAGATCGACCCCATTGTGCACGACGACCACCGCATCCTCCGGCATGTCGTAGCGCGTCAGCAGCTCCTGCTTGACCCGGTGGCTCACCGCGATCACCCGGCGCGTTCGCGTCAACGCCATCTGCCGTCGCTCAACCTCGAGCGCCAGTCGATGGGAGAGGTGCGGCGCGAGCGGAAAGGGGGGGCTCCCGTCACGCCACCCTTCGACGGCCTCGAGGTACGCCGCATGGCATCCGCCGCCCACCCGCAGGACATCCTGCTCGAGCGTCCGTCCGAGCCCCAGTACACAGTCGAACGGCGCGCCGCTCGAGGCCTCCTGTTGGATGCAGCGGGCCGAACTGTGCATGAACGACAGCAGCTTTGCCGGTCGTACGCCCGACCACAGGGCCACCCGTTGGAAGAACGCCCCCTCGACCGGACGATCCAGCGTATGGCCGATCAGGTGTACCTCATCCCCGAGATCGACCAGGGCGCGCGCCAGATCCAGGCCAAATCGCTCGGTGCCTCCGGTCTGAGAAAACGCGTGGTGGACCAACGCGACCTTCACTGATCGCCTCCAGGAAGCGGGCCACCCCGCCGGAGCGGCTCCAGCGGTGAGTCGCCGTGCGGCGCGGCGCCTGTCACTCCATCCCCCCTCTTTTCCTTCGCTCGAGCCAGCTCCACCAGACAGGCGTATTTCAGGAACACGTAAAACGCCCCCATTCCGCACAGGATCAGACCCGTGACCCCCTCCCGGAACCCCTGCGCAACGACATACCGCCGCACAAAATAATACATCGGCCGGAACACCAGATCGATGCGCCCGGCCCGTCGTCCCCGCGCGAACGCCTGCTCCGCCGAGATGCGGGCGTAGCGCCCGATCTTGCGCGCATGATCCGGGAGATCCCGGTAGGAGTCATGGATGAGGTCGCCCTCCAGCCGCCCCACCGGCCCTTCCACCTCGAGCCGATCGTGCGGATCGACGCCAGTCCAGTGTGCCGACCCTCGAGCCACCAGTCGCAGCTTGCGGTCCGGATACCAGCCGGCATAGCGGATGGGGACCCCCATATACAGGTTCCGGCGAGCGCATGCATAGCCTCGAGCCTGACCCTGAGGGCTTTCAATCACCTGCCGGATCGATCCAGCCAGGGCTTCTGACACCTGCTCATCGGCGTCTAATGCCAGGATCCACGGGCAGGTAGCCTGCTCGAGCGCGAACTGTTTCTGCGAGACGAAGCCATCGAACGGACGGTGAAGGACACGGGCGCCGAGCTCGAGGCAGATCTCGACGGTTTCATCGGTGCTGCCCGAGTCCACCACCACCACCTCGTCGGCGAATCGGGCGCTCTCGAGGGTCTTTCGGATCCGATCTGCTTCCTGGTAGGTGATGAGCACGACGGAGAGCTGGGACATGGCGCTTTCGCACTTTCACGCGGCGGCGCGCGCAATGTGGGAGGAGAATAATATAGTTGACAGCCTTCCGACCCATCGGTACATTAGCGGGCGTTCTTACGGCGGCATAGCCAAGTGGTAAGGCAGAGGTCTGCAAAACCTTCACCCCCGGTTCAAATCCGGGTGCCGCCTCCAGAACGCGCGAGAGGGACAGGTCGATCCGGCCTGTCCCTCTTTTTTTTGACCTGTTGAAAGGTCACATGCGCTGCCGCCTTTTTCGATGCTAGAGCCGCTTCCGCCGTGGACGCAGATAGTCCAATGTCGACTCGAACGGCGTCCCCTCCAGCAGGCTCGAGGACGATCGCCCTTCCCCCACCTCCGCGGTTTCGCCCGCCGCGATGTCTTCAGCGTCCTGCTCGATGTCGTCGTCATCATCCTCGGTGCCCATCACCTCGCGGATCATTTCGAAGACCTCCAGGACCTGTGCGAACGGGTGCAGCTTCTCCTCTTTCGGGTGCATGTTGCGTTTCAGCTGCTCCATCTGATACGCAACCGTCAGGTTACTGGCTACCACCTGACGAAGCAGATCCTTCATCCCTTCGCTCGAGTCGCTATCCGATGCCATTCGTGACCTCCTGAGATCCCCCCCTCAGACGCGTCAAAGCCCCCCCATTATAGCCGACGTATCGGGTGCTACAACTGCGCGTTGCACAAAAGACCGGGACGGGAAAGGTTTGGAGGGCGAAAGACCCCATGCTATACTGCCGCTTTGCATCAACCGTCAGGAAGAAGGAATACGGATGGGTAACGATACGTTGGAGACACTGAGCCGGTTTGCCGGGACCGCGTCCTATATCGCGTCCGAAGCGCTGATTTCGGCCGTGAATGCCGCTGTCGTGCTGGGCCGTCCGTTGCTGGTCAAAGGTGAACCGGGAACCGGTAAGACGCTGCTGGCGGAGGCCATCGCCGAAGGCCTCCAGATGAAGCTGCTAAGCTGGAACATCAAATCCACCACCAAAGCGCAGGATGGACTGTACCACTACGACGTGGTCCAGCGCCTGAATGACTCGAGGTTCGGGGATCGGGACATCTCCGACATCCGCCGTTACATCAAGATGGGTGTGCTGGGTCAGGCCTTCCAGTCCCCCGATCGCGTCGTTGTCCTCATCGACGAGATCGACAAAGCCGATCTCGAGTTCCCCAACGATCTCCTGCACGAGATTGATCGCATGCGCTTCCGGGTCCACGAACTCGATGAGGAGGTCGTCACGCGGCAGCGCCCGGTCGTGATCATCACCTCCAACGCCGAAAAAGAGCTGCCCGACGCCTTTTTGCGCCGCTGTGTGTTCCATTATATCGCCTTCCCCGACAAGACCCTCATGAAGCGGATCGTGCATGTCCACCATCCGGACCTCGAGGCGCAGATCCTCGATGCCGCCATCGATCGATTCTACTGGCTGCGTGGGATGAACGACCTCAAAAAGAAGCCCTCCACCAGCGAGCTGATTGATTGGCTGGTCGTGCTGGCCCGGGGGGGCGTGTCGGCCGACGAGATTGCCAAGCGGCTGCCGTTTCCAGGCACCCTGCTCAAGATTGAAGACGACACCGAAGTGGTCGAGAAACGGCTCGATCGCCGCTTCAACTGAAGGACGTATGTTCCTCGATTTCCTCTACCTGCTGCGCGATCAGGGCGTTCCGGTGGGCACCCACGAGTGGATCGCCTTCGAGGAGGCCCTCGCACTGGGCCTCGAGGGCGGTCGTCTCGACGGCTTCTACCACCTGGGTCGCTCGCTCTTGATCAAGAGTGAGGGGCATTACGACGCATATGACGTCGCCTTTGCCCGGTATTTCCATGGCTTCGACGTCCCACTTGAGGTCAAAGACGCCCTCCTGCGCTGGCTCGACAAGCCGGAAGGAGAGCAGACGCAGGGCACCCCCACCATTCTCCAGGACGCTGAGCTCATGGAGGAGTTCAAAAAATTGCTCGAGACACAGAACGAGCGGCATGACGGCGGCAGCCGATACATCGGCACCCGGGGCCTGTCCCCGTTCGGCAACCAGGGGCAGAATCCCCAGGGCATGCGCGTGGGCGGGCAGACAGCGGGCGGACGATCCGCCATCTACCAGGCTGAAAACCGCGAATTCCGGAACTATCGGACAGACGTCAAGCTCGAGACACGTCAGTTCAAGGTCGCCCTCAAGGGGTTGCGCAAGTTCGAGAAGGAGGGGCAGCCTGTCCTTCAGCTTGATCCGACCATCAAGAGGACTGCGGACAATGGCGGTGAGATCGATCTTGTGTTCGGCCCGGACAGGAAGAACAGCGTCAAGCTGCTCCTCCTGATGGATGCCGGCGGATCGATGGATCCCTACTCGGAGGTCGTGAACCGCCTGTTCAGCGCTGCGTTTGCCGCCCATCATTTCAAGCGCTTCGAGTACTATTATTTCCACAACTGCGTTTATAGTCGTATCTACAAAGACATCGCGCAGCGGCAGAGCGTCCCGACACAGGAGATGCTGCGCGATCTTCCGCAGGACTTCCGGGTGGTGTTCGTAGGGGATGCCTGCATGGCTCCCTGGGAGCTCACAGCGGCCAACGACATCATCGGCTATGGATCCACCAAAGCCTCCGGATTGGACTGGATACGTCGTATTAAAGGTCACTTCCGGGGGGCGGTCTGGCTCAATCCGGAGCCCCGCAGCTACTGGAGTCATCCGACTATCTCCCAGGTCGGGGCCGTGATCCCCATGTTCGAGCTGACCCTGGACGGAATGGGGCGGGCCATGCGCCGGCTCCGCTCGGGGCGGCGTGATTTGCCGTGAGGCGCCATGTTTCGACTGCTCTCTGCGCTCCTGCTCAGCTGTCTCTCTCTGTGGTGCGCGGCCTGCTCGCCGGATCCCCGCAAAGAGGCCGATAAGCTCTTTGACGCGATGGATTACGCCGGAGCCATCAAGGGCTATGCACCGTTGATCGCCAATAAGAACGCGCATCTCGAGGTCCGTCGTCGGTACGCTCTGAGCCTGGCTCGAGTCGGGAGGGCCGCCGATGCCGAACCGCTCCTTGCCACCATCCTTCAGACCTCGCCCGACCCGGAAGTCGCCTCCGCTGAGATCGATTGCCTGGCCCTGGTCAAGGGCCTCGAGGACGCCTGGAAGCTCGGCCAGGACCTGCTGCGGAAGTATCCGGAGGCTGCAACTGTACATCGCGCCGTCGGGACGCTGGCCGCACAGCGGGGGGACACCGCATCCGCTGTCATGCACTTAGAGCGCGCTCTGGTGCTCGAGCCGAAGTTGGCTGCGGCGCACGCCAATCTGGGCGACCTGCGGTTGAAGGAGGGCGACGTCGTCGGAGCGATGGAGCGCTACCAGCGGGCCGTCGAGTCGGAGCCGCGCAGCCCCATGAGCGTGCGCACCCGGGTTCGGATGGCGCAGGTGGTCGGCGATGCCCGCCCGGACCAGGCCATGGCCGTGCTGCAGGAGGCCGTGGCGATCGATCCCAGCTCCCCGGAGGTAGAAGCTGAGCTCGGGAAGCTGCTGGCCGGTCAGGGACTCTACGAGGAAAGCATTCAGTATCTCAAGGCCGCTTATGAGCAGAAGCTCGAGCGGACGGACATTCTCTCGACGCTGGGCTACAGCTTCTTGCAAAAGGCCATGAGTAACCCCGATCCCGGACTCCAGCATCAGGATCTGCTCGCGGCCAGGATGTGGCTGAACCGGCTCCTGACAAAGGATCCCGCCTATCGTGGCGCACACAACAATCTGGGGAAGACGCTGGCAAAGCTGGGGGACACGGAGCAGGCCGAGCTTGCGTTCCGGCAGGAGCTGAACCTCTTTCCCAGCAGCGTGGAGGCGCTGACGAACCTGGGCCGCTACCTGGCGGACCAGGGGCAGGCCGACAAAGCAAAGGAACTGTTGACTCGAGCCTTCGAACTGGATCGAAGTCAGGTCATGCTTGCCGGCGAGCTGGGGCGGATGGCCTTGCTACAGGGCGACTGGGACGGCGGGCTGAGCTGGTATGAGACTGCCTACAGATTGTGTCAGGAGAGCGCGCCCGATCACCGCTGCCGGATCGATGTGCCGTTCCAGCTCGCCCGGATCGCGGGTCACCGGAAGAACAAAGAGGCTGCGGTGCAGTTCTTCCAGAAGGCGATGGAAGCCGGATTTACCGATGTGAACCGCTTCAAGGCAGAAGACGACCTGCGCATCATCCAGACGGACCCGCGGGTGGCTCCGTTCCTCGCTGCCATTCCTCAATAGCAATTCGGGGGACTACAGCAGTGCGCGACTCGCCGACTCTCGAGGGCGGGCATGGGGCGTAGCGTGATCAACGGCTCCTGAGGACCTTGCGCGGTGCGAGAAGACCCCGCCGTGTCGAACCCCGGTCGCATTAAGTATTTGACAGTGCAGCGACTCACATCTAATATACTACGCTTCGCTGGCCCGGTGGGCCTGATCGAGATGATGGGGCGTCGTCAAGTGGCAAGACACGGGACTTTGACTCCCGCATCGGAGGTTCGAATCCTCCCGCCCCAGCCAGGTTTTTGCTCGGAATCCCTGCCTGCCTCTCCGCGAGTCTCCGCGTCGGCAGCCGATTGCCTCTCTCCATGCTGGCTTCCTGAGCCTTCAACGGTGGTGGCGTTTTCGTCGAGCTCGAGGCAGTCGGAATCAGGATTGAGTTGCGGGAGAGCCTCAGGCTGGGAAGTCCGTCGCGAATAGAGTTTTGCAGGAATGTAATCCAGAGTTTTCAGTTTAAGAAGGGAGTCACGATGGAGACGCATCAGCTGGTAGTTGAGCAGCGCGTCAAGACCGGCAAGGGGTCGGCCAGGAAATCTCGAGCCCGGGGCCACGTCCCTGGGGTGGTGTATGGCAAGGATATCAAGTCCTTCTCCATTTCGTTCGAGCCCGCCTCGTTGCGTACGGTGCTCAAGTCCAGCCACGGCATGAACAGCGTTATCACCCTGAGCGTAGAGGGGAATAACAATCCGGTGCTGGTGATGGTGAAGGATCTGCAGACCCACCCGATCAGCCGGGATATCATTCACTCGGATTTCATTCAGGTTTCTGATTCCCGTCCGGTGGTGGTGAATGTACCGCTGCATCTGGATGGAAAGCCTGAAGGTGTGAAGGCCGGTGGTCTGTTGCAGCAGCTGCAGCGCACGCTTACCCTTCGCTGCCTGCCGAAGGACATTCCAGTGGAAGTGCGGACAGACGTAAGTCATCTGAACATCCTCGAGTCGCTCTACGTCAAGGACGTTGCGCTGCCGGTGGGCTCGGAAGTGCTGGCCCGCACCAACTATGCAGTGGCCACTGTCCTCAAGTAATCCGGGGTTCGGGTCGTGGAGCTTATCTTCGGGCTGGGAAACCCTGGCGCCCAATATGCCCTGACCCGTCACAACGTCGGGTTCATGGTGGCCGGGTATCTGGCAGACCGGAGCGGTATTTCCATCAATCGGCATCGGTTTCAAGCGATGACCGGTGAGGGAATGCTCGAGGGTCATAAAATCCTGCTGGCCGAACCGCAGACCTATATGAACCTGAGCGGCCGTTCTGTCGGAGAGGCCGTCAAGTTCTACCAGGTTGAGGTGGAGTCGCTTATCGTGGTTCACGATGAGGTCGACATTCCATTCGGTCAGGTGAAGTTGAAGCGAGGCGGGGGGCACGCCGGGCACAACGGGCTGCGGAGCATCATCGAGGTGCTTGGAAGCGCCGATTTTGTCCGGGTGCGGGTTGGGGTGGGGCGTCCTACCACCCGGATTCCGATGGCAGACTATGTGCTGTCGACCTTCGCTCCCGCTGAGCGAGAACAATTGGATGGTCTCCTGAGGGAGGCCGCAGATGCCGTCGCCTCCATCCTGGTGGATGGGGTTGCTACGGCGATGAATCGATTCAATGTTTCCCGCCCCATTTAAAGGATGGGAAACACATTTCCCGCTGATCTTGCAAGCCCAGCGAGATCGGCAATCCCACGGGTCTCCCGGCGCTAAACGTCGGGAATCCTCCGGTATCTGAAGGAGGTCATAATGGGCTTGCGAGAGTACGAGACAATATTCATCCTGAAGGCAGACCTGACCGATGAGGGTCGGGACCGCATTGTCGGAAAGGTCGAGAAGGCGATGGAGGACCACAAAGCGGTTCTCCTGATCAAGGAAGACTGGGGCAAGAAGAAGCTGGCCTACGATATCGCCAAGAGCTCCAAAGGCACCTACCTGTTCTACCATTACCTGGGCGGCGGCTCGCTTGTGAGCGAGATCGAGCGGAATCTGAAGCTCGACGAGTCTGTGCTCCGGTATATGACCGTCAAGGTAGACGAGGATGTCGATCCCGAAGCGCGACTGAAGGCCATCAGCGAACGCCCGAAGGCGCCCGCTGTGACCCTCGATGACGATGAGGACGGCATGGGTGGTCACGGTGGCCCTCGAGGCGGTCGGGATCGGGGCGATTACATGGACCGGGGCGATCGAGGCGGGCGTGATCGCGATGATCGCGGATCGCGCGACCGTGACCGCGACCATGACAGTGACTTCGAGTAGGCCCGCGAGGTGATGCACCCTCTCTGAGGGGTGTGCCTCGAGCCTTGAGAACGCCTTTAATTCAGGAGCGAATAGCGATGAAGAGAGTTGAAAAGTCGCGGACCCGAAAGACCTTCGGACGTCGCAAGGTCTGCCGGTTCTGTGCCGACAAGAATCTGCGAATCGACTACAAAGAGCCGAAGACGCTTAAGTACTTTATCACGGAGCGTGGGAAGGTGATTCCCCGCCGGATCTCCGGGAATTGCGCGCTCCATCAGCGTAAGGTCGCCACCGCGATTAAGCGCGCACGCAACATCGCGTTGCTTCCGTACGTCGCGCAGTCTGCGTGAGCGTTTCGTCGGACCCGCGGTCCGGAATCCGGGAGGCAGCGCTGACGCCGGCGGCGCGATGGCGTTCTATCCTGGCTTCCGGGCTGTTCTCAGTGGTGTTGTTGTACGTTCCGTTGGGGTTGCTCTTTGTCTTTCTTCCCATCCTCCTGCTGGCCTGGCGGGATCGAGGAAGATCGGCCCTGCTGGCATTGATAGTGGCCTGGCTCGCAGCGGCTGGGTTGCACTTTGCTGGCGCGGGAGGGGGCACGGGCGCAGGGCTCTATCCCCGCCTGACGGAGCTCTTTCTGTTTAGTTCGGTCGGTCTCGCGTTCGGCGCGACCGCACTGTCGGGCAGAACGCTCACCCGTGCAGGAGTGTACGCCATCGTGCCCTGGATCCTGGTGGCGGGACTCGGGTTGGTATCAGCGCTTCGTTTGGATCACGCGGCGGTCGAGACCACCTGGCAGCAGGCAGTGCTCGCGCCGACGGATGAAATGCTGGCCCAGGTCGGAAGTGCTCAGAACGTCGAAGAAGACGTGCAGGAGCAGACAACACAGTTTCGGGCCCTGCTGAAAGAGCACCAGGCCTGGTTGCTGTACTTGACCCCAGCCTGGCTGGGGCTGCTGCTGATGTTCGTCCTCTGGTCGAACATATGGGTGCTGAAGACACTCGAGCCTGGCTTTGCCGGGCTCGAGCCACTCCGTAACTGGCGTCCTCCGGATGTCTGGTTTGGAGGGCTGATTCTGGCAATTATCCTGACCCTGAGCCGGATCACTCCGCTGATGGCGATCGGTCTCAACCTGCTGGTGATCGGCGGCGGCATCTACCTGATGTCGGGCCTGTCGTTGACCGCGTTTTCGGCAGGGCGATGGCGCATTCAGTCCTGGGTGCTGGTGAGCGTCATGGCGCTGCTCACGTTGTCCGGCGGTCTACCGCTGCTGGCCGTCTTCGGGATTCTGGATTTCTGGCTCGATTTTCGACAGCGCTGGCGTCGTGCCGACGATCAGCGTGAGCCATTTGATGATGTTTGAGAGATGTCAGGCGCCCCTGGGCGCAGGAGGTTCCACGTGAAAGTAATTCTTCAGGAAAATATCGATACCCTCGGGCGGGTCGGAGAGATCGTCAGTGTCGCCGACGGCTACGGACGCAACTACCTGCTTCCCCGCAAGAAGGCCATTCTGGCCGATGAACGGAACGTCAAAATCCTCAGCCACCAGAAGCTTCTGGCGCAGCACAAGCGCAACACCGCCGTCAAAGAGGCTCAGGCGCTGGCCAAGCGGATCGAGGCGTTCTCATGCTCTATTTCCAAGCAGGTTGGCGAGAACGATAAGCTCTACGGTTCCGTGACTGCCATGGACATCGAAGAGGCACTGCGTGCCGACAAGATCGAAGTTGATCGGCGCTCTATCCACCTCGAGGAGCCCATCAAGACCCTTGGCGTGTTCTCTGTCGATGTGAAGCTGCATCCCGAAGTGGTCGCGAAGCTCAAGGTATGGGTCGTCAAGAAGCCCTGATCCTGAGTATCGTCCGCATCGAGGTCATCTGTGGATAAGGCATCTGCCAAGATATTTCCTCATAACCTGGATGCGGAGCGTGCAGTTCTCGGTGGAGTCCTGATCGAAAATGAGATGATCGGGCGCCTGCTCGAGCACATCAGTGCGGAGGATTTCTACCGGGAATCACACCGGAAAATCTTCACCGTGATGGTGGAGCTTTACCAGGTCAGCCAGCCGCTCGATCTGGTCACGCTCTCCAACAGCCTCGCTTCGCGCAATCAGCTCGAGGAGGTAGGAGGGATGGCCTATCTCTCTTCCCTCCCTGATGCGGTCCCCGTTACGACCAACCTGGTCACCTATGGCCAGATCATTCGCGAGAAGGCGGTCATGCGCCGCCTGCTCGAGGTCACCGGGGAGATCTCCGAGCGGGTACTCACCAACGAGAGCGAGTTCGCGGACCTCCTGGACTTTGCCGAGCGGTCTATCTTCGAGGTGACCGAGCTGAAGGCTTCCAAAGCCTTCGCTCCGATCGCGACCATTCTCGAAGCTACCTTTGCGCACATAGAGAAGCTCTACAACCGCAAGGAGTCCATCACAGGCGTTCCGACCGGTCTGGTGGGGCTCGATCGGATGCTGGCCGGTCTGCAGCCCTCAGACCTCATCATCATCGCGGCTCGTCCCTCGATGGGCAAGACTGCCTTCGCCCTGAACCTGTGTCAGCATGCTGCACTGCGAGGGCGGGTGACCGTCGCCATTTTCTCCCTGGAAATGAGCAAAGAGCAGCTCGTACTGCGTATGCTCACCAGTGAATCCAAGGTCGATGCGTCCAAGGTGCGTACCGGCAATCTGGACGACGAAGACTGGCAGCGTCTGATTCGGGGAGCGGAGGTCCTGTACGATGCCGCGATCTTTATTGATGACACTCCCGGCGTGGGTATCAACGAGCTCCGCGCTAAGGTTCGGCGGCTGAAGCAGGAGCACGACCTGGGGTTGCTGGTGGTCGACTACCTCCAGCTCATGAGTGGAAGCTCGAAATCCGCGTCACGCGAACAGGAAATTTCTGAGATTTCTCGAGGCCTTAAGGGCGTCGCCAAGGAGCTGAAGATCCCGGTCATCGCCCTGTCGCAGCTGAACCGCAGCCTTGAGTCGCGAACTGACAAGCGACCGATGATGTCCGATCTGCGTGAGTCGGGCGCCATCGAACAGGATGCCGATATCATCATGTTTATCTACCGGGATTGGGTGTACAAGCGGAAGGAGTCCGCTGAAGCGGAGGATGACGAGGAGCTCAAGCGAAAAGCAGAGATCATCATCGGCAAGCAGCGTAACGGTCCAACCGGAACCGTTGACCTGATTTTCCTGGGCGAGTACAGTACATTCGTGAACCCGGCTCCGGAGAGTCGGGATGGCTTCTAGGGGCGAAACCTCTTGACATAATTTCGCGAATTTACTAGAAAGACTTGAGTGGAGCTGTTCAGGCGCTACGCCTATTTGCGCTCTTAAATGCCACATTGAGGTTGATGGATCATGGCCAGGAGCGAATTGGTCGAGAAGTATCAGGACCTTGTGGACAAGTATGACCTCTTGCGCCAAAGGGTCAACAAGGCCGTTGAACAGAAACACCGCTTCAAGAACGCGGTCGTTGAACGCGTAATTGCCGACTATGAAAAGCAGGCGGGAGAGCTCGAGGCGCAGCTTGCCCCCTGTGAAGACGAGATGCTCGGGCTCGTGAGGGGTCTGGAGGCGGATAGGGCGAAGCTGGAGGCTGAGAAGACCTCGCTGGACGAGCGGCACGATGAGATGGAGCTTCGCAACATCCTCGGCGAGTTTGAAGGCGACGACTACGACGTCCAGTCTGCGCAGCTGCAGAGTGATCTGCAGTCTGTGGCGCAGAGGTCGTCGGCGCTCGATGAGGAGCTGGAGTCCTATCGGTCGCTCCTCAGGAAGGCGGGAGCGGAGGAACGGCGTAGTGGACCGAAAGCCGTGGTCCCGGTCGCCCCGCTGAAGCCTCCTGAACCCGAGCCGCCGCCGCCTCGAGGTGAGGTGAAACCGGTGCCCGTTGCCGCGGCACCTCGTCCAGTCGTGGCATCCCGACCTGCGCCGGAACCGGTGCCTGTTCCCGCCACGCTTATCTCTCGTGAGGAGCCCGCTGCCTCCGATGGCCTGGATCCGCTGTGGGGTGGACCAGCACCCATGCATGTGCCCGACCCGATACCCGAGCATGTTGCCCCGTCCGGACATGATGTCTTTGACAGCGCTTTTGGGGCTCCTTCGAACGGAGCTGATATCGGTGGCGGGAACGCCTTCGAGATGATCCTGGACGATTTCCCGATGACGGTCGATACCGGTCTGGGAAAGGGGCTTCCTCCGCTCAACGGTCCGGGGCTCGAGGGGCTCAACGGTCTGACTGAGCTCGACAACCAGTGGCAGAAGGATCTGGCTGACGATTTTCCACCGGCCTCCGGCTTTCATGACATGTTGGACCCCGGAGCGCCGGGCGCGCTCAATGACCGCGATTTTCCCAACTTAGGCTTCTCGGATAGGGTGGATGATCTGCCTCCCTTGGGGATCAACGGTCAGGCGGTGCCTCGAGCCGCCTATCTGATCCGGCGCGAGAGCCGGCCTGACGAAGACCGGTATGAGATTCGGGACGACGTGACTTCAATCGGTCGGGGACGGGACAACCAGATCCAGATTAAAGATGACACCAAGGTGTCCCGATATCATTGCCGTATTCTGCGGGAGCCCGGGGGGTACTTCGTTGAAGACAACAACAGCTCCAATGGCACGATGGTCAATGGCGAGCTGATCACGCGTCGTAAGGTCGAGGGTGGCGAAGACGTCACGATCGGCGAGACTGTCTTCAGATTTCAACTGCGCTGATGTCCGTCTTCCCGCCAAGACTGGCTTTCCGAGCTCTGCTGAATCCGTCCCTGATTCCGGATCAGGCCTTGTCAAACCCACCTGCCGCGTGTAATCTTCCTGAAAAGTGACTCTCGAGGCAACATGCAGATTCTGTTCATCTGTACTGGAAATATATGTCGAAGTCCGTTCGGTGAGCACCTGGCTCGGCGGCTGGCTCAAGAGGCGGGCAGGGCGGATCTGCAATTCTCGTCGGCCGGGACGCATGCGCTGGAAGGCTATGGCTCCCCTCCGGATGCCATCAAGGCGGGGAAGGCTTACAACGTATCGTTGGGCGAGCATCGTGCCGTTCAGGTGGATGCCCGGATGCTTGCCGGGGCAGACCTCGTGCTGATCATGTCTGCTGATATGGGACGCATCCTGCGTTCATTGCAGCCGGAGTTATCTGAAGCCCGTGTTCGCAACCTTGCAGACTTCGCGCCCGGGCCCAGCCGGCCGCCCTATGTCCCGGATCCGTACGGCGCTGAACTATGGGCGTATCAGGCGTGTTATCGCTTCATGGACGTGTGCGTACGGGGCTTGATGGACGATCTGAGCCGTAGGCAGGCCCGCTGACTTGCACAGAGCTCAGCCGGGATTAGACGCACAAAGGCTTGATCAGCGCCTGCAATCTCGATCAGACAGGCCGCCATCGCTCTCGCCCCTGTTGGAGGGTGGCTCCGTCGGCTGGGATTCAGCCGCACCGGCGCGAGTCGCGACGGTTGCCGAAGGGCTGGACTCATCGTGGGCCGCTCTGGGTCGCCAATTGAGCGCTGGGACTGTTCCCTCACGCGCGGCCGGGTTGCGCCGGACATTGATCAGCTCGGCGGCTATGCTGATCGCGATTTCGGCTGGCGTAACCGCTTCGATCGCAAATCCAACCGGCATGTTCACCCGCGCAAGCACCTCGTCCGCGATGCCTCGAGCCCGGAGTCGATCGAGAAACCTGGCGACTTTGGCCCGGCTGCCGATCATGCCGAGATACTTGTAAGTACGCGAGGCCAGCGCTCGCAAGAGGTCTTCGTCCAGGCGGTGGAGGTGAGTGACAATGAGGAGATAGAGGTTGGGGCCGAATTGAAGCGAGTCAAGCGCCGCCAGAGGGTCATCGACGATCAGCTCGGCCGCATCCGGGAATCGTTCGCGCGTGGCGTACTCTTCGCGCTCGTCGACCACAATCACCTTGAAGCCCGCGATGGTAGCGACACGACATAAGTCTCGTCCAACATGGCCCGCCCCAAAAATCACCAGCGTCGGGTCCTGGAGCAGTGGCTCGAGCAAGAACTCCATGGCACCCCCACAACACATTCCCAGCTCGCGGGTCAGGTGAACCCGATAGAGCGCAGACTCTCCCGTCTTGAGGGCCGCCATGGCTTGCTCGATCACCCGGTGCTCGACGGTTCCGCCACCGATCGTACCCAGGATGGAGCCATCCCGATACACCAGCATGCGAGCTCCCATGGTCCGTGGCGACGAACCCTCCGAGCGCGTGACGGTTACCAGGACGATCGGCTCGCCCATCTCGAGGCAGCGGGCGATCTCTTTAAACAGCTTCATTCAGCTCCAGAGCCCTTCGAGCCCGGCTCGAGCGAACAGGCTTCGACCTTCCCGTCGAGCCTCCTGGACCACCTCCGATGCGTTGAGCGTGAGAAGCTGGCCATCTCGTACGATCGGCCTTCCATGGATGACGACATCCCGCACGCACCCGCGGTCAGCCGCATATACAATTCGCGCGTACAGGTCGCCACCAGGACTGGTCTCTGGACCGTCGAGGTCGAGGACGATGATGTCGGCAAGCCTACCAGGCTCGAGCACGCCAATTTGATCGCTGAGGCCGATTGCGGCAGCTCCACCTCGAGTGGCCATTTTCACCACATCGCGTGCCTCCATGACTCGAGGGCCGTGTTCAGGACGCTGGATGAGACCGGCCAGACGCATTTCCTCGAACATGTCCAGCCGGTTGTTGCAGGGAGCGCCATCGGAGCCGAGGCCCACCGGGATGCCTCGGCGTAGCATCTCGGGAATGGGTGCAATACCGGAAGCAAGCTTCAAGTTACTGCCTGGACAGTGCAGCACGTTGGTCTGAGTCCGGGCCAGGATCGACAGCTCGTCAGGCGTCACCCATACGCAATGAGCCAGACCCACGTGGGTGCCAGTGAGACCAAGTGTGTCGAGATAGGCGATGTTGTCCAGTCCGGTGAGTTCCCTGACCAACGCGATCTCGCCCCGATTTTCCGAGGCGTGGGTGTGAATACGGATCCCCCGATCCGAAGCAAGGCGGGTGAGCTCTTGCAGAAGGGGCCTCGAGCACGACGGTACGAACCGGGGCGCGAACGTGTAGCGGAGTCGCCCGTGTTCCTGACCATCCCAGCGCTCGAACAGGTCACAGCTCACGCGCAGTGAGCTCTCGGTGGTCTCGCGCAGTCCGGCCGGAACGTCGTCGCCCTGGTCCATCATGGCTTTGCCGATGAAGGCGCGGATCCCGCTCTCTCGAGCCGCTTCAAAGATTGCATCGGTGTGGTGGACCGTGCCCATGTCGAGAATACTGGTGACGCCGCCTCGTAGTAGCTCAACCAGGCCCAGGCGGGCCGTCTGGTAGAGAGATTCAGGCGTGTGGGCGGCCTCGAGCGGCCAGATCCGTTGCTTAAGCCAGTCGAGGAGCTCTAAGTGCTCGGCAGCATTGCGGAAGAGCGTCTGGCACAGGTGCAGGTGTGCCTGAACGAACCCCGGCAGCACGACGCGCCCCTGAAGATCGATGACGGTCTCTCCTGGCTTCGGAGGCTCCAGGCGGCCCAGCCCGGTGATATGCGGACCCTCGATGCGAAGAGCGCCGTGGACAACGTCCCAGTCATCATTGAGGGTCACCAGTGTGGCGTTTGTGAACAGCATGGCACAAGATTAGCCCATCCCGGAGTACAAGTCCAGCGGAACGCTGCGGCTGCCAGGGTTGATCTCACGGGTAATATTGACTATAGTGGGGAGAGTATGGGAGCTGAGTGTTCCGGTTGATGGCGGCTGATGTGGAGGCGAGGATGCGGTCCAACGGATTGCAGTGGATGTCTGCGGGTGTTGTACTCGTTGGATTTTTGATGGCGTGCACGGCGAAGCCGCCTGTGTACGGCGGAGGAGATGACGACTCTGGAGGTGACGATGATGGTGCCACTGCCACCCCGCCCACCAGTCCAGTCATCTTCACCGAGATCATGGCGAATCCCAAGCGGGTGAGCGATACCGACGGTGAATGGTTCGAGCTGTACAACACCGGGACCTCGAAAGTCGATCTCGACGGGTGGACCGTCACGGATGCGTCAGGAGAGTTCATTGCGATCAAAGGAATCTTTATCAGCCCTCGAGGGTATGCCGTACTGGGTCCGAACGACAAGACCTCTGGCGATGAATACAATGGAGGCGTCTCCCTCACCTTCAAATATGAGGATCTGACGATCGGGAACACCGATGAGAGTCTGACGCTGGCCGACAGCACAGGCGCTGTGCAGGACACGGTCTCGTTCACCAAGGCCCCGGAAGGAGCGTCCTTGTCGCTCGATCCGAAGAGGTATGACGCCTCTCAGAATGATGACGAGACCAACTTCTGTGCGTCGAAATACTCCACGCTCGAGGACGGGGACCTTGGTACGCCGGGCTCCACGAACGATGTCTGCTTCGTAACCGGGTCGCCGGGCGATCTGGTGATCACCGAAATCATGGCCAACCCGGCGAGCGTTGACGACTCCTGGGGCGAGTGGATCGAGATCTACAACACGACCACCAGCACGATCAAGCTGGATGGATGGGTGGTGGAGGATCCCGCGGGAGACAAGCACACGATCGCCGCGAATGGCAAGCTCGAGATCAAGGCCCGCTCGTTTCTCGTGCTGGGAAACCATCCCGAGCAGACCGAGAACGGTGGGGTGAAGGAGGACTACTCCTGGAAGAATGAGATTCTTCTGGACGATACAGGGGGGACGATCAAGCTCATTGCCGGCAACACCGAGGTGGATGTAGTCGCCTATGGGGAGAGCGACTTTCCGCCTACGCCGGAGGGGGCGAGCCTACAGCTGGATTCGTCGGCCATAGGATCGTCGGATGGTGCAACCAAAAACGATGAGGGAGCAAATTGGTGTGTCTCGACCACCCTGCTGAGCGGCGGAGACGCGGGAACGCCCGACTCTACCAATGTGCCGTGTGGGTCTTGAGCCGCCGATTCAAGCCATGACATACTCCAAGCAGCGCATTCTTATCCTCGACTTCGGTTCCCAATACACCCAGCTCATCGCGCGACGTATTCGGGAATGCGGAGTCTACTCCGAAATTCGACCCTTCAATCACCCCCTGGGCGACCTCGAGGCACAGCAGATCCTCGGCGTTGTGTTGTCGGGGGGACCTGCCAGCGTTTACGGCAGCGATGCGCCGCGCGTGGAGCGGGCCGTGCTCGAGGCAGGCGTCCCGGTCCTCGGTATCTGCTACGGCCTTCAGCTGATTACGCATCTGATGGGCGGCCACGTCGTCCCCGGGGATCGCCGGGAATACGGACGTGCTGAGATCGAAGTGCTCGAGCAGGCCGACCTTCTGCATGGCCTGGGTGTCGACGAGCTCGAGCGCGTCTGGATGAGCCACGGAGACCGCATCGAGCGGCTTCCCGAGGGCTTTGTTCCACTGGCGCGTAGCCGAAACTCGCCGATCGCGGCGTTTCGCGATGCATCGCATCGGATCTTCGGCGTGCAGTTCCATCCGGAAGTGTCCCATACCGAACACGGCGAGCTGCTCTTGCGAAACTTCCTCTTCCGCATCTGCCACGCGTCGGCGGACTGGACGATGGGATCGTTCATCGATGAGCAGATTGAGCACATCCGCGAGCGGGTCGGAGGTTCAAACGTGGTGCTCGCCTTGTCGGGTGGCGTTGACTCGACTGTCGTCGCCGCGCTGCTGGCTCGAGCCATCGGTCATCAGCTGCACCCCATCTTCGTCGACAACGGCCTGCTTCGGGCAGGGGAGGGCGGCCGGGTCGCCTCGGTCATTCGCGAGCAGCTCGAGCTGGATCTGACCGTGATCGATGCCACCGAGCGTTTTATGATTGCCCTGGACGGTGTCGTCGAGCCGGAACAGAAGCGCAAGATCATTGGTCGGGAGTTCGTCGACGTGTTTCAGGAGGAGGCCCATCGCATCCAGAACGTCGCGTTCTTAGCGCAGGGGACCCTATATCCCGACGTGATCGAGAGCGTGTCGTTCAAGGGACCTTCAGCCACGATAAAAACGCACCACAACGTCGGTGGGTTGCCGGAGCACCTGAAGCTCACGCTCATCGAACCGCTACGGGAGCTGTTCAAGGACGAAGTACGCAGACTGGGCGTGGCGCTTGGCCTACCGGATTCAGTTGTCTATCGTCAGCCCTTCCCGGGTCCGGGACTTGCCGTGCGCATTCTGGGCGAAGTGACGATGGCTCGAGTCCGGTTGCTGCAGGCCGCTGACCAGATCGTGCAGGAAGAGGTGCTCGCGGCTGGGCTCGAGCGTAGTCTCTGGCAGTCTTTTGCCGTGCTGTTGCCCATCCGGACCGTTGGAGTGATGGGAGATGAGCGCACCTATGACAACGTGGCCGCGATCCGCGCGGTCCACAGTACCGACGGCATGACCGCAGACTGGGCCCGGCTACCGTATGAGCTGCTCGAGCGAATGTCGAGTCGGATGACCAACGAGGTGCCAGGCATAAGTCGGGTGGTCTACGATATCTCCTCGAAGCCCCCCAGCACGATCGAGTGGGAGTAGGACCTCGATCGCGTCAGAGCACCGCGTAAGTGCGTCCGTCTTCCGCCCGTTCCACGTCCCCGTCGAAGAACCGATGCACTTCGGCCTCGAGGTCCGCCGGCTCAGCTGGCGGATAGAGGTGGCTCAGGATCACCCTCCTCGGGCCAGCCGCCGCGGCTGCGACTCCGATCGGGCCTGGGGATAGGTGACCATCTACCTTCAGTGCATCAGGCATCGAGCAATCGGTGATGACCAGATCGGCCTGTGCGAACAACGGAATCAGGTTCGGCCCGTCGTCGGCGTCTCCCGTGAAGGCGATGACCCGTCCTACCGCATCCCGGAATCGGTATCCCATCGAGCTGGGCGTGTGCCGCATGGCGATGGCTTCGACCATGAGCCCGTCCACAGGGTAAACATGGCGGCCCTCTGTCCCGAGCTCGAGAACGGGTAGCTGGTAATCTGCCGACACGACCCACCGACCATAGATCTGAAACAGCTGATCGAAGAACGCCGCGAATCCGGGCGGACCGAAGATCGGCAGATCCCGGGTGCGCTTGAGCACCATGCTGTTGCGAAGCGCGAACAGCAACGGAAAGAGATCTCCTGTGTGATCGAGGTGGAGGTGGGTATAGAACAGGCCATCCAGGTCGTGGATTGGGAGCCCGCACGCCATGAGTCGTGCGATAGTGCCCGAGCCGCTGTCGACCAGGTAGCGCCTCGAGCTCGCCCGCAGAAGATAGGCTGCGGTCTGGCGGCGCGTAGAAGGAGTGCAGGTACCTGAACCGAGCACGGTTACTGAGAATTCATCGCGTAACATGGCGGCGATCCTGAATGGTTGCTAGGCGGCAGAACTTACGAGACAGGAGAAACCAGAACGGAGTGAGCCTCGAGCCGGTGTGTCTCATAGCTGAGCGCTCTCGGTATCGTTCGCTGTCCTGAGGGCGCCCTCCTCGAGGAGCGCAGGTAGCGATGGCCACTGGTGACTATAGGGGAGCAGAGCGCGTTCTGTCAACCGATGGCGCGGAAAAGACGCCCTCGATTTCAGGGCGGGCGTGGTGTGAGGGGGCAAGGTACAGCGGGAAATTCAGACCGGCACCCATGAAGAAAATGCTTGACATGAAGGGGGAGCCGGAGTTAAATAGGTGCGTTTACGGACACCCGTTCGGGTTGTAATGCAGGCACGTAGCTCAGTGGTAGAGCACTACCTTGACACGGTAGGGGTCGGCGGTTCAAACCCGCCCGTGCCTACCAGATCTGTAAGCGGAACTCCTCTTCGGAGTTCCGCTTGTTTTTTATTTTTTTGGAGGGATGACTTATCCTCACGCCGAAAAAAGAAACCAGAGTGAACGGTAGGATCAGGGCGCCGGAAGTTCGCGTCATTGGTGCCGATGGCGGTCAGGTTGGCATCATTTCTGTTCGGGACGCCTTGAAGATGGCGGAAGAGCAGGGGCTTGATCTTGTCGAGGTTGCACCACTGGCGAAGCCGCCGGTGTGTAAGATCATCGACTACGGCAAGTTCAAGTATGAGGCGAAGAAGAAGGCGCAAGAGGCTCGCAAGAACCAGACGGTTGTGTTGGTCAAAGAAGTGAAGATGCGTCCGAAAACGGACACGCACGACTTCGACTTTAAGGCCAACCATGCGCAGCGCTTCTTGGAAGAGGGGCATAAGGTCAAGGCTTCTATCGTATTTCGTGGGCGCGAAATGGCGCACCAGGAGATCGGTCTCGAGCACTTGAATAAGTTGGCTGCTCGACTGGCGGATGTGTGCATCATCGAGCAGACTCCCCGCATCGAGGGGCGCGCCATGAGTATGATTCTGGCCCCGAAGGGCTGACGCCCGGCTGGCGTTCGTACGATTGCGCGTTGCGTCTGGCCTGCTCTCTGAACTCCGGGTATGTTCTTTTGTAGGTGTTTGGAGCGGTCGCTCCGATGTCTCTAAATCGTCATGAATTGGCCTTCTGGCCGTGTTGATAGTAAGGAGTGAACGAGCATGCCCAAGATCAAGACCAATCGGGCTGCCGCGAAGCGGTTTCGGTTTACCGCGACGGGTCGTATCAAGCGTAGCCAGGCCTTGAAGCGCCATATTCTGACCAAGAAGAGCGCCAAGCGGAAACGCAACCTTCGCGGCATGACCATGGTGGCCAAGGTGGATGAGGCGAATCTGCGTCGTATGCTGCCGAACGGCTAAGCATGTGATGGTCCCCTCTGTCCTGGGAATATTAACATTTTGAACGTGATGGTTTGGAGCAGTAAGCCATGAGAGTAAAAAGGGCGCTCATTCGCAGGACGCGGAAGCGTAAGCTTTTCAAGCTGGCGAAGGGGTTCGTAGGGCGCAAAAGGAACGTTCTGAGAACAATGATCGAGGCCGTTCATCACGCGCTGGCCTATTCGTTTCGCGATCGTCGGGTGCGCAAGCGCTCGTTCCGCGAGCTGTGGGTGGTGCGGTTGAACGCTGCTGTGCGTGAACATGGTATGTCTTACTCCCGATTTATTCATGCACTCAAGGTGTCGAACATCGCGCTCGATCGAAAAATGCTCAGCGCCCTGGCAATTGACGATCCGCGTGGGTTCGGGCAGCTGGTCGAGACCGTCAAGCAGAGGGCTGGCGGCGCTCAGGCTTAGGCCCGATTGCGCATGGCTCTGGCGAAGATGGATTGACACGACGAATCGGGGTCGGGGTTTCATTTGAGATCCCGACCTCTTTTATTTTGGAGCGAGGCGTGGAAGAGACGCTGGACGCCCTCAAGGCGCGTGCTCTGCAAGACCTGGCGGCGATTGATTCTGAGCTGCTGCTGGTCCAGATCAAAGCCCGCTTCCTGGGGAAAAAGGGTGAGCTGACAGCTCGCATGAAAGGCATGGCGCAGCTGCCTCCAGAGCAACGCCGGGAGGCCGGTCAGCAGCTGAATGTGCTTAAGGATGAGCTGGAAGCTGCCTTCGCAGACCACCTCACTCTGCTGCGTCGGGCTGGCTTAACCCGGCTCGAGTCCAACCGGCCCGACATTTCGCTTCCCGGGCGCGTTCTGCCCTCCGGCCATGTGCATCCCATTGAGCAGATTCTGGAAGAGATGGAGGACATCTTTATCGGTCTCGGCTTCAATGTGGAAGAGGGCCCGGATATTGAGGATGATTTCCACAACTTTGAGGCGTTGAACCTGCCGCCCGGTCATCCCGCGCGCGAAATGCAGGATACATTCTATGTATCGTCGAACCTGCTGCTTCGCACCCAGACCTCCGCGGCACAGGTCCACACCATGCTGAAACAGGATCCACCGCTCCGGATGATATCGCCGGGAGCTGTCTATCGATCCGACATGGACATCAGCCACTCGCCCATGTTCCATCAGGTCGAGGGACTGATGGTGGATGAGCGGGTCTCGATGACGGACCTGAAGGGTGTGCTCCTCGACTTCGCCCGGCGTATGTTCGGACCCCAGACCGGAATTCGGTTTCGTGCAAGCTTCTTCCCGTTTACCGAGCCGAGCGCCGAGATCGATATCTCATGTTTTATCTGCTACGGGCAGGGGTGTCGGACCTGCAAACACAGCGGCTGGATCGAAATCGGCGGGTGTGGCATGGTGAACCCGGCTGTATTCCGGAAGATCGGCCGGCCGGAGTATGACCCGTCCCGCATTCGAGGCTTTGCCTTTGGCCTGGGAGTTGAACGTATCACCATGCTGAAGCTCGGCATCGCGGACATCCGAACTCTGTTCGAGAACGATCTTCGCCTGCTGCATCAGTTTTGAGCCCCGTTCCGGAGAGGTCATGAAGGTTCCTGTCAAATGGTTGTCTGAGTTCGTCAGCCTGGACCGGGCGCTCCCGGATCTGGCGCATCTCTTGACCATGTCGGGGCTCGAGGTCGAGTCGATTGCATCGATCGGGCAGCTTTCGGCGGAGTTCGTAACTGGTCGCGTCGTAGATCAACAGCCACATCCCAAGGGGGATCGGCTCACTCTGGTGATGGTGGAGACAGCGTCCGGAGACGTGCGGCAGGTCGTGTGCGGCGCGCGCAATATGAAGCCAGGTGACGTGGTAGTCGTCGCGTTGCCTGGCGCGGTGCTGCCGGACGGCAAGCGCATCGATCGGGTGGAGCTGCGAGGAAAGCTCTCAGAAGGTATGCTGTGCTCGGCTCGAGAGCTCAGTCTCGGCACCGACCACGAAGGACTTCTCATCCTCGATGCGGACACGCCGGTCGGTCAGCCCTTCTCTGCGGTATACCCTGGCGCGGACACGGTGCTCGACGTCAGCCTGACCCCCAATCGGGCGGACTGCCTGTCAATCCTGGGCATTGCCCGGGAGATCTCAGCGCTGACGGGACAGCCGCTGAAGAGCGGTCGCACGATTGTCTCGAGCTCGGGCACGGGGGACGTGCCGGCGCGACTGGATGTCATGGCTCCTGAGCTATGTCCCACTTACTATGGACGCGTGCTGACCGGCGTGCAGGTCGGCCCCTCACCCTCGTGGCTTGTTGCCCGGCTGGCGGCAGCGGGGTTGCGTTCGATCAATAATGTCGTGGACGCCACGAATTACATCCTGCTCGAGCGTGGTCAGCCTCTGCACGCTTTTGACCTGGATCGACTGGCCGGACAACGCATTGTCGTGCGTTCGGCCATACCAGGCGAGCGGATTCTGGCGCTGGACAATGTGGAGCGGAGTCTAGACGCGCAAGATCTGGCCATCTGCGATGAGCAGGGGCCGGTAGCGATTGCTGGCGTCATGGGCGGACTCCACAGCGCAGTGAGTCAGGGCACGCGGCGCCTGCTCCTCGAGGCCGCATGGTTCGCGCCGGAGTCTGTGCGGGCGACTGCCCGACGGACGGGCTTGCGCACCGAGGCCTCCCATCGGTTTGAGCGAGGTGTGGATCCGGGCGGCGTTCTGCCTGCGCTCGAGGCGGTGACTGCTCTCATTCTCAAAATCGCGGGCGGGGAGGTGCAGGGACCGGCGTTGGCCGCCATCGCGCCACGTGCATTGCGTGGGCCCATCCGAACACAGCCGGAACGTGTGAACGCTCTTCTGGGACTGAGGGTGCCGCCCGAACGGATGCGGCAGCACCTCGAGGCACTTCAAATGCAGGTGCTTCCGGTCGACAATGGCTTCGACGTATTGGCGCCGTCCTATCGTCTGGACATCGAGCAGGAGGCCGACCTGGCGGAAGAAGTCGCGCGGATGGAGGGCTATGAGCAGCTCCCGACTACGCGGCCACTCGCGGTTCTACAGAGTCCTCAACCCGGTGCCACACGCAAGATCGTCCGTGAGATTGTGGCCTATCTCGCGTCGAGAGGTCTGGATCAGGTTCTAAATTATGCGTTCACGTCTCCCCAACTTTTGGACGCGTTGCGTTTTGAAGCGGGTGACGAGCGCAGCCGACCGGTCCGGGTGGTGAATCCGCTCACCGAGGAGCTCTCGGTTATGCGGACGGCCCTGTTGCCGTCGCTGCTCAAGACTGCAGTTCACAATGAGCGCCATCAAACGCCGGACCTGAAGATCTTTGAGATCGGGAAGGTCTTTCTGCTGCCGGAGGTTGGGGAGCGACCCCGTGAGGTGCTGCATCTCGGCTGTCTTCTGATGGGAGCTCGCGAGCCTCGAGCCTGGACATCAAGCCCTTCGCTCGTGGACATTTACGATCTCAAGGGCGTGCTCGATGGGCTCATTGCCTACTTCCGACTGACCGGTGTGTCGCTGAAGGAAGGCGAGGCCGAGCCCTTCCTGGCACCCGGCCAGGGGTGGACCATTTGCAGCGGCGATGTCTCCGTCGGTCATATGGGTTCGCTCCACCCGGAGGTGGGACGTAGCCTGGGGCTCGAGCAGGCCGCCTTCGTATTCGAAGTGCAGGTGGAACAGCTCTTGAACGGACCGAAGGACGCACGGCGGTTTAAGCAGCTGCCGCGTTTCCCGTCGGTGGCACGGGATCTGGCTGTCATTCTGGATGCGAGGGTGACCGCGGACGAGCTTGTGCGAATCATTGAGGCCGCGGCGGGAGCGTTGTTGGAGAGCGTATCGATCTTTGACGTCTACCGTGGCAAGAATATCCCGGATGGGAAGAAGAGCATTGCCTGCAACCTGGTATATCGGGCGGGTGATCGGACGCTGCTCGAGACCGAAGTGCAGGAGCTACATGAGAAGGTTCTGGAGGCGCTGGGAACGCGGCTGGGGGCGCAGCTGAGAGCATGAGCCGAGGCAGCGCGGAGTACTGGAACGTTTGCGGCCACACAGGAAGGTGAACACGATCCTATGACTCGATATGGTGTAATCGCCTTTGTCGTATTGCTCTCCAGCCTGGGCATTGGCTGTAGTGGGGACGACGACGATAGCACGGAGGTGGCGCTGGCGTCTGGTCCGAATCCGGGCATCTCCGTGTACGTTGTTCAAACCCTGGGCGGTGGAGATGAGGGGACTCCCGATCCGACTGCTGCTCCCACGCCGCAGTCGATCTTTACAGCCAGCCAGAGCAGGCCGGTAGCCACTGCCTCTGCATCGCCGCAGTTCGTACCGATCGCCTTCGCCGACGCATCCGCCGACCCCAACACAGACTACATGCTCGTCAGCGTGCAGATCGCGGAGGAGTTCATCGGCAATATTGAGCAGGTCGAACTCACCGTGGACACGGACGCCCAGGACTCCACCAACGCCACCTGGTGCCAGCCAATGTCCAGGGACGATGTGATCGAAGGACTTTATTGGATCAAGCTGCAACCGTCGTGCACTGCTCCGAGCTATCGTGATCCCTTGACGGAAGAGTGTGTGCTGGCGACAGCGACGTGTGATGGTCATTCTCAGGCATGTACGAGAGAAGATCTCTTGACATTCTCGCTGTGGGGTGGTATCACTACGGACTGTCACGAATGAAGCAACGGCGGTCGAGCGGAGTTGCGTTGGCACATGGAAATTCCTGACAAGATCTTCTTCAAGATCGGTGAAGTCAGTGATGTCGCAGGTGTCAAACCGTATGTGTTGAGATACTGGGAAACAGAGTTCTCAATCGTACCGCATAAATCGAGCTCGGGTCAACGTCTCTATCGACGTCGAGACATTGAGCGAATCCTTCTGATCAAGCGTTTGCTGTATGCAGAAGGATATACGATCGCTGGCGCGCGCAAGTATCTGACGAAGTCTGGAAAGACAGGTTCAGAGTCCACGTTTGAGGGTGCAGTTTCAGAGGCTGAACCCGAGGAACGGGCCCTGAATGAGAATGAAACGTCGATCGGAATCCCTCGAGATGGGGACGAAGAGGCCGGCCTGCAAGCGTCTGAAGTTGCAACTGAGAGTCTGGATGCGGAAATAGAGTCCGCCCTTGATGCTCGGTTTGCAAATGATAGCGCTCATCGGACGGTCGACGAACGGTGGGTCGAATCTCTTCGAGAGGAGGTACGTTCTCTTCAAGAGATGATTCGGTCCGCGAGGACGCTAAAGGCTTAGCAAAATTTATCGGGGCGTGGCGCAGACTGGTAGCGCACCTGAATGGGGTTCAGGTGGTCGGAGGTTCAAATCCTCTCGCCCCGACCAATGTATGGCCCGCTTCATGTATTTGAGGCGGGTCTTTTTTTGTCCGAGGTAACCTTGCGAAAGCGCATCCTGGTGACGAACGACGATGGCATTCATGCCGCCGGGATTCAGCAGCTGGCAAAGGCACTCGAGGCCCACTTTGACGTATGGGTGGTCGCTCCGGATCGAGAGCAGAGCGCACGCAGCCATGCTCTCACCCTTCATCGTCCGCTCCGCCTCATCCCCAATGGATCGCAGCGCTTCGCCGTCGATGGGACGCCGGCTGATTCGGTCTACCTTGGCGTCACGCACATTCTCTCGGGAAAAGTCGATCTCATCGTCTCAGGCATCAACCATGGCCCCAACCTGGGGGACGATGTCGCGTATTCAGGAACTGTGTCCGCAGCGATGGAAGGCGTCTTCATGGGCATTCCCGCCTTTGCCATCTCTCTGGCCGGCCGCGACCCATTCGATTTCTCGCTTGCAGCGGAATTCGCCCGCTCGCTTGCGCTCCGCCTGCTTGAGAACCCCCTCATCGGCCGCACGTTCCTGAACGTCAACGTACCGGGCCGACCGCGCCAGGAGGTCCTCGGAGCGCGAACCACCCGACTGGGCCACCGCCGTTATCGCTATGCGGTCGAGGAGAAGACCGATCCGAGGGGACGGCGGTACTATTGGATTGGCGGAGATGAACTGGACTTCCAGGATCTCGAGGGATCGGACGGCAACGCCGTGCGCGACGGTTTTATTTCCGTAACTCCCCTGGCCACGGACCTGACAGATCACAAAATGCTTGGTACACTGGAGTGGTTGGATGAGTCGTTCTGAACCTCTCGGCGCCTAGATCATGAACAGCTTCGCCCGTGCCCGACAACGCATGATCGATCAGCAGCTCAAGGCCCGGGGAATCGATGATCCTCGAGTCCTGGAGACGATGGCGCGTGTGCCCAGAGAGCTGTTCGTGGGTGAAGCGATGGCTTCACAGGCATACCACGACTCTCCGCTCCCCATCGGTGAGAAACAGACCATCTCCCAACCCTATATGGTCGCCTTCATGACTCAGGCCCTCGGCCTGCAGGGCAGGGAGCGGGTATTGGAGATCGGCACAGGCTCAGGTTACCAGACGGCGGTTCTTTCGCAGCTCGCCGCACAGGTGTACACCATTGAGCGTCACGGCTCGCTGAGCTTGCAGGCTCGGCAGCGGCTCGAGGGCCTCGGCCTGCGCAACGTGGTGACCAAGAGCGGTGATGGCACGATGGGCTGGCGGGAATTTGCGCCTTTCGATGCCATTCTTGTGGCCGCATCCGGGCCTGATGTTCCGTCAATTCTCGTGGAGCAGCTCGCGCTCGGAGGGCGGCTCGTCATCCCAATCGGTGGAGATCGGGATCAGCAACTCTACCGCGTCGAGAAGACCTCGGCTGGGGTCGTGCAAGCGAACCTCGGCAGCGTACGTTTTGTTCCGTTGATTGGCCGCTTCGGCTGGGACAAAGCCTTAGTCGGCAGCTGAGTATCCAGTCGGCATCTAACTGCGCAGCTTCAACTCAGGAGGGCGTCCGTGGAAATCCTCAAGCAGCATGTTCGCGACATCCCCGATTTTCCGCAACCGGGCATTCTTTTCAAGGACATTACGCCAATTCTGAAGTCGCCGGTTGCATTCCGGGCCGCGGTGCAGGGACTGTGCGATCTCCACCAGGGGGGCGGGATCGACCTCATCTGCGGCATCGAATCGCGAGGATTTCTCTTCGGCGCGACCATGGGTTACGAGCTCGGCATCGGCTTTGTGCCAGTGCGTAAACCCGGCAAGCTACCAGCCTCCATAATCCGGGAAGCCTACGCGCTGGAATACGGCACGAACGTGCTCGAGATGCATACAGATGCAGTGCAGGCGGGGCAGCGGGTGCTGATCATCGACGATCTGCTGGCAACCGGCGGAACTGCGATGGCGGCGGGTAATCTGGTGCGTGCGCTCGGCGGAATGG
>JADMIO011411890.1_pt1 | contig 32957 bp, 31 predicted proteins | sample 8958161 | NCBI WGS metagenome assembly JADMIO01 (sample SAMN16585339, study PRJNA669376) | soil metagenome | isolation source: Crop rotation soil | place: USA: Cullars Rotation, Alabama | collected 2011
CCGCCACTGGCAGTTGCAGAAAGACGCCGGCCTTACCGCGGTGGCCTGCAACGATTTTTCGCTTTACGACCATATGCTCGACATGACGTGCCTTTTAGGCGCGGTGCCCAAACGCTATGCAGGCATCGCCGACGAACTCAGCCGCTATTTCGCCATGGCGCGCGGTAATAAAGACGTGCCCGCGATGGAAATGACCAAATGGTTCGACACCAATTATCACTACATTGTGCCGGAGTTCGAGCAAGGCCAGACATTTAAAATATCGTCGACCAAAATCTTCGACGAGTTCGCCGAGGCCAAAGCAGCCGGTTATAATGCCTGTCCGGTGCTGGTCGGTCCTGTGACTTATGTGCTGCTTGGCAAGGCGCAATACGAAGGCTTCTCGATCGCCGATACAGTGGCGCAACTGGTGCCGGTCTATGTGGAAATCCTCAAGAAGCTTGCGGCCCAGGGCGCGGAATGGGTGCAGATCGATGAGCCGTGCCTTGTCACCGATATGCCTACCGGCTGCCGCAACGCGTTCAAGCAGGCCTACGCCGCGTTCAAGGAAGCCGTGCCGGATTTAAAGATCAGCCTCGCGACCTATTTCGGCGCGCTGGGCGACAACCGCGAACTGGCCTTCGGCTTGCCGGTCGCGGCGGTACAGGTCGATCTGCGCCGCGCGCCCGAGCAGTTCGATGCCTGTGTGGATGCCGCGGCGGCGGCGAATAAAATGCTCTGCCTTGGCCTCGTCGACGGCCGCAACATCTGGAAAAACGATTTAAGCGGTTCCTTGAGCCGCATCGAGCGCGCCTTGCAAAAATTGCCCTCTGATCGCCTGGCGGTAGGCTCGAGCTGCTCGCTGTTGCATACGCCGATCGACCTTGATCTCGAAGACACGCTTGATGCCGAGCTGAAAGGCTGGATGGCCTTTGCCAAACAAAAACTGGGCGAAATCGCCTTGCTCGCCAAAGCCGCCAATGAAGGCCGTAACGCGGTATCAAAACAGCTTGCCGCCAGCGATGCGGTGACCGATCAACGCCGCAGTTCCGACCGCATCCACGATCCTTTGGTAAAAAAACGCATGGTCAGCCTCACCGCCGCGATGGCGACCCGGCAGGCACCTTACTCGTCGCGCGCCAAGGTGCAGCATGCCGAATTCAATTTACCGCTTTATCCCACCACCTCGATCGGCTCGTTCCCGCAAACGCTGGAGATCCGCGAGGCGCGCGCGCGCCATAAAACAGGCCAGCTCGATGCCGCGGGTTACGAGACGGCGATGAAAAAAGAAATCGAAGGCGTGGTGCGCTATCAGGAAGAGATCGGCATGGACGTGCTGGTGCATGGCGAGGCCGAGCGCAACGACATGGTCGAATATTTCGGCGAGCAGCTGAAGGGCTATGCCTTCAGCAAGAACGGCTGGGTGCAAAGCTATGGCTCGCGCTGCGTCAAGCCCCCGATTATTTTCGGCGATGTCTCGCGGCCCGGGCCGATGACGGCGGCGTGGTCGGTATTCGCGCAGAGCCTGACGCAAAAAATCATGAAGGGCATGCTTACCGGCCCAGTGACGATGCTGCAATGGAGCTTCGTGCGCGACGATCAGCCGCGCGCCGATACCTGCCGCCAGATCGCCCTGGCGATACGGGACGAGGTGGGCGATCTGGAAAAAGCCGGCATCCGCATGATCCAGATCGACGAGCCCGCGATCCGCGAGGGCCTGCCGCTGCGCAAGGCCGAGTGGAAGGATTATCTGCGCTGGGCGGTCGACGCCTTCCGCCTTTCCAGCTGCGGCGTGGACGACAAAACCCAGATCCACACGCATATGTGCTATTCCGAGTTCAACGACATCATCGAGGCCGTGGGCGCAATGGACGCCGATGTCATCTCGATCGAGACCTCGCGTTCGCATATGGAGCTGCTCGATGCGTTCGTGAATTATAAATATCCCAACCAGATCGGTCCCGGCGTCTACGACATTCACTCGCCGCGCGTGCCGCAGGTAGAAGAGATGGTCGCGCTGCTGGAAAAGGCGCGCGCGGTGCTGAAGCCGCAGCAAATCTGGGTCAATCCCGATTGCGGCCTGAAAACGCGCGGCTGGCCGGAAGTGAAGGCGGCGCTCGCCAACATGGTGGAAGCGGCGCGGCAAATGCGCGCCCACGAAGCCAAGCGCGCGGCGGCGTAAAACAATTCCCCTCCCTTCGGGAGGGGATAAAGGGGAGGGCATAACTGTAGAATTCATGGAAAAATTTTTGCCTTACTCTTGCACCTGCCCTCCCCCGGCCCCTCCCGAAGGGAGAGGAGATTAAATATGTCGCTCCACCATCCTGCTATGGCGCTGCTGCTTGGCACGCTCCTCCTGCTCTGGCCCTTCATGCGGATTTACAGGCGCGTGGGTTTGAGCCCGCTCTGGGCACTGCTGCTGCTGGCTTCCTTTGGGGTGCCGTTTTTGGGACTGCTTTTGGCGCTGCTCCCGCTCACCTTCAAGCACTGGCCGAACTTCCCGGCTCCTGCTAAGCCACCCGCGCCCGTGAAGAGGCCGATATGAATCTTCCGCGACTTCTCGATGCGCTGATCGCGCCGCAGCAGTATTTCCTCAACCTGCCGCCGGTGATCTCGATGACCATCCTCGGTCTTATCCTGACAGGTATTTTGGCCTGCGCCGGATTTGTACTTGCGCGCATGGGCTATAAGCCGCTCTGGGCGCTGCTTTTGCCGATACCCTATTTAAGCATTCTCGCCGCCTGGCTTGCGGCGTATCGCACATTCCCGCGGGAGAAACTTTAATCCTTGTTAAATTGACAGCCTCTTAGCCGTGCGCCTAATCTTCCCTGCATAGGCACCAAAGAGGTTTTTAAATGCATAGTTTTCTCAATCCCGTTTTTCGCACCGGCTTTATCGTGCAGATGAGCCGCATCGATCCTCAGGAAGAAGTGCATTGGACTGAAAGAGCTATCGGGATCAACGATATTCGCGCGTTTGCGGGCAAGGCTCAAGAGTTTACGCAGAATTATGTCGATGTATTGCGCAACAATCTGCATCGCTCCGGCATCGTGAACACCATCGGTCCGGCGGTGGAGGATAGGCCGAACACTTATTTTAATAGCGCGGCCAATTACCAGATCGCTTTCCCCGAATTGCCTTTCACGACGCCCGATGGCCATCACGGCTTTGCCCGCTTAACGCTTACCTGCCCGACCTTTGAATCACCTACACGCATTTGGACGCGCTTGGTTCTGACCGACGCCGAATTCAATGACGGCGCCCTTGTGACAACTCTTCCGGAGCTAAAAAACAGGGTCGATTTCTGGGCCGAGGCTACCGCGCTCGAAGCCGCCGAGCTCTTTGACCAGCATATGCAAGAGACAACGCGCTGGAAGGGCGAACTGGCCGAGCGCCCCTTCGTCGAGCTTGCCGCCGCCGATGTGCCGCAAGAGCAATATCCTGCGTTAAACGATTTGACGCGCGCTATCTCGCGTAATGAAATGCCGGAGGTTCATCCCTCCGATACCGATCCCTTCGAAGGCTCGCCGCAGCGCGACATTGCTAATCAGCTTTTGGCCTTTGCCCGCGCCATGCAGCCAAGAAACGTCCCGCTTTTCGGCATCTTGAAGCGGGAGGCGATGGCGCGCGGCTATCGGGGCGCCTTCTTCGCGGGATACCGCGAAAGGCATGTGCCGCTTATCACCGGGTTGTGCGGCGATATTTATCCTGAAAAAGACGATGGCGGATTTCCAACCCGGGGCATTGAAGTCAGAACCATGGATGGCAAGCTAGCGCGCCCACATTACAGCTTCGGCGCTTCGGTCACCGCCGAGCATGCCGCGCATTACATGAAAAAAACGATGCCTAGTCCCTAAACCTGTTACTCGTCGGAAAGCCTTTGGCGAGGATGCCTGCCTGCGCGCGGCTGCCGACATATTGCTTTACGTCTTCCACGGTATATTGCTTGCCCTTGTTGGTGTAGCTGAGGCCCGCTTTCAGCACGAGTGAGGTGACATCCGACAAGCCACCGTCTTTGTATTTTTGCAAAATCACGCCGCGGCCGCGCGCCATTTCGGGGATTTCGCTGGCGGGAAAGATGATCATTTTGTGATTTTCGCCGATCACCGCGACATGGTCGCCCTTCAGCACGGCGCAGACGGCGGCCTTCTGCGGCGCATCGACGTTCAGCACCTGCTTGCCGCTCTTGGTTTGCGCCAGCACATCGTCGGATTTGACGATAAAGCCGCGCCCGTCATCGGCGGCGACGATGAATTTCTCGCCCGGCCTATAAATGCCGATATGCACGGTTTCCGCCCCTTGCATATCGGCGATGAGGTTGAGCGGCTCGCCATGGCCGCGCCCGCGCGGCAATTTGTCACCCGGCACCGTGTAGAATTTGCCGTTACTGGCGAAGAAGAGGATTTTGTCGGTGGTTTCGGCCTCCAGCACATGCGCCTGCGCATCGCCTTCCTTGAAGGCGGCGGATGAGAGATCGAGCCCGTGGCCGCGCATGGCGCGGATCCAGCCTTTTTCGGAAAGTAGAATGGTGATGGGCTCGCGCTCGACCATGGCGTCGACCGGCACCTCGGACACGGCGGGGGCCGAGGCAAAGGTGGAGCGGCGGCTGTCGCCGGCTTTTTTGCCGAAGCGCTCTTTCATTGCGGCGATTTCTTTTTGAACAGTTTCCCAGCGCAGGTTTTTATCCGCCAGCAGCTTTTTAAGCGCCGCGCGCTCGGCCGAAAGCTCTTTTTCCTCGGCCTTGATTTCCATTTCCTCGAGCTTGCGCAAGGAGCGCAGGCGCGTGTTCAAAATCGCCTCCGCCTGCACGTCGGACAGCTTGAAAGTCTTCATCAAGACCGGCTTGGGCTCGTCTTCCGTGCGGATGATCTTGATCACCTTGTCGAGATTGAGATAGGCCACCAGCAGACCCGCCAGAATTTCGAGCCGCGCCTCGATCTGGTCGAGGCGGTGCTTGCTGCGGCGCTGCAAAACCTCGTGGCGGTGGTCGAGAAACGACTGTAACAGCTCGCGCAGATTCATCACGCGGGGAATGCCCTTGCCGTCCAACACATTCAGATTCACCGAGAAGCGCACTTCCAAATCCGTGGTGCGGAACAGGGATTCCATCAGCACCTCGGCCTCGACATTGCGGCTTTTCGGCACCAGCACGAGGCGGATATCTTCGGCGCTTTCGTCGCGTACGTCGTCGAGCATCGGCAATTTACGCTCGGTGATCAGCTCGGCGATTTTTTCGATCAGGCGCGATTTTTGCACCTGGTAGGGAATTTCGCTGACGACGATCTGATAGGTTCCGGCCTTCAAATCTTCCGTGTCCCAGCGCGCACGCAAACGCAAACTGCCGCGCCCGGTTTTATAGGCTTCCTTAATGACCTCGGCAGGCTCGACGATCACGCCGCCGGTGGGAAAATCGGGGCCGGGCATAAGGCTCAGCAATTTATCGAACGTCGCTTCGGGTTTGCTGATGAGATGCATCAGCGCATCGCAGATTTCGGAAATATTATGGGGCGGAATGCTGGTGGCCATGCCGACGGCGATGCCGCTGGCGCCGTTGGCCAATAAATTCGGGAAGCCGGCGGGCAAAACGGCGGGCTCGGTGCCGCTGCCGTCATAGGTGGGGCGTATATCGACCGCGTTTTCTTCGAGGCCTTCCAGCAGCGCGCGGGCCACGTCGGTGAGGCGCGCCTCGGTATAGCGCATGGCGGCGGCGCTATCGCCGTCGATATTGCCGAAATTGCCCTGGCCCTCGATGAGCGGATAGCGCACCGAAAAATCCTGCGCCAGGCGCACCAGGGCTTCATACACCGCCGTGTCGCCATGCGGATGGAACTTGCCGATCACATCGCCGACCACGCGGGCCGATTTTTTCGGCGGCAGGTTGGGCGCGAGCTTCAGCTCGCTCATGGCATACATCAATCGGCGATGCACGGGCTTGAGGCCATCGCGCACATCGGGCAGCGCGCGGCCGGTGATGGTGGAGAGCGAATAGGCTAAATAGCGCTCGCTCAAGAGATCGGCGAAAGCGCGCTCGGAAATCGCGTTGGCCGGGGGCAAAGTGGCGGTGGCAGATTTTTTCATTGCATAAAAAGTTTCTGAGTTTCGAAGTTTCTGAGTTTCAGGGATATTCGGTTACTTCGCAACTCCGAAACTCTGCAACTCCGAAACTTTTTGTATTCGCGTCTCCACCAGATCAAGCAGCCGCTGCCGCCTTGCCTTTAACTGGGTGAGCGCCGCCGCAGAGAGATGGCTGAAAATATGCGCCTCGAGGAAATAGCCGGTCACTTTCAGCCCCGTCAGTACCTCTTCCCATGCCGGAATTTCATCGGCGCAGCGCAAAAATCCGGGCAGGGGGAGCAACTTGCCTGCCCAGGGAGCCGCCGCATCCTTATTCACCGCGCGACCGGTCTTGGGGCTTATATAGGCAAGATCGCGCGTGGTGGCGGTGAGGGCGCAGGCCGAAAGATCGAGCCCATAGCCCAGCGCGCGCAGCACCTCGGCCTCGAACCTTACATAGCGCGCCAGATCATCCGCGCCTTCATCGAGCGGTAACAAATGCGCCAGCGCGTCGTATAAATCGGGCAGCGCCATGCGCTCGGGCGTGGCGGCTTCCAGCAGTGTGCAGGCGCAAGACAGCGCGGCCAGCGCTACCGGCAGATGCAAAATTCCCGCCGAATAATCACGAATCGCTTCGCCCGAGAAGGTGCCGAGATGCTCGAACAGCCTTGCGCGCCATTGCGTATTGACCAGATGCCCCGGCTGCCACTGGTTTTTATGTTTCGACGATTGCCCGCCGCGCACGAGGCCGCTATAGCGTCCGTTATGTTTGGAAAAGGCGCAAACCCGCGCATCCCATTCGCCATGGGCGCGGAAGCTCAAAATAAAGGCGGGCTCGTTCCACTGCATGATTCTCTCTTAGGCAGAGAGGATAGCTTTTTTTGCGCGATAATCACGCCAAATATATTTGCAGCAGCGGTAAACGCCATAAAGGCTGATCAGCAGCCAGCAGCCATTGCCGATGAAGGAGGCCAGGTTCCATTTATGCAGCAGGGATACGGCGAGCAGCACGGCGCTGAGAAGGTTTAACAGCGAATAGCGCAGCCGCTTAGCGTAATCGCGCTGCCATTGCACCCGCGCATAGCAATAAATCGAAAGCGCCACGCCGATAATGCCGGTGATGTCGAAAAAATCGACGTTCATCTAAAGCACCTGCTGCAGCACGCGCGCGGCGGGGAAGGTGAGGGTGACGGTGGTGCCCACACCTACTTCCGATTCAATCGACAGATTGCCGCCGTGCAGTTCGGCGAGCGCCTTGGTGAGCGGCAGGCCGAGGCCGGTGCCCTGGTTTTTGCGCGACAGCGCCGATTCAATCTGCCCGAAGGGCGCCAGCACCACGGCGATATGCTCGGGTGCGATGCCGATACCCGTATCCTTGATGGCGATCAGCATTTCGCCGCTCTCGTTGATGCTGCCGGTCACGGTGATGTCGCCGCCTTCGGGCGTGAATTTAATCGCATTGGTGAGCAGGTTGACGATGATCTGCTTGACGGCTTTTTCCTCGCCGCGCAAATCAGGGAAGTCGCGCGGAATGCTGATATCGATCTTCTGCTTGCTGGCTTTGGCCCGCGCCGCCACCAGACGCAGCGCCGTCTGGGTGACGCGGCCGATATTGATCACGCTTTCCGACAATTCGCGCTTGCCCGCCTCGATCTTCGACATATCGAGAATGTCGTTGATCAGGCTGAGCAGCAATTCGCCCGAATCATAAATATCCTTGGCATATTCGACATATTGCGCGGTGCCGACCTTGCCGAAGAGCTCGTCTTTAATAATCTCGGAAAAGCCGATGATGGCGTTGAGGGGCGTGCGCAACTCATGCGACATGTTGGCGAGGAATTCCGATTTCGAACGGTTGGCGTAATCGGCCTGTTCCTTGGCGTCGATCAGGGCGCGTTCCGAGCGGCGGCGCTCGGTGATGTCGTTGAAGGTGGCTTCGAAATGCAGCAGATGCCCGTTTTCCGAGCGCACCGCGTGGCTGTTGATGCTGGTCCAGATTACATCGCCATCAAAGCGGATTAGCGCCGCCTCGAAATCGCGCACGATGCCCTGCTCCATCATGGCGCTGATCCATTCGGCGCGCGCGGCAGGATCAAGGAACAAACGGCCATGGAAGTCGGGCTGCGAGGCCAGCAATTCCACCACGTCGTGATAGCCGAGCAGGGTCGCCAGCGTGCGGTTGGCGTTGATCCACTCATTACGCGAGGAAATCTGGCAAATGCCGATCGAGGCGTTTTCGAAAATCGCCCGGTATTTGCGTTCCGATTCCCGAAGCGCCGCCGACATCAGCTCACCTTCGACGATGCGCTGCTCCAGCTCGCCCACGGTTTTAGTGAGCGATTGCGCCAAGCCATTAACCTCATGCTCACGCCGCCAGGCCCGGTAAAAATGCGTCACCACTAAAAATACCAGCAATAACCCAAGCGCGAGGCCGATATAGGGAAGAAGGATCACCCAGACGAGGAATTTTTGCGGCGCCGCGCCGAAGCGAAGGCTTAAAAATAGATTGCCCAGATGCCACGAGGTCTCTTCGCGGATAAGGGGAATAAGCGGGTTCACATGCTCCGCCGTCACCTTGGCCAGCCGCTTGCGCTGCGGCAGGGTGTAAAGCTCGAGTTCGTCGAGATTGCCGCTGGTCAAAAGCGTTTTCATGCTCTCCAGCAGCGCGCGGGTATCCAAGAGGCCTAGTACATGCGTATTGGCCAGCGGCGCGCCGCGCTCGAACGGTACGGGCGAGAAAATCACCACACCGCTGGTTTTGCCGGCGTCGGTGGGGTCGCGAAGCACCGCGGCATTGGGGTTGAGCCATTCGGCGCCGAGCAGCAGCGCATTCCAGTCCTCGCGCGTCGTGGGCCATGTGTTTTGCGCGGGCGGCGTGCCGAGATAACTTGCCTTGTCGCCCGGCAAAAGCACGCAGGAGAAAAACGGCGTGATGCAGGACTGGCGGTAGTTTTTTTCGATCACCGATTGCGGGTTGGCACCCTCGGCAAAAAAACCTTCCATTACATTCAGCATGCCGACCTTATGCTGGATTTGCTCTTGCAGCGGCGACAGTGTATGGCCGGCGAGATCGGCGAGTTGCATGCGCACATACCACTGGCCGAAAAGCTGCATCACCCAGAACAGTCCGAAGGTAATGAGCAGCCCAAGTGCCGTGATCGGCACGATATAGCGCTGCACCTGCCGCGTATCTTCCGGCGCAAATCCGCTTTCAGGATCGAAGGTGGTCGGGCTCGCGGGCATCGATGTCAAAAAAAGGGAAAATGCAGGGGACAGGGAAGGGTAAATTAAAGCGTCCCCGGCTTAAAGAAGCTTTAACCGCGGGCTTTGCGCGGCAAATGCGGCGGCGCAGACTCGGGCGTGGTGATTTCCTGCGTGCCCAAGGCCTCGGCCATTCGTTGCGTGGCGGTACCGGGCTGGAGCGGCTTTTGCTGGCTGGCATGCGCCGCCCAGCCTGAAAGCACCAGCACTTCGAAACTCGCCCTTATGCCGTTTTCGGCAGGAAAACGTTCGCGGTAAATCTCGCCCGCGCGGGTAAAAAGCTGGCGCGGAGCAAAGCGCCTGTCTTTTTGCACGCCGACATGCGCCTCGCCCATGCCGCGCAGCTCTTTCATTAGCGCGAAAATATCAGGGTAAGTGAAGGTGTATTTCTCGCGATCCGCCACCGGTAATGTAAAGCCCGCGCGCTGCAGCAGCGCCGCACCGTCGCGCAAATCCATGAAGGGGGCGATGCGCGGGCTCACGCCGCCGCGCAGTTCGTTTTCGGCTTCGTAGAGCGAGGCACGTAGTTCTTGCAAGGTTTCGCCGCCCAAAAGCATGGCGATAAAAAACCCGTCGGGCTTTAGTGCATGTCGTGCCTGAATGAGCGCTCCCGGCACATCGTTGGCCCAGTGCAGGCCGAGATGGCTGATAATAAGATCGAAGCTGTTTTCGCCGAAGGGCAGGAATTCCTCGTCGAAAGAGCAAAAATATTCCCCTCCCTTCGGGAGGGAATAAAGGGGAGGGCATGAGTTATCAGTTGGCAAAGGTTTATCTATTTCCCGCACCGGCCCTCTCCCGGCCCCTCCCGAAGGGAGGGGAGTTATATTGCGAATAATCGTACGACAGGGATCAGCTTTTAAAAGCGCCTTGGCCACGGTGGCGTTGCAGCTATGCATTTCCAGCACGGTTTTGAAATCACGCTTAATGAAAGACAGCCGTTCGATCAGGCTTTGCGCGGTTTCTTCATATAAAGCGTCGTGCCTGGCAAACACCTCGACCCAGCGCGCGCGGTTGCGGCGCAGCGCGCGCTTATCGAAAAGCTGTTGCGGGCCAGGGTTTTGCATAGCAGATTTATAGCAGATGGTTTTTTCCTCGTCCTCCCTGTTTAAAACGGTCGCCGGCAAAGGGCTCGATATGCTCTTGCCGCCGCTTTGCATGGCCTGCGGCGGGTTGACGGCCGAGGCGCACGCCTTTTGCGCGAGTTGCTGGGGCGGCTTGCATTTCATCACCCTGCCCTTTTGCGCCTGCTGCGGCATTCCGTTCGAATATGCCTCGGCGCCCGGCGCGCGCTGCGGCGCCTGCCTTGCCGAGCCGCCGGTTTTTACCGAGGCGCGCGCGCCGCTCAGTTATGACGATGAATCAAAAGCGCTGATCATTCCCTTCAAGGCTTCCGACCGTACCGATTACGCGCCCGCTTTCGCCCGGCTCATGCGGCAGGCGGCGGGCGATATTTTGCAAAAAAGCGAGGTGATCGTGCCGGTGCCGCTGCATCCGTGGCGGCTATTCGCGCGGCGCTATAACCAGGCGGCGCTGCTAGCGCTGGCGATCGGCAAGGTGAGCGATAAAGAAATACGGCTGCAAACGCTTATCCGCGCTAAACGCACGCCGAGCCAGGGGCTGCTGCACCGCTCCGAGCGGCAGCGCAATGTGGCCAATGCCTTCCGCGTCAAGCCGTCGCAGAAAAAACATATCGCGGGGAAAAACGTGTTGCTGATCGACGATGTGCTCACCACCGGCGCCACCGCCAATGCCTGCGCCAAAACGCTGCTTAAAGCGGGCGCAAAAGAAGTCCGCGTGCTGGCGCTGGCACGGGTTAAGAAAACGGCCTGAAACGCGGATGACAGAGGGCCGCCTTGCCCTATATTATAAGTAACAAGGAGAACTTCATGCCAAACGTCACTATCTATTCCGGACCCGGCTGTCCCTATTGCGACCGCGCCAAGGCGCTGCTGAAAAGCAAGGGCATCGCCTTCGAGGACATCAACGTGCGCGTTGATGCGGAAAAATTCGACGAGATGCTGGCGAAAAGCAACGGCCGCAAAACCATTCCGCAAATCTTCATCAACGGCACGCATATCGGCGGCTGCGACGATCTCTATGCGCTGAATTCCGCCGGCAAGCTCGACGCGATGCTATCGGCATGAGCTTTACCGCCGCCCTTGTTCAACTGCGCGCTTCCGACAACATGGAAGATAATATGCGCGTGGCGGGCGGTCTTATCCGCGAGGCCAAAGCAAAAGGCGCCTCTTTTGTTGCCCTGCCCGAAAACGCGGTGCTGATGACAAGCGATAATGCGTTAAAGAAAAAACGCGCGGTGAAAGAAGAGATTCATCCCGCCGTGCCGTTTTTCTCCGGCCTGGCGAAAGAACTCGGCGTTTATTTATTGGCAGGCAGCCTGGGGTTCGACCAGGGCAACGGCAAAATCGCCAACCGCTCATTGCTGTTCGGGCCGGACGGCAAAAAACTCGCCGGCTACGATAAAATCCATCTTTACGATGCCGCGCCCTTACCGGGAGAAACCTATAAAGAATCCGACCTTATCGGCCCCGGTGATAAAGCTGTGCTGGCCGATACCGCGCTCGGCAAAATCGGCCTCACCATTTGCTATGATATGCGCTTCCCCGAGCTTTACCGCACGCTGGCAGAAGCGGGCGCGCAAATTATTACCGTGCCTTCCGCCTTTACGGTACCGACTGGGAAGGCGCATTGGCATGTGCTGCTGCGCGCACGCGCGATCGAGACAGGATGCTTCATTCTCGCGCCCGCGCAGTGCGGCGAGCATGCGGGCGGGCGCAAAACCTATGGCCACAGCGTTATCATCGGCCCGTGGGGCGAAATTCTGGCCGAAGCGGGCGAAGAGCCTTGCGTGATTACGGCGGAGATTGATCTCGCGAAGGTAGACGAAGCGCATCAGCGCATCGCCTCCCTGCAGCACAGCCGCACGTTTAAAGCGCCGTAAGCAGATAATCGACCGATACATCGCCTTCATCCAGCGAAAACATGCCGTTAAATGGATTAAAAACCAGCCCCGTAATGTCCTGCACCGTCAATCCTTCCGCTTTCATGAGCGCCGCAAGCTCGGACGGCTTGAGGAATTTGCGCCAATCATGCGTGCCGCGCGGAATCACGCGCAGCAGATATTCCGCGCCGACAATCGCGGTAAGAAAGCTTTTCGGCGTGCGGTTGAGCGTCGAGAAAATCAGCAGCCCGTTTTTATTCAGCAGCCGCGCGCCGTTTTTCACGAAGCCTGCCGGGTCGTTGACATGCTCGATCACTTCCAGCGCCAGCACGAGGTCGAATTTTTCTTTACCTTCCGCCAACTCTTCCACGGTGCCATGCCAGTAGGAAAGATTCTTTGCATTCTTTCCATGCGCGCGGGCGACCTGGATAAGCTCTTCGCTGGCATCGAGGCCCAAGACATCCGCGCCTTCCATCGCCAGCGCCTCGCTCATGATTCCCGCGCCGCAGCCGATATCGGCTGCGCGCAGACTTTTCAGGCTTTTGCCAAGATGTTTTTCCGCCTGCATTTTAATATAGCGCAGGCGCGGCAGCTTCATCTGGTGCAGGGGGCGCATGGGCCCACGCGCATCCCACCAGCGATCGGCCAGCTTTGCAAAGCGGCTTATTTCATCGGCATTTATAGAGGAGGCTTTAGGCATATCTTCACTCTACCTAAACCCTTATCCCGACGAAAGTCGGGATCCAGTGGCCCTTTGGACCGCGCATCGCGGCGCGATGCCGGATTCCGGCTTCCGCCGGAATGAGGAAAAGTATTGCGTTAAAGGCTTGCAGAAAATAGGTTTTGCGGCTTTCCAACTCCGTTGTTAAAACTAGCACATGGCAGTTATTGTTCAGAAATTCGGCGGTACCTCGGTGGCCGATGTGGAGCGCATTAAAAACGCGGCGCTTAAAGTCGCGGCCGAGGTTAAGCTTGGCCATAGCGTGGTGGTCACGGTTTCGGCGATGGCGGGTGTCACCAATCAGCTAGTCGGCTATTGCCGCGGCATTTCCGAGGTCTTCGATCCGGCGGAATACGACGTGGTCGCTTCCAGCGGCGAGCAGGTGACGAGCGGCCTCATGGCGCTGGCCCTGCAACAGCTGGGATTGAAGGCGCGCAGCTTTCAGGGCTGGCAACTTCCGATCCTAACCAGCGATGCGCATGAAAAAGCGCGCATCGAAAGCGTCGACGCCGAGGCCTTAAAAAAATGCTTCAAGGAAAAAATCATTCCCGTTATTCCGGGTTTTCAGGGCGTGAGCAAAAGCGGGCGCATCACCACGCTGGGCCGCGGCGGTTCCGATACCTCGGCGGTGGCGGTCGCGGCGGCGCTGCAGGCGGATCGCTGCGATATTTATACCGATGTCGACGGGGTTTATACCTCCGACCCGCGGCTGGTGAAAAAAGCGCGCAAGATTCCCCGCATCGCTTATGAAGAAATGCTCGAGCTCGCTTCCCTTGGCGCGAAGGTTCTGCAAACGCGCTCGGTCGAGCTGGCGATGAATTACAACGTGCCGGTGCAGGTGCTATCCAGTTTTGCCGACGCGCCCGGATCGGATTTGCCTGGAACCCTTTTAGTCAGCGAGGACACCATGATGGAAAAGCAGCTTGTTACCGGCCTTGCGCATTCGCGCGACGAGGCCAAGGTCGTGTTGGCCGCGCTGGTCGACAGGCCCGGCGTCTCGAGCGCCATTTTTGGGCCGCTGGCCGAAGCCAATGTGAATGTCGACATGATCATCCAAAGCAGCAGCCGCGACGGCGAAAGCGCCGATATGACCTTTACCGTGCCACGCTCCGACCTCGCGCGCACCACGGAAATCCTGGAAAAGAACAGGGACAAGATCGGCTACAAAAAAATGCTGGCCAGCGCGGATGTGACCAAGGTTTCCGTCATCGGCGTCGGCATGCGCAGCCATGCGGGCGTGGCGCAGACCGCGTTCAAGGCGCTGGCGGCGAAGGGCATCAATATCGCCGCGATCAGCACCTCGGAAATCAAGCTCAGCGTTTTGATCGACGAGAGCTATACCGAGCTCGCCCTGCGCACCCTGCACACCGCCTATGGGCTGGACGGCTAGCCATGCCAAGCGTCCTTATCACCGGCGCGAACCGTGGATTGGGCTTGGAATTTCTGCGGCAATATTTAAGCGACGGATGGCGCGTGCATGCCTGCGCCCGCAACACCGAGGGCGAGTTGGCGCAGCTTGCGAAGGAAAATAAAAGCCTTACGCTACATGTACTCGATGTCACCGATCACAAGGCGGTCGATGCGCTGGCGAAAAAGCTACAGGACGAAGCCATCGACGTATTGATCAATAACGCCGGTATCTTCGGGCCGTCCGGCTTCGATGGCGGTGGGCAAAATTTGGCCGGCATGGATTACGATTTGTGGCGCAAGGCCTTCGAGACCAACACCATCGCACCGTTCAAAATGGCGCAGGCGTTTCAAAGCCACCTCGCGCGTGGCGAAAGGAAATGCCTTGTCCTGCTTTCGACCGAAATGGCTTCGCTTAGCCGGCAAACGCGCGACGGCATGACCAGCACCGCCTACCAAAGCAGCAAGGCGGCGCTGAACATGGTCGGCGTGGTGCTGAGCCACGAATTGAAAGACAAGGGCATCGCCGTGCTCATGCTGCATCCCGGCTGGGTCGCGACCGACATGGGCGGCGCTTCGGCTCCTTTGAAGGCGCCCCAAAGCGTTAGCGGCATGCGCAAACTTATTCAAACCGCGAGTCTTAAAGACACCGGCAGCTACCGCGACTACACCGGCCGCCTGATGGCGTGGTGAATAACTAACGGTCGCTCGCTAGCGCTTTGCCTGCAGCAAAAGATTGTGCGATCCGTTGACGACATTTAATGGCCGCTGGCATTCCAACCCATCGATAATATCCTTTGAACGAAATACCGGGCCAAGGCGGCTATAGCCGCCTTCAACCAGGCCAATCCGGCAGAGCTCGGCGCTGGCGCGGTTAAAGCGGTTGTTCTGGATAAGGTCGCTTATAAAGCCGAGATCGAACGCATGCCGCGCATCAAGCGCAGAAAATTTAATACAGGAATCGCCATGGAGGCCAAGCTTTAGAAGGGTGTCGCGTTTTTGCGCTTTTAAAAAATTCTCTAGCAGTAAATCTTTATTGAAGGCTTCGGCCCGGGAAGGCGGGTGAAAAGCCGACTCATGAAATTTCAAATAACCATAATCCCGATCTTCAACCTCATAACTGAAGCGCAAATCGCTACTTTGTAGGTGATCCGCGACGCGCCGGGCAGGGAGAACTTGCCATGCGTCCGGACCTTTTTGCATGCCACAGCCGACATGGACGATCAGGGCGCTTGCCTTTCTTAAAGCGGCTGTTGTCTTTTCAATTTGTCTGTAAAAATAATCATGCCCGGTTTTTTCTTGGTCGATAACCGGAATATCCGGATCGACGCGGCGCATAAGCCTATCTTGCACATCGATGACTAATACGGCTACGCGCTGTTCTTTCAAGCGCTCGATGAGATCAAAGCGGCTCGCGTTAGGGTGGCTAGGCAACGCCTGCTCGAATTTCTTCTCCCACCATGCGCGAATTAAATCGGTTCTCGTCGATTCCATATGGTCCGCTTTTAAATATGAATTATTTTATCAGTTTGCGATGAAAGCAAAAAATAGCCGATTGTGCACAATGTAACTTGTTGATATGTCATGAATATGCAACCCCCTCTTTACCTTAATAAGCTCATGCGCCGGGGCTGCGAATTCCTCGGCTGCGAAACCGCGGTCATGGGCGGGGCGATGACCTGGGTCTCCGAGCGGCACCTTGTTTCGGCACTGTCGAACGCGGGTGCCTTCGGCGTTTTGGCCAACGGCGCGATGGAGCCCGAACGCCTGCGCGAAGAAATAAAAGCGACGCAGGTGCTTACCCAAAAGCCGTTTGGCGTCAATCTCATTGTCATGCATCCCAGGCTCGAGGAATTGGCGCAGGTATGCCTCGATGAAAAAGTGCCGCATGTGGTCTTGGCGGGCGGGTTGCCGCCGGCGGCCATCGTCGCAAAATTAAAGGCCGGCGGCGCGAAGGTCATGAGTTTCGCCCCGGCCCTCGTCATCGCCAAAAAGCTGGTGCGATCCGGCATCGACGCCCTGGTCATCGAAGGCTCGGAGGCGGGCGGGCATATCGGCCCGGTCAGCACTTTTGTGCTGGCGCAGGAGATTTTGCCCGAAATTACCGAGGTTCCCGTTTTCGTGGCAGGCGGCATCGGGCGGGGGGAAGCCATTCTGGCCCTGCTTGAAATGGGCGCAGCGGGCGTGCAGCTTGGCACCCGCTTTGTCTGTGCTACGGAATGCGTGGCGCATCCCGCCTTTAAACAGGCCTTTTTACGCGGCGCGGCGCGGGAGGCGCTGGCTTCACCGCAGCTCGATCCCCGCTTCCCGGTTATTCCCGTACGCGCCCTGCAAAATGACGGCACCAAGCATTTCACCGATAAACAGCGCGAGGTAATTAAGAAGTTTGAAAGCGGCGCGCTGGAACAAAAGGCCGCCCAACTCGAAATCGAGCATTTCTGGGCGGGGGCACTTAAGCGGGCGGTGATGGAAGGCGACATTGCCGAGGGTTCGCTCATGGCTGGGCAAAGCGTCGGCATGGTTTCCGAGGAAAAACCGGTGAAGGCCATCCTCGCCGAGCTGGAAGCGCAGGCCCTGGCGGCCTTGGGGAAACGTCCGGCGGCCTGAAAAATAAGGCGGGAAAACCGCCGGAAATTCCTTGGCCTGGCGACAAGTTTTTCCCATAATGGCCATGCTGAATTTTGCTTATAGCCGCCATTTAACCCATGACCTCATCTACGCCCGTTCCTCCCGATAGCACGGAGGAAAAAGCCTATAGCGGCGATACGCCGCCCAAGCCGCTGGCCGAGGTGAGCGAAGCGCTGAACGGTTTGCGCGAATTGGCCGAGCGCGTCACGCCCGCTAAAAACAAATCGACCTCTACGCTGCCCGACCTCAACATGCCGAAAGAGCAATTGGATCTCGGATTGCCGCGTGCGGAAATCCCCGTGGACGCGGTTTCGTCCGAGGCAAGCGCTGCGCCGCTGCCTATAGTTCAAATTCCGGATGTAGAACCAAGGGTTCAGGTAATCGAAACCACGTTGTCTGAACCGAAAGCAGAATTTTACGTCGCACCGCCGCCTGCAAAGCCGGAACGCAAACCGCCCGTGGGCGCAACCTTGCGCGAGGCGCGGCTCAGCGCCGGATTTTCCCTCGACGAAGTGGCCGACGAAATAAAAATCAAGCCCGTCTACCTGCAGGCGATCGAGGAAGGCCATTACGAAAATCTTCCCTCGCGCACTTACGCCGTGGGCTGGGTGCGCAGCTATGCGCAGGCGCTCGGCCTGCATGCCGAGGAACTCGTCGCGCGTTGCCGCGCCGAAGTAGGCGCCCTGCCGCGGATTGCTCCCGTTCCGCTGGTGATGCGCGAGCCCGTGCCCGACCGGCGCTTTCCGACCGGCGCGCTGATGATGATTTGCATAGTTTTAGCCGTGATTGCCTATGTTGTGAGCTATGGCTATTTCCGCCCGCAACCGCCGGAAACCAATAGCTATATCCCCCCGAAGCCCGAGATCGTAGCTCAGCCCGAAGCATTGCCTGCGCCTGTAAATCCGCCTGCACCGGTCGCCGCCGCACCGGTTCAGGAAACGGCGCCAGCCCCTGTTCCCGTTGCGCCTGCCGCCGAGGTCAAGCCGAAAATCGCCAAGCCCGCGCCTGTAGCGGAGGAAGATTTGAACGAAACCGACGACACGCTGCCGCCTTTGAATGAGGAAGCCAGGCCGGAAGAAAAAGCCGAAAGCAAAAACGCCGAAACGCCGCTCGCACCCCGCATGAGCGTAGGAAAATCGGCCGATACCAAACGCCCGCAAGTGATCCCCGGTGCTGCGCCGGAAGATATCACCCCCGGCGCGCCATCACCCGTTGCGGCGCAGGCGAATAGTGCCGTACCCGATCTGAATGCCAAGCCGCCGGTAAAAGTGAAGCCGCCTTCGCGCATCAAATTGCGCGCCACGGCCGACACCTCGGTACGCATCGTCGATGCGCAGGGGCAAGTACTGGCCGAACGCACGATTAAAAAGGGCGAGAGTTTCTACGTGCCCGACCACCAGCACTACACGCTTTCCACCAGCAATGCCGGCGCGGTGCGCCTGGCGGTCGATGGCCGCGATATGCCCGTGCTTGGCGACTCTGGCGAGGCGATGCATAACATACCGCTCGACCCGTCCGACCTATTGCAGGTTTTGGCGCAATAAAATTGGGCCCAACCTTTCGCAGGGCTGCGACGGGGCAAAGCCTTTAAAAGGCTGATTTTTTGAAGAGCACCCGCCTTGGTTTTTCCATATAAAATCGATATAAAGGCACCATGACGAACGAAGAACATCTGCACGATGTGCGCCCCTGGCGGCAAATCCACCGCCGCAAGAGCCGTAAAATTCAGGTCGGCCCTATTTTCATGGGCGGAGACGCGCCGATCGCCGTGCAGTCGATGACCAATACGCTCACCTCCGACATTCAAGGCACGGTCGATCAGGTCAACCGCTGCTTCGATGCCGGGGCCGACATCATGCGTGTGAGCTGCCCGGACGAGGCCAGCACCGCGGCGCTGCCCGAAATCGTCAAACTCTCCAAAGGCCCCATCTCGGCCGACATCCATTTTCATTATAAGCGCGCGCTGGAAGCTGCCGATGCCGGCGCGGCGGAGCTGCGCATCAATCCCGGCAATATCGGCGAAGCAAGCCGCGTGAAGGAAGTGGTGAAGGCGGCTAAAGACCACGGCTGTGCCATCCGCATCGGCGTGAATGCGGGCTCGCTGGAAAGCGATTTGCTCGAAAAATACGGCGAGCCCTGCCCCGAGGCGATGGTGGAAAGCGCGCTCGATCATTTGAAAATTCTCGAAGACCTCGATTTTCATAACACCAATATCAGCGTGAAGGCTTCCGATGTTTTTTTATCGGTCGCGGCGTATCAGCAACTGGCCGATGCCTGCGATTATCCCTTGCATATCGGCATTACCGAGGCCGGCGGCATGCGCATGGGCACGGTAAAATCCTCCATCGGCCTTGGCATGCTGCTGTGGAGCGGCATCGGCGATACCATCCGCGTGTCGCTTTCAGCCGAGCCGGAAGAAGAAGTGCGCGTCGCCTACGACATGCTGAAGTCGATGAACCTACGCCGGCGCGGCGTGACGGTGATTTCCTGCCCGTCCTGCGCGCGCCAGCAATACAATGTGATCAAGACGGTCGAGCGTTTGGAAGAAGCGCTTGCCCACATCACCACGCCGATGACGGTTTCGGTGATCGGCTGCGTCGTCAACGGCCCCGGCGAAGCGATGTATACCGATATCGGCTTTGCGGGCGGCGGCAAAGGCTCGCACCAGGTCTATATTGGCGGGCAGACCGCGCACCGCCTGCGCGATGGCGACGAGGACATCGTCACGCATCTGGTCGGCCTCGTCGAAAAGAAAGCCGCCGAGATCGAGGCGGCCAATCCCAAGCTCGCCGAAAAAGCCGCGGCGGAATAATTTTTTAGTTTAGGATGTAGGTCCAGACATATGCGGCAGCAGGAATAGCACGGGCTTGCCTTGCCGTGTGGCCTCGCATCGGAGATTTTTCATATCGTTGTGAGATTCTTCATTGACGGCGGCTTGCATCTTAATAGCGTCGGGCCCGGCGCGCATGGTGCTGATTTGGGAGTGTGCGTTTGGAACCGTGTAGCTGCACCGAACGCCTTCTGTCTCTTGGGCTAATTTTTCATATTGTCTGGTCCTGCGCTGCAGGTTGAGTTCATTTTCCTCCTGGTTCGCGCGGTATTGCGCGAGTTCCCTTTCAAAATTGGGGTGGCTGGGCTTCGGAGGTTGTTCAAGGGTGGTGCAGGTTGCAGAGTTTGAGAGCTCGCCATTGTCCTTGCGACCCTGCTCCCACACAAGAATTGATTTGTCGGGATCTCTGCCATTTTTTATTTGTTCGTCTTTTTCCAGGCATTCCCAATCAGAAGACGTATTCTTGCTTCTTGGCGTAAGTGGGTAGCGGCGGGGATCCCAGCGAATATCCTTTACGTACAGGCTTTGTGTTTCGGGCGGCGGTTCTACGGGCGCATTATCCGAATCCCCGTCCTTCACCATGTGGCTAAGCAGGGGATAGAGGGACATGCGCATTATTTGGTTAACCGGGCTGCGACCAGATTCGGATGCCAGTTCTTCATCCGAAGCCCTGTCCTTGAACATGTGGGTAAGCAGGCGAGAAGGGGTCAAACGCCTTCCGCTCGTGTTAAGCCAGTTGAGCAAGGGAGAGGGGGACCAGTGCATTATTCACGGACTGGTGGCGGCGAGATAGGGGCAGTGTTCCATGGCGCTCTGTAAAAGCCCTATTTTAAGCCGCAAAGGTTAAATCTCCCAAAAAAACTATAGTTAATAGAGATGGACGTAAGCCAGCGCGGTGATTACAAAGAGTTTTTTTAAGGACCCTATGCCCGATCTTCTGCACTCCGAAAAAGTCACCGCGTTCCTCAAGCGCCACGCCGAACTGGCCGATGCCCTGGCGACGCCGGGCCTGAATTCCGAGCAGTTCGTCAAGCTCTCGAAGGAATATGCCGATCTCAGCCCGGTGGTCGATGCCGTGGGCGCCTATCGTGCCGCCGAAAAAGAACGCGCCGATTTGAAGGAGCTGCTGGCCGATCCGGAGATGAAGGCCATGGCCGAAAGCGAGATCGAGGCCCTTAACAAGCGCATCCCCGATCTTGAAGCCGAAGTATTGAAATTACTCGTGCCCAAAGACGTGAACGACGAACGCAGCGCAATTCTGGAAATCCGCGCCGGCACCGGCGGCGACGAGGCGGCTTTGTTCGGTGGCGTGCTGCTCGATATGTACCGCCGCTACGCCGATCATCGCGGCTGGAAGTTCGATCTGATCGACAGTTCCGGAAGCGATGTCGGCGGCGTGAAGGAAGCCTCGGCCACCATCAGCGGCAAGGGCGTGTTCGCGCGGCTGAAGTTCGAAAGCGGCGTGCACCGCGTGCAGCGCGTGCCCGAAACCGAAACGCAAGGCCGCGTGCATACCTCGGCGGCTACCGTGGCGGTGCTGCCCGAAATGGAAGACGTCGACGTGCATATCAACGAGGCCGATTTGCAGATCGACACGCTGCGCGCCGGCGGCCCGGGCGGCCAGCACGTGAATAAAACCGAAAGCGCCATCCGCATCACGCATCTTCCCACCGGTATCGTCGTGAAAATGCAGGAAGAGCGCTCGCAGCACAAAAACAAGGCCAAGGCGATGAAGATGATCCGCGCCCGCATCTACGAGCACGAGCTGGAAAAAGCCAATGCCACCCGCGCCGCCGACCGCAAGAGCCAGGTGGGTTCAGGCGACCGCTCCGAGCGCATCCGCACCTATAATTTCCCGCAAAGCCGCGTTACCGATCACCGCGTCAACGTCACGCTCTACAGCATCGACGAAGTTCTGGCGGGCACCGCGCTCGATAAATTCGTCGATGCGCTGATCGCCGCCGATCAGGCTGAGAAGCTCAGCCAGCTGTCGTGATATCTTATATGAAGAATAAATATCCTCATCCCGGGCTTGAGCCGGGATCCAGCATCGCTCCGCGATGCGCGGCCCTTAAGGGCCGCTGGATTCCCGCTTTCGCGGGAATGAGAAGGATTTTTTCATGACCCGGTCGGAATTTATCAAACGGGCGGCGCAGCGCCTGCAAAACGCCGGTATCGATGATCCTTTGCGTGAGGCGCAGCTTCTCCTGCAAGTCGCGGGTGATGAAACGCGTGCTGAAAACTGGCTGGCCCGCCGCGAAAAGCGCGAGCCGATTGGCCGCATCGAGGGCAAGCGCGGCTTCTGGAAATCCGAATTCATCCTCAACGAAGCCACGCTCGAGCCCCGCCCCGATACCGAAACGCTGATTGAAACCGTGCTGGAATTTTTGCCCGATCCGCATGCCCCGCTGCGCATCCTCGATCTTGGCACCGGCACCGGCTGCATTTTGCTCTCCTTATTGCAAGAATATCCGCAAAGCTCGGGCCTTGGTACCGATCGAAGCGCCCGGGCGCTGGAAGCCGCGCGGCAAAACGCCTTTGCGCTGGGATTGGCCGCGCGTGCGGAATTCGTTCAGGCCAATTGGGCCGAGGGTATCAGCGAAGCCTTTCAGCTACTCGTCAGCAACCCGCCTTATATCGAAAGCGCGGTCTTGAAAACGCTTGCTCCCGAAGTGCGCGATTTCGATCCTGCGCTGGCGCTGGATGGCGGCGAAGACGGGTTGGATGCCTATCGCGCACTTGCAAAGCTGGCGCCAAAACATCTGGCGCATAAGGGCCTGTGCCTGGTCGAAATCGGGCAGGGGCAGGAAGAAAAAACCGCCGATCTGTTCGAAGCTGCAGGCTTGAAAATGACCGCCTACCGGCGCGATCTCGGCGGCGTCATCCGCGTGCTGGTTTTTGAAAATCCCTAGCGGGGGCCGTTCATAGACACGGCGGCGGCAGTCTGGCCGAAGCGCGATGGGTCTTTCACTTGTGCCATGTCGGTGATCAACCGCAAATTGCCCTTGGACCGGTATTCAAAGCCGAGGCGCATCGGCTTGGGATCGAATGCGCTGATTTGCGAGGCCGCTGCCGCAAAATCGGGCTGCGCTTTGGCGGCACAACTATTGAAGGTGCGCAACCCGCTTACCACATGCTGGGGAAAATTCAGGCCGAGCTTAAGCACGGTTTCCATACTGCCGTCTTCGATGCCATCCATGGTAAAGGTCACGGCGGACTGCCAGTCCACGATGATATTAGAAGAGCTGAAAGAAAACGTGTAACCCGGCCCGTCCGGTTCTTTCACGTAATAATCATCCAACCCCTCCATGGGGCTGTTTACCCATACGGCCATGCCGGATACGGCGGCGTTTTCCTCGCCCAATTTATCGGCAATGCAGGCTCTGCGCCTTTGGCCGGCGGGAGGCGCCACACATTTTTCTTGCGCGCGGAATGCCATGGCCTTGGCGGCCTCAAAGCTGCCGGGCAGGATGATACTGGGTGTATTTGCGTAGGAACGCTGGCGGGTGGTTGCATCGAAAACGATTTCCCGGCCGCGCTGCCGCATGCCGATTTGGGTCGAAAATTCTCCCTGTTCTGTCACCTCGTCACGCTTGGCGGAGATGTTCAGCCATTTCAGATGTTCGTCCTCAAGCTCCGACCCGGCCGTATAATCCGCTCTCCAGTCGAGATCGTAGTAGCCGCGCGGTAAAAGCTTTGCGGCGCAGGCATCCAATGCGCGCACCGCCAGCGCAGCCTTGCTTAGAGGAATAGAATCTTCGGCGTGCAGCGGGCCGGTGGCCCAAAGCGCCACGCTCGTTGCGAACGGAATCAGGAAATGTCTTTTCATCGAGGGATGGAAAGAGAGGGTTCAAAATATAAATCTATCAGAACCCGTTTTCCTGCCGCCTGCAATAGCCTGTCGAATTATGGCGAAGAATGCCTGACGCTCACTTGTTCATAGCAGCGGCGCAACACGGTATCCACGGCGGTATCGACCTCTTGCAGAATGGGCGAGGCCTCGATCGGGCGTTTAGGTTTGTGAGGGCCCGGCGCTTTTTTAGGGCCGTTTGCCTTTTCTTCAGGTTGGGGCGATTGAGAAGAGCCAAAATAGACGAAGAATCGTTGCTCGCCGAGATTTTGGCCGCGGTTACCCGTGAATCCTCGCGAGGTCTCAACAAGATATTCATTATTGCCTGAAGCGCGCGGCGGCTTAATGTAATAGCCATGAACGGGCGAGGCGGGATCTTTCCCTGCCGCATCGACACAATTCATGAAGGCGATGGCTTGGGCGAATAGGGTCTTATCGACCCGAACTTTATCAGCCAAGGCCTTATTAGCGGCATCATTTCGCTCTTTGAGATTAACAAGACCGGCGGTGCCTACAATAAGCCCAATGGCGGCGATCATAAGGGTGGCATCCCTTGAAGGCCGCCATGTAAAAGATGTCGCATCCGCAAAAGCAGGTTTTGGCGTGGGTGCTGGAGCGGGGATAGGATCGGTTTCCGACATGGCCGGAATTTAGCAAAGGGCCGGGGGTTTTAAGAGCGGCGTTTTACTTGCATCGCTGCCGCGCGCCTAACTTATTACTTAACTTATTTAGGGTCTTGCGGGACACCGGCCGGCTCTGTTGTCAAACGCTCTAAATTCTTACGAATATCCTGTAAGGCGGTCCCTACATCCCCATGGGCACGCTCCAAAACCTTACGTGCCTCACTAAGGTCTTGCAGGGTCGCGCCGTAAAATTCTTCGGCCGGTGCTGCGCAGGCCGCGAGCGCATCCAAGGCTTCCCCGGCATGTTTTGGGATGAGCTTATCGGCCAGCACCTGCGATGGAGGGCCCATGCTGCGCAACCAAGGCTTATGTGCGCTAATAATCTCCTGAGTGATGATGATGGGGTTATTCGCTTTGTTTTCCTGCGGATAGTCGAGGTTATAATATGCGCCGCCTTTTGATGGCATAATATAAAATTCATAGATGTTATCTAAAGCCTGGGTCCAAAAATTTATACCGAAATTAGAAGATGGATTTTCATACAAATGATCAGCAACGCATGCTTGATGCGCCAGAACGCGCTTAATATGAAAACATGTTTGCCGGGCCTTTCGAATGGCGGCTTTCGCCTCGGCGAGCGTGGGGGGATGGGTAACGCCCTTTGCGCCTTCTTTAAATTCGAACGACGTTGAAGAATATATCGCAACACCGTTCACGGACTTGGTCAAAGAAATATTCGTGAAAAAAGTGCCCTGCGGCGTATGTTCTACCCGCTCGGCCGAAGTGCCCATATTTTGGATGCGGCCAAGAAAATCAAGTGCGGCCATCCGCTCGGCCAGCCCGGGTATCGATGCAAGCTCTATAATTTCGGTTTTTTCCTCGGGGAACCGCGACGCGCTGCCGCGCGCACGCGGCCGGTGGTAGTTCCGTTTAGCCATGGCTTCGTCTGCGCAGATTTTATATTCGCGCAAGGCTTGCTCGGCCGGGGTTTCTTCCTCCACGGTTATGGGCGGTAATTCCTCGGCCGCCGGAATAGATATGGCTGTTGAAACGGTACCTGCAGCATCTCCTGCCGCCCGGGCGGGCGCGGTGGCGAAAACGGCGCTGGCCACGGCCAGCGAAAGAGCTAATTTATTTTTCATAATACCCTTTTTTCAATCAGGGTATGAAAACTGCCTTTTACCGCTTGGGCAAGACATTAATTATTTACATCGCACCGTAATTGGGCCCGCCGCCGCCCTCGGGCGTTTTCCAGTCGATGTTCTGTAACGGATCCTTAATGTCGCAGGTTTTGTTGTCAAACGCTCTAAATTCTTGCGAATATCCTGTAAAGTAGTCTCTGCACCTCACGGCCCGCTAACCGTTGCTATAACCCATCCGCGCATTGATTTTTGCCGCATAGGGCAGCAAGGGCTTGGTGCATTTGGCAAGGCCTCCAAGCTGTTTTTTCAACGAAGGCTCAAGGTCTTTCAACTTATCCGCGATTCCAGCCATATCCGACAAGGAAAGACCCGTAAGAGAAGGATCGGTTCTGTGATGGACTAAAATCCTATTATTATCCAGTAGTAAAGCATCGAAACCGCCGATGCCTTGGCTGATTAGAAATTTATTCGCCTTTCCGTCCTTATCGTATTGGGCGACGACTTCGTATGGAGTGATACCATCGCCGTTAATGAAGAACCTATTGGCCTCTACGCGCCGGTCATGCATCGTTGCTCCGGGCCCGGCTGTTGCGAGAACGGCATAGATTTTTACATCCCCTTCTTTGAGTGCAGGAAGAACTTGGCTGAGGCAGTTCGTGAAAACATCCGCATGTTTCAAATCCGGGCAAGTATTAGAAAGTCTTGTCATTTTCACAAAGGCTTGCGGAAGCGAGCCCGGTATCTTTGGATCGCCGGATTTTAATTCTCCTTCGCGGTTGATCGTATATTCAACTTCGACCGCGCCCTTCCCGCTCGCTCTTGTGGAATCGATTTTGCCGGTATCGGGACGCATGTCCAAGATCGTATGATAGGTCGCATCATCGGCGGTTTCTCGGCGGTTCATTCGTACTTCGAAATCGCTGATGCCGAAACGGGAAGGAGATATGGCATTTTGAGTGATCGTGAATCCGAGCGGCGTGAAGGTTTGATCTACGCAATCCCGGAAATCCTGCGCGACGTTTACGCCGGGCCAGGGAATAAGATATCTATCGGCCACGGTTATGAGTGCGGCGGTGCCAAGGACACTAAGCAATATTTTACGGCTTGGTAGTTTCATAATATATCCCCTTCAATATTCGGGGATATGAAAGCGACTCTTTACCTATAGGGCAATAGATTAATTACTTACATCGCACCGTAATTGGGCCCGCCGCCGCCCTCGGGCGTTTTCCAGTCGATGTTCTGTAACGGATCCTTAATGTCGCAGGTTTTGCAATGCACGCAATTCTGCGCATTGATTTGCAGGCGCGGCGCCGTATCGGCGTTGACGATTTCATATACCGCCGCCGGACAATAGCGTGTCTCGGGCGAGGCGTAGAGCGTGTAGTTCACGTTGATCGCCACATCCGGATCGCGTAAGACCAGATGGCAGGGCTGGTCTTCGGTGTGATTGGTATTCGAGAACGCTACCGAAGTCAGCCGGTCGAAGCTCAATACACCATCCGGCTTGGGATAGGTGATTTTTTTGGAATCCTTCGCCTCGCGCAGGCTCGAATGATCGGCATGGTTGCGCAGCGTGTAGGGCAACAGCCCGCAGGTGAGCGTTTCCAGCGCCGAGATTAAAAGGCCGATCCATAAGCCAAAACGGAAAGCGGGGCGGATATTGCGCACTTTTTTAAGCTCGGGCCAGATCCAGCTTTTCCTAATGTTGTCGGTATAAGCGACGATCTCATCGCCTGCATTTTCGGCGGCAAGATGCGCGAAGACGCTTTCCGCCGCCACCATGCCCGACTTCATCGCGGTGTGAGTGCCCTTAATTTTCGGCGTGTTCAAAAATCCCGCACTGTCGCCCGCCAGCAAGCCGCCGGGGAAGGTGAGTTTGGGGATCGACTGGAATCCGCCTTCCGAAATCGCCCGCGCGCCATAGGCGATGCGCTTGCCGCCTTCTAAAGTTTTTTTGATCGCGGGATGATGCTTGAAACGCTGGAATTCTTCGAAAGGCGATAGATACGGATTGCGGTAATCGAGCCCGAGGACAAAACCGATTGAAACCAAATTTGCGCCGTAGTGATAAAGGAATGAGCCGCCATAGGTCTCGCTATCCAGCGGCCAGCCGAGTGTATGCGTGATTTCTCCGGCCTTATGATTTTCCGGTTTTATTTCCCAGATTTCCTTGAGGCCGATACCGTAGGTTTGCGGGTCGCAACCGGCGCGCAGCTTGAAGCGCGCAAAAAGCTGCTTGCTGAGCGAGCCGCGGCAGCCTTCGCAGAAAATCGTCTGCTTCGCCGCCAGTTCCACGCCCGGCGCGAAGGCCGGGGTCTTCTGCCCGTGCTTATCGACGCCCTGATCGCCCGTCGCCACGCCGCAGACTTTTCCGTTCGCATCGAACAGAATTTCTGCGCCCGCGAAACCGGCGTAAATCTCGACGCCCAGACTTTCAGCCTGCGCAGCCAGCCATTTGCCGAGCTCGCCCAGGCTGATGATGTAATTGCCATGATTGTTCATCTGCGGCGGGGTGGGCAGGGGGATCGCCGCGTTCTGCGTTAAAAACAAAAAGTGATCCGCCGCAGCCTTGGTATTCAACGGCGCGCCTTTTTCCAGGGCATCGGGAAAAAGCTCGAACAGCGCGCGGGGTTCCAGCACCGCGCCCGATAAAAGATGCGCGCCCACTTCCGCGCCTTTCTCGATCACGCAGACGGAAATCTCTTTCTGGTTTTGCGCGGCAAGCTGCTTGAGGCGGATGGCGGCGCTGAGGCCCGCGGGGCCGCCGCCCACGATCAGCACGTCGTATTCCATGACGTCGCGGTCGTCTCGGTGCCAGGGTTTTTCGGAGACCATAGAATTCCTTTCCTGTCACCCTCGCGAAGGCGAGGGTCCATGGCGACCAGCCTTCAGCTTTTCGGATGGTTGGTCCTCATGGATGCCCGCCTGCGCGGGCATGACAAAACAATAAATTTCCTCTAATAATAAAGTATGAACAGCGGGGAAGATTCGGCCAAAGTAGCGCTTTTAGAAAGCTTAAGCTGGCAGGTATCCATGGGCGCCGACGAGGCGATCATGGACGCGCCGCAGGACCGCCGCGCGCTGCCCGATGCGCCGCCTGTACCCAAGCCCGCTCGCACACCCATCAAAGCCGCTGAACTGCTACCTGACCTTGCGGTCGATGTCGCCTTCGCCCCGCGGGTAAATGCCAAAACGCTGGAGGGTCTCAAAGCCGAGATGGCCGCCTTCACCGGCTGCGGTTTGAAGAAGACGGCGAAGAATCTGGTTTTCGCCGACGGCAATCCTCACGCCGAGGTGATGATGGTAGGCGAAGCCCCCGGCGAAGACGAAGACCGGCAGGGCCTGCCCTTCGTCGGCGTGAGCGGCAAGCTGCTCGACCGCATGGTGAGTTTTATCGGCCTCGACCGCACGACATTCTATATCACCAACATCGTACCGTGGCGCCCGCCCGGCAACCGCAATCCGACCGACCAGGAAATAGCGGCCTGCCTGCCCTTCATCGAGCGGCATATCGCGCTGGTGAAACCAAAGGTGCTGGTTTTTCTCGGCGGCGTCTCGGTGAAGAGCCTGCTCAAAACCAAGGACGGCATCACCAAATTACGCGGCAAGAAAATGGTTTATAATTACGTCGATGCCGAGGGTAACGCGCAAAGCTGCACCGCGATCCCCATGTTCCACCCGGCCTATTTGCTGCGCACCAGCACGCATAAGCGCCTCGCCTGGCGCGACTGGCTGATGTTGAAGAAGCTTTTGCAGGGCTAAGTGTTTTAACCTTTGCGCTGTTTTAATTGCCCGTTCCTGCCACTAGGATAGTGGGATATTGCTAGCCCCGCGTGTGGATAAAACGGCCATGAATATTCTGGATTACCCTGAACAGCAACTTCGACACAGCCTTATAGCGCAGATCCTTTCTGTAACACTGGCGCATTACAATCGTCCGCGTGAAAAAGTTTTCAAGCCGGGCCGAGAAATGAAAAACATCCAGCCGCGCCAGGCAATGCAGTATTTGATGTATAATTTCACGCTTCTTAGTTATCCGAAAATAGGCACCTATTTTTCCGAAGTTTCTCCACCCGATGGCTTAGAGCACACTACCGTGTATCATGGCGTGCTGAAGATTCATGAATGCCTAGAACGTGACCTCGATACCAGAAGAAAAATTCTCGGCATCATGGTCGAGCTTGTTACCGGTAAGAGAGATGACGCTTTGCTGGAAACAACCGATATTTTAAATATGCCACTGACCGGGGTACTTAGCGTGATGCGGGATGAAATCAAGAAGACACCGCGCTTTCAGGAAAACCGTTTTCGCGCCGTGAATTTCGCGTTACGGCAGCTTGGCATCGATGTGCTTCCGGCTGAGGTGCAGCTTAAGCCGGATAATGGGCCTAAGCCGGATTCCCCCGGCTCTTCGAAGGATTCTAAAGTGCAAAATGGCTCCGGTAACGGCGGTGAGGAGAAGGCAGACAAAGTTAAAACCATCTCTCAAACGCCGGAGGCCAAGCTTGCCCATATGGAAAAAGCCTTCGCCGCTTTCGAGGCCGGTTTTTCCGATAAAATATATGGAACGGCGACGCCGCGCATTCTCGATCTTATCGCCGCCCATGCCGTTATGAAAATAACGGATTTGCCGTTTGGACTTGTCGAGGCAAGCCCTCTTGCGCGCGACCGCAATATCGTTGCGCTTCGCATCGATTCCGACGACATGCAGCGCCGCATGGCGCGCGATACCTATTTAAATGCGTGCATGAACGAGGTGCTGGACCGCTATAAGGCACTTCGGAATCCGAAAAATAAAGGCAACGGTGCATTGCCCGCCATCCGCCCGGCGGCGGTGGAAGCCTCTTCTAACGGCGCAGCGAAAGTTCCGGCCAAGCCTACAGCGATTAATCCCGAAACGCGGATCAATAGTTTTGCCCATGCTAAAGCAAATTTAAAAGACATGGTTGACGGCCTTGCCGCACGCGGCATCGTCACGCTGGACCACGCGAGAATCGCAACGGCCGGTCTCGGCTATGGACTGCAGCGTATATCGCGTTTTTTTAGCGGAGAAAAAGAGAGCCATACCAACATCACCCATCGCGCCTTCAGAAGCTTGGCCGGGATCAGCGATCCGGTGCCAGCTCGGGCAGCGCCCGAAACGCCACCGCCTGCCGCCGAAGGCATTGCGCCCGCCCCGCAACCTCCAGGCAATCCCGTGATGCCGCGCGGCGCGGTTTCGGCGCCGAGCCTTTAGCTCAAAATTTTCCGCATAAAGACACAAGGCATTTCATGGCCACTGCGCAGTGTGTGCTTGCCCTCACCGGTTTTTTTGAACCCCTGCCGCGCGTAGAAGGCTTCGGCGACCAGCGAGGCGTCGACATAAATCTCTTTAGCACCCATTTGCCATGCGGCCCGCTCGGCCACGGATAAAAGATTAAGACCAACTTTTTTTCGCGCGGCTGCGCCGCGCACATAAACCGCGATGCGGTGTTTCTTTTCTTCATAGCGGTAACCGGAAAATCCGGCAATGCGGTCTTGTTTATCTACGGCAACAAAGAATTTTTCTCCTTTTGCCATCGATTCTAAAATCCGCGCGCCACGCTCTTCTGTGCTGCGCGCGCCCCAGGCTGCGACAATGTCGGCGGAGTATTTTTTTGGACCCAGCGTGCGGATGGAATCGATATGCGCCTCGGCAATACCGTCGGCATCTTCAGGGGTGGCCGGGCGAAAGGTGAAATCCATATCTGGAGTTTAGCACTTTATTGTGCCCCAAAACTATGTTCTTGATTTGTTCTCAGTATTGATTTAAGTTCGGCGCATGCAAATCCGCAAGCCGATCCCAAAGAAAAAGCCTTTTCCCAAAAAGCCGGTTTTTAAAAGTCCCGTCTCGCAGGCTTTCAGCGCCGCCACAGCGCTGGATGAATTCATCGTCAAGCCCGAGGCGCAGAAAGGCCGCGGTGCGGTCTCGAGCCAGATGTCGTCGCGCTTCGAGCGTTTCACGCGCCACGCCATTGACGACGGCTGGCAAAAATTGGCTGATGAGGAAGAGCTCGATGCACCGAAATTGAAAACCACTCTGTTCGTCGATACCTCGCGCAGCGTGATCCGCCGCAACGATTCCCCCGATATCGGCTTCAACCAGAGCATCAACCCCTATCGCGGCTGCGAGCATGGATGCATTTATTGCTTCGCGCGGCCCTCGCATGCCTATCTCGGCCTTTCGCCGGGGCTCGATTTCGAGACCAAGATTTTTTACAAGCCCGAGGTTGCCAGGCTGCTGCGCGAAGAACTGGCTAAGCCGTCCTATAAGCCCGATTACATCCTTATCGGCATTAATACCGATTGCTACCAGCCGTCGGAACGTAAATTAGAATTGACGCGTGGGATTTTGAAGGTGATGGCCGAATGCAACCATCCCTGCGGCATCATCACCAAATCAGCGCTGATCTTGCGCGATCTCGATATTTTGGCGCCCATGGCCGAAAAGGGTCTCGTGCGCGTCTCCGTCACGCTCGGCACCTTGAGCAACGAGACGCATCGCAAGCTGGAACCCCGTGCGCCGCGGCCCGACAAGCGTTTGGCCACCATGAAGGCGCTGCGCGCGGCGGGCATTCCCGTCACGCTCATGGTGGCGCCCATCATTCCCGCCATCAACGACCATGAAATCGAGGATGTGTTGCAGGCGGCCTATGATGCTGGCGTGCGCGATGCCGGGCATGTAGTGCTGCGCCTGCCTTGGGAGCTGAAGGAACTGTTCGAGGAATGGCTGCGCACGCATTATCCCGACCGCGCCAATCATGTGCTGAACTTGCTCAAGCAGATTTACGGCGGCAAGCTTTACGATGCCAATTGGGGCCTGCGCGGCCGCGGGTCTGGAGTCTATGCCGATATGCTGCATCAGCGCTATCGCATCGCCTGCGATAAATTGGGATTTAACCTGGAAGAGCGTTTTATCGATACCAGCCAGTTCCGCCGCCCCTCGCTCGATGGGCAGCTCGACATGTTCTGATTACTGGCAAATCGTTTTCGTCTCCGTCAATCCGGTGAAGGGATTGCGGATCGGCTGCTCGCTGCAAGTGCCGTTTTTATCGGGCGCCTGAATGGTCTCTTCCGCCGCGCGGGTTATCGGGCAGGCATGCTGCACGCAGCGCGGCCGATGCTCGGTCGGGATGCTGCAAACCGGGATCACCTTGCCCTGCACGCAACGGCATTCGCATTCGGCCTGGGCAAAGCCAGGCAGGGCTACAAGCAGGAAAAGGACAAGAAAGATTTTTTTCATGGCTATTCTTGAATGTTGCAAACGCTATGCCAGAGCCTGTAAATCGTCAATGCGGCGGCAGAGCGGCTGTTTTGACAGCCAAGCCTATAAAACCCATACTGCGGCGGCTTTTATCAGGCCTTATGATGGAATCCATGCGGCGCGTTCTCAAAAAAATCCTCCCCAAAAAAGTGGTCAGCCTTATCCGTTCGGCCATGGCTGCGCCGGCAATGACGCCGGTGGCGGTTCCTATCGCGCGC
>JADMIO010690325.1_pt1 | contig 32956 bp, 32 predicted proteins | sample 8958161 | NCBI WGS metagenome assembly JADMIO01 (sample SAMN16585339, study PRJNA669376) | soil metagenome | isolation source: Crop rotation soil | place: USA: Cullars Rotation, Alabama | collected 2011
GGCCGCGACTTCAAGTCACGTGAATTCCAAGCTTCGGATCCCACTGTGCTGGAAAGCTACAACGCTAAGCTGCAGGCGCTGAGCACTCTCGACGAGCTGCTCCTCGTTCGGGGCTTCACGGCGAAGGCCATCTATGAGCCGCAAACCGACGTTGTCTCCACCGCGCAACAGCTACCCACGAAGCCGGATGGCAGCGCCTACACGCTCTACGATCTCTCTACTGTGGACTCCACTTCGGCGAACGTGGATGCAAATGGCACTCAGAAGCCCAATATCACAACCGCGACACTGCCTGCCCTGATCCAATTGGGTATGTCGCAACAGACTGCTCAGGCCATTCTGAACGCACGTCCGACAACGTATTCGGCAATGCTTGGCGTGGCGGGGCTGAACGCGCAATCCGCCAGAAGGCTCATCGACACGTATAGCGTCACGAACAATGCGACCCTAACCGGTAAGATCAACGTTAATACCGCTTCAGAGGCGGTGCTCGAGACGATTCCTAACCTGCCGCCCGATGTAGCGAGCGCGATTGTATCGAGGCAGTCGACGCCGTTCACTCAGCTTGGCGATCTCTTCGACGTATCCGGCTTTTCCCTAACGACGGCGCAGCAAACCCTGGATTCCCTCGCCGTCAATTCACGCAACTTCTTTATCCGCGTCGTCGGCTCCGCGGGCCAGTCCAAGGTTTCCCTCGAGGCGCTGGTTTCAATTTCAACCAATGGTGTACAGGTTCTGAAGGTAACGCAGCTTCCCTATTCCGATATGGCGACCCGATGGGGCTGGGATGCGGAAACGACAGCCGAAACGGTGCTGAAGGAGACGACGCGGCAATGAGCAACAAGCGCGTCCTTCACAACACTGTAATCGAATGGTCGCCTACGCATGTCTCGTGGGTAGAGTCAGGCGGCGATCTCGTTACAGTTGGATCTCTCTTAGAAGCAGCGCCCCTGCTCCCGAGCCGGGACATCGTTGTCGGGGTTTCTCGACGAAGCGCCTTTGTTCGCGCTTATCGCGTTCCGAACGTAGGCAAACCTGAAGTGCGGCGGATCCTGTCCATGCAAATCGGACAGCTCTTTCCGATGGCTGCAAACGAGTTGGCGTTCGATTTCCACCTGACTCACGACGTTAACTCCGAAGGCAAGCTAGCCGTGGTCGCTGCTATGCGATCTGCCGATTTGCACTCCATGCATGAGCAGGCGAGAGCGGCGGGGCTAAAGGTTTCCCAAGTCGTGCCCGTAGCGATGGGCTCAGCTCTGTTGGCGCATTCTATTAACTATCAGAGCGCAGCCGTCGTACACCGCACCGCCGAGGGCCTTGCCGTCGATCTGATCGCAGACGGGGAGCTGCGCTATAGCAGGGTCGCTTCAATGCCCGCCAACTCGATCGGCATTGAGGGAGAAGTAAGCCGGACCTTCGCGGCGGCAGTCCTAAGCTGCAGTCCGACGATCGCGGCCGGTGCTCTTGTTCTTCCGGACGCCGAGGCGAGTACGAATACTTGGGCGCTTCAAGAGCTTGCGACTCGAACGATCGACGTCAATATTGAAACCGCCGAGCAAATCTATAAGCGAGAGCGAAGCGGCGAGGTTCAGCGGCTGCGGACTGCGATCATGGCAATGGGCGCTGCCCTCATCCTGTTCGTCTACCAGTACAACCGCTACACTGCTTCACTGCAAACCGCTAACTCAGGCGAGGCCAAATGGAACAAGCAATACACGCGCTTGCGACGCCTCGCCGAAGCACAAACTGCCAAGGGTGCAGGATTGCAGAAGCTGGCGAAGACGCTGAATCGTAGCTTCCATCCCGCACAGGGCTTCTCGGACGCATTTACACTTGCCTCCAACGCCGCGCCTCAAGGGGTTTGGCTGACAGGCATGTCGCTTGAACGCGGAAAGATGCTGACCATTCGCGGCACCGCGACCAAGGGCGAGGCCGTCCCCAACTACCAACAGGCCTTGGTTAACGAGCCTCGCTTCCGCGATGTAACTCTAGTGTTTGCCAACAACACCGAAATCAGCAATACGCCCGTGGTGCAGTTCTCGATCTCCGCGTTTCCAATCGGAAATCTTCCGCTGCTGGACGATAAGAAGGGGGCCAAGAAGTGATTAGCTTCCGCACCCGTTCCGACATGCTTTCCTCCACCATGCTGATCGGTGCAGTTCTCCTGCTTTTCGCGACTGCATTCTGGATCATGCAACCTCTTCCCGAAGAGAAGAAGGTCGCGAATCAGCGGCTGCGAACCGAGAGGGATATCGGAAAGCAAATTGATGCTGCCGAGTCTAATAACGCCACTCTCCAAGCCGATATCGACCCCATGCTGTGGGACGGAACCGCGGAGCAAGTTGGCCCGAGAGCCCTATCCACCGTCACCAAGCTCGCGCAGACACGGCATCTCAAGATCATCGCCTTCCGGCCTCAAAAGCCTGTGGATGCGGAGGGCCTGGTTCAGATACCTTTCAGCATCTCCGTCGAGGGTGCGTACCCGGACACCATGCGACTCGTCAAAGATTTGGAAACTAGCAACTCGAAACTTGCCGTAAGCCTAGTACAGGTCCAGGCTTCCGACGCCGCGACCGATCATGTCACCGGGACAGTCAACGTCGTGGCATATATGAAACCAGCCCCCGCGCCGGCGGCTACGACCAAAGGAGGATCAGGTGCTCAAAAGTCTTAGCAAGCCAATGCAGTACATGTTGATCGCTGTGCTGGCACTGGCGGCGTGGTTCGCTCTGAGCCCAATGCTCTTCCCAGAGACATTCAAGCGAACAGTTAAGAAACCTTCGGCTTCGAAGGTGACGAAGAAGGGGGTCGTGCTCTATACCGAAGAAGATGAGAAGGCTCATTTCGAACCGGTGGCGGTACCTCTCAAGAACGCCTTTAAGCCGCTAGTGGCTAAAGTCGTTACCGCTCGCGCAGCGACCATTCAGGTGAACAACGTTCCGCCGGAGTTCGCAGGGGGCGAGGCGAATTGGACCTATACAGGCTCCGCGGAAGTCGATGGAGTACTGCAAGCGCTTCTTGAGAACAAGTCGACCGGTGAGGACGTGTTTCTGAGAGTCGGCGACACTTGGAAAGGTATCTCGGTCGAGGAGATCACCGACGATAGCCTTATCCTGGCCTCTGTCGAAACCGGCAATGAGAAGGTGCTGAAGCTGCCGACGGAAGAAGTCGGCCCAGCCGCCGGTCCCGCAGGCTTTGCACCCGCTAACGTTGGCCCTCTTCGAGGAAACATCGGTCCGTTTACCATCCAACCCGACGGTTCGGTCGCTCCCGACAACTCGATGAATGGAGCAAGCGGGAATGGGGGGAACGGCTTTGGCGGAAACGGCGGACGCCGTAACGGCAGACGCAACGGAGGCGGCGGTGGCCGCAGAGGCGGAGGATTCGGCGGTGGTTAGAAGCTCCGTTTTTCATAAGAATTTCGGACCGGTAATGAACAATGAGGACAAAGATGGGAATTAAACGACTGCTTATAGGAGCGCTGCTGCTGCCCGTCTTGTTGTCGGCGCAGAATTTTCTCGGTCTCGAAGACGCCCATCCGTGGGAAAGCTTTAAGCTGAATCCGAAAACAAAGATCAGCTTGAACTTCCGCAACGCGAGCGTGGATGCCGTCATCGGCCTGCTCAGTAAGACGAGCGGAGTCACGATCGTCAAGGATCCTGCCCTCACCGGTGCGATCACGGTTACGTCTGCGAAACCGGTTGGCCTGAAGGATGCGTTCCAGATCCTTGCAACAACCCTCAGCCTTAAGGGCTACACGATGAGCAAGCAGGGAAACCTGCTTGTCATCAAAGGCAGTGGCGGACGAAACGGGGGCGGCGGTTTTGGCGGCATGACTCCGGAACAGATCGCGCAGATGATGAGCGGCAGCCAACAGCAGCAAACGGAGCTGAAGGTTTTTCCCATCACCTATGCCAATGCGAGCCAACTCGCCCGTGTTATTAACGACGTCTTTGCGTCGGCGGGCCAGCAGCAGCAAAATCCGTTCGCCAACTTCGGCAACTTCGGCGGCGGCAATCAGAACCGCGGCAATCCTTTCGCCGGCTTTCAGCGCGGCGGATTTGGACGTGGTGGTCAAACCGCGCAGGTGCACGCATCATCCGACGATTTCAGCAACTCGGTTATCGTGAATGCTCCAGGCAACATGATGGACCAGATCGGCGACATCATCCGAAAGCTGGACAAGCAGACGGACGATCCTCAAACCGCTCAAACTTACAAGCTGCAGTACGCGACGGCTAGCCTGCTCGCTCCCATCGTGCAGAACGTCCTCACAGCTAACGCGCCCAAGGGTCGCGGTGGTATTTCTGGCCAGAACGTGCCGATCGAGCAGCGCTTCCAGCAGGCTTTTCGCTTCGGCTCGACCCAAGCGGCTTTTGGAACCGTCGTCGCCGACGATCGCACCAATTCGCTCGTCGTAACGGCTACGCCGGAGAACCAGCTTCTCGTCGATAAGGTTGTCAAGGAGCTCGACACAGAGGTTCCGATCCAGAACACGACCTTCGTCTTCCCGCTTTCCAATGCAAGGGCGAGCGACATCGCCACGCTAATGCAACAGGCATTCGGAACGAGACAAGGCGCCAACGGTAACCGCGGGGGCCTCAACAACGGCATTAACAACAGGGCGAATCCAAACAACCAGCGAAACAACAACGGCGGCACAAACGGCCGTCCTCCCACGCTGGGCGGCGGCCTTCAATCCAACGTACCCACACCTGATCCGGACGGCAAGAATCTAGACCTCGCTCTCGCTGATCCCAATGCTGATGGCGGCGACCTGATGACGATGGTCGGCGTGCAGCAGGGCGGCGGATTCGGCGGCTTCTTCGGAGGCCAAAATCGGAACCAAACCACGAATCAGATCGGTCGAGACGCCCAAGGCAGGCCGGTTAACATCCGAGATTTGCAGAACCAGATCACGGTTATAGCGGATCCGAATACGAATAGCCTGATCGTCGTCACGACTCCGGACAATGTCCAGCTCATCCAGAACATCCTCGATCAGCTCGACAAGATCCCGGAGCAGGTGATGATCGAGACGATGATCATCGAGGCCACGCTCGATTCGAGCAGCGCGTTCGGGGTCGAGTGGAACTTCATCCAGGGCAAGGCCTTTGGCAATTCGGGCACTACTGGCAACGCCGGTGCGGGCTTCGGATTGCAGAACGCGACTCCGGCTCTCCAAGGGTTCAAATACACCCTTGCCGGTGGCGACCTTAGCGTCTTCCTCAACGCACTAAAGACAGACACCAAGTTCCAGGTGCTCTCCACGCCAAGGATCTTCACTTCGAACAACGTTCAGGCTCAGATCAACATCAGCCAGAGCGTTCCGTACGTGGTCAGCTCGCGAGAAGACGTTAACGGCAACCTGACGTTCCAGTACCAGTTCCTAGATGTCGGCATCGTTCTTACCGTCACGCCTCACATTACGGCGAACGGCTATGTGACGATGGACGTCGACCAAACTGCGAACGACCTTCAAGGCTTTACAAGCTTCAATGCTCCCATCGTTAACCAGCGCGTCGCCAACACGACGGTCAGCGTGAAAGATGGTGAGACGATCATTCTCGGCGGGATCATCCGGAACAACGTGACCAGCACGGTCAAGAAGGTTCCGCTGCTCGGCGATATCCCTATCCTGGGCGAGCTGTTCCGCTCCACGTCGAAAGGGCACGTGAAGACGGAGTTGATGGTATTCCTCACGCCTCGCGTTGTGAGAAACCCTGAGGATGCTCGCGCGATGCGAGAAGCGGCGACAAAGCAGTTGTCGCCTCAATCACAAAAGGATATAAAGAAGACAATTCCGCCCCCAGCCGGTGATGGTCACAAGACACCACCGCCAGGGCGTTAGGTTCGGAGGAAGGAAGGATATGAAATTGCTACGCAATATTTTTGTTGTATGCGCCACGGTGCTTCTGGTCTCAGCGGCCATGGCCCAGGGTGGCGGCCGTGGCCAAGGCCGCGGGATGATGGGACGCGGCAATGATGCCGGCAGCCTCTTGCGCCGTGAAGACGTGCAGAAAGAGCTGAAGCTCACCGACGACCAGAAGGGCAAACTGAAAGAAGTAAGCGATAAGATCAACCAGGAGCGAAGGGATCTGTTCCAGAACTCTGGTGGCGACTTCCAAGCGGCCCAGGCCGATATGCAGAAGAAGCAGCCGGAATGGGACAAGCAGATCATGGGCGTCCTCAACGCCGATCAGTCCAAGCGTCTCAAAGAGCTGATGGTTCAGCGCGGCGGCAACATGATCGCCATGAACCCGGCGTTCCAGAAGGACCTCGGCATCACCGACGACCAGAAAGCCAAGCTGAAGGACCTTCAGACGAAGCAGATGGAAGCCATGATGGCGCTCGGCCAGAAGATGCGCGATCAGGAGATTACGCAGGAAGAGATGCGCGACAGCGTCCAGAAGAACATGAAGACGATGGAGGAAGCCGTTGGCAAAATCCTGACCGATGCCCAGAAGGCAAAGATCAAGGAAATGGGCGGCGCCGCGTTCAAGTTCGAAGAGGGTAACGGAGGCTAACAGCGGAAGCTGGTAATCCAGTAACCGTGAAGCCGGAGCGGGCAAGCGAGAGCTTGCCTGCTCTTTTTGTTATGGAGACACTACTTGCGTTCGGAACTCAGCATGCGAAGTGGAAGGATCTACCGCACGGACTTAGTGTTATTAGTTAGCAGGCCAGCCAGGCATACGCTCGGGCGGCCTGTTTGCGTGAATTCCAAAGCAGAACGCGTCCGCAAGTAGGTCCTTCCAGTTCGCACGCTCACTTCCGGAGCGCAGGAGTCAATCGTCAATCGTCAATCGGCAATCCTCAATCTGCCTGACAATCAGCGCGCGAAGCGAAACCTCATTTCCGAAATCCCCGCACTTAAGCCTATGCGGAAAAAGACTGTCAATCCCGCGGGGAATGGGGTGGAAAGCGCTGTGGAATGGCATCGGCATGAGACCGATTGCCTTACTCGTCACCCTCGCGCTGGGAGTCAGCGCATTTGCGTCAAACGCGCCGGATTGGCTGGTCGGCTCATACCGGCTCGAGCTTTCCTCAGACCTCAAAGCGGCAGCTCAGAAGCTTGGAGTTCCGGAGCCTTATGCACGCATCATGCTTCGCCCCGACGGCACGTTCAGCTATGCCAGCAATAAATCGGGAAACATCACCGGCACGAACGGCACATTCGAAGTAAACGACCACGCCATTCGGCTAGTTGCGAACGACGTCTTTCCCGGCCAAAACGTCAAAAGCCTTTCGGGCAAGGCCGATGACGGAGCCCTCGAGATCGATGGCCTCCGCTATGTAAAGGCCGGCGCGAACGTCAGCGTCACCGGCACCTGGAACGTCCGTAGCGGTGACAATATCGACAAGTCGATCAAGATGACCTTCAAAGAGGACCACACCTTCGAGTTCTCCGGCATGGCCGCGACGTCGAAAGGCCGTTATGACGTCGAGGGCGACAAGCTCACCTTGACTTGGACAGAGGTCGATCGTGAGGCGGTGGAGCCCGGAACTATGAAGAAGGTGCTTTTCCTCCGCGCTGATGGCTCTTTCTACATCGACACCTATCGATATGTGAAGGGCTGAGCCCACCTAACCTGTAGCTTGTTCCTCCAGCAAGCTACAGGCATCTTGCGACTCTCCTCGCAATATCATCCTGGCAAGAATACGAGGGCTGTGGTGGCGCGTTCGATGAACTGAAAGGAATCACATGAAGCACATCAGAACAACTCTCATCTTCGTTGTCCTGGCGTCGCTGGCCACGATGGCCACCGCAACGCAAAGTCAAAAGAATCGAAGCAAACCGAAGCCTAAGGCGAGGGAGGAACTTGCTCTCAAACAGCCTTCCGGCAATCTCGGCTCAATGGTCGGAACCTGGACGCTCCGCGACGGCGACAAGCCCAGAGGAGACATCCGGATGGTCTTCCGCTCGAACGGCACTTTCGCCTTCGTTGGCCCAAACTGGCAATCCGCCGGCAAGTTCCGAGTGCAAGAGCATAAGCTCTCCCTCGAGTGGAGCTCGGTCGATGGCGAGAAGGTCGCCCCCGGCACCATGAAGAAGGACTTCTCGATGGCGGAAGACGACAGCTCCTTCACGATCGACAAGTATACGTACTACAAGCGAAGCTAGCTTCGCAGAGGAAGGAAAGACAAAGAGAAAGAGGAAAGAGACCAGGTCGGCGAGAATGTTTGGTGATAGACGGATCCGGTTATCACCTCTTTTCTCTTTCGTCTTTCCTCTTTCTCTTTGTCTTCCCTCTTTAGTCTTTCCTCTTCCCTTTTTCTCTTTCCTCTAGCAAAAACCTGATTTACACTAGCCGTACATACAGCAAAGGAGCTGAATATGTCCTGGCGCAACAAAGAGGATCTGGGCACTGAACTTGTGGCTTATACCCACGAGTCCTTACGCATTCCTGGAGACTACACCAAGGATGCAGGACGAGGCTTTGAGTGGTGGGCCTCTGACTACGCTCAAAGAATCTGGAGCGACCTCGGCAACTTTCACAATGCGAGCACCGTTTACAGGCTCCATGCCGAAATTGATTTCGTCTGCGGCTGCGGCCATGCAGCCGCAGCTCAGCCGGCCCTGATGCAGGTGATGAGCGAGGGCGGTCTCAGCGGGATCGTCTATGACGCCGACAAAGACATGTACAAGCTGCATTGCAGCGTGTATGCGCATTGCGACAACGAAGCTTGGATCCGCCGGGTCTTTAACGCGGCCGTCGCTTTGCAGGTAACGGAAGTTCAACGCCTCGCTCAGCGGTTTGCCAAGGAATTCAAGATGTCCCATGCGATGTCGGAGCATCCCAGTCACGGCGCCCGCAAGACTCCCGACCCCATCTGCGAATTCGAGGAGAAGTTCTTCAAGCCGTATGGCGTTGGAGCCAGCCGCTGGATCGGCGTCGAGGAATGGGAAGATGGGCGGCAGGCGCTACGACGGATTTCGACGGATGTGAAAACCGATCACCAGCTTTGCCTCGAGGCGGAGTTCGAGTGGGCCTACGGCCAGCGCGACATGTCTCTCATCATAAGCGCCGCCGATCCTCATCCGGAGCTTGGCCACGGCCTTCTCGTCACGCTCACGATCCCGGTGCTGATGGACGATCAGCACAAGGCCCAAGCGGCGATGCTCTTGAACGAGCAGGAGCGCCGGGAGTGGAATTGGTATAACGATCTGGGCTCCTGGTGCTGCCGGAACGGGGAACTCGCCTTCGTCTGCTTCGTGCCCAACATCTGCTTCACACCAGGCATCCTCACCGATTTCTCACACGACATGGGGATACGCGCAAACTGGGTTAACGAGCATTGGTCACAGGTCGTGAAAAAGGAATGGGCCGCCAGCTAGGGTTTACGATTGACGATTTGACTATTTACGATTGAGCAGACCTAATCGTCAAGCTTCTCAGGCTCTGGCCGTTACCGCGCCGAAGGCTGCCATCGCATTGTCCACGACCTTCTTTTCCGCGTCGCTAAGCTTGACAATCGGAAGACGGACATCTTCGCAATCAAACCCTCTCTTACTGAGCGCATATTTCACCGGCGCAGGGCTCGGGGCTGAGAACAGAGCTTTGAATACGGGGACGAGGCGCTGGTGGATCCGCTTCGCGCGCTCAGGATTTGTTGGGAAAGCCTCAACCATGTCTTTGATCTCCGCTCCAACCACGTGGGCCGCCACGCTGACAATGCCGTGACCACCAAGGCTGAGGATGGGCAGGGTTAGGCCGTCGTCACCGCTGTAAACCCTAAACCCCTCAGGAGCTTGGGCGCACACGTCGCCGATCTGCCCGATGATTCCGCTTGCTTCTTTGACAGCCACGATGTTCGGAATCTCCGCAAGCTTCAGAAGAGTCTCAGTTTCGAGGTTGATCGCGGACCTTGGCTGAATGTTGTAAAGCAAAACCGGCAATTCCGTTTCGCGGGCTACCGTTGAAAAGTGAGCGTACAGGCCCGCTTGTCCAGGGCGATTGTAGTAGGGATTCACGAGCATAATGCCGTGAGCTCCTCGCCGTTCCGCTTCCCGAGTCAGGTGAATGGATTCCTTGGTGTTGTACGTACCACCTCCGAAGAGCACGGATGCCTTGTCGCCCACCGCATCCAAAACCGTCTCTAAGAGCGCGAACTTTTCGTCCTCTTCCAAGGTTGGCGACTCGCCGGTCGTGCCGTTAATGACGAGGCCGTCGTTTCTCTGCTCTTCGATGCAGTAACGGGCGATTCGTGCCGCCTCCCGAAGGTTCACCTTGCCGTCCCCATCGAACGGCGTCAGCATCGCAGTCAGCAGCCTTCCCCACTCTCTCGGTCCGAAAAATGCGCCCATATTCTGAGTTTACCGGCTAGCAGATTTCACAGTTCCTGGCTTCAATGCGTACGGTCGCAACTGCCGACGTTTGCCGTCCGCGCTACACGCCTATTGCATCATTGCAAGAGAAGTTCTCATGGCAGCACCTCTTGATCGAATTCTTCGGGACAGCAAGATAGACAATCTGATCCAAGTCTTGGCCGAACACCTGTCGCCCACGGATCTGCAGACTTTGCTTTTAACCGTCTATCGCGACCGCGCCACGAAGATCAAACCTGCCCGACTGCTGGAGCAGTATGAAGAGAACCGGTTTGTCGCCCCTTCGTCGGTGAGTCCCCTTGCCTACCTTGAGTTGGACAGGCTCGCTTTCTCGCTAGCGTCGCCCCTTTTCCAACCGATCGAATTGTCCCCGGTTTGTCCGCTGGGTACGTCTTCCTCCTTGTCCAAGGTCAGTCAGAACAACATCGTAGCAACGGCGCGGAATACGGAGGTGGTCTCAGATTCCACTAACTGCATGGCACTGGCACTCGCCGTCCAGCGACGAGAGCTCTTACGGCAGGGGCGGAAGGTCGAACGTGTGAGGCTCTGCTCGAGCCACCGTCTCCTTCGTGCCCAGACCTTCTCGGGTCCCTCTTCCTTTGCTCACTTTCGAGTATTCGCCCTATGCACCGCAGGACGGGATGAAGGGGGTTACCGCTTCGAATACTATGCCCTCCGCGAGCACATCGACTTCTATCTGCGCTTGCTGAGCCAGTTCGAGACCGTAGCGGTCAGACTGGCCGTAACTGATTTCGCCGGCACGCACGCTGGTGGAATCGAGTCAGAGGTGCTGCGACCGATCTCGGAAGCATTTCCTAATGTTCAAGCCGGCTTTGATCCCGAGCGTGTCGCAGGTCGAGGCTACTATGACGACCTCTGTTTCCAGGTCTTCGCCACCGACTCCGTAGGAGTCGAATACAACCTGGTCGACGGCGGCGTGACGAATTGGACGCAGCAACTGCTAAGCAACGGGAAAGAACGCCTTATGATCAGCGGGATCGGATCGGAGCGGACCTGCGCTTTGTTCCAGCGCCGCGATAGCGTCAATCCCTGAATTGTTCGAGGAAACGCATATCGTTTTCCAAGAACTGACGGAGGTCGGTTACACCGTAAGCCATCATGGGAATCCGCTCCACGCCAAGCCCGAACGCGAATCCCGAGTAGCGCTTCGTGTCGATGCCGTACTCCTCGAGGATGTTCGGGTGGATCAGGCCCGCACCGCCAAGCTCCAGCCATTTGCCATCGTTCAGCTTCTTCGTCGAAATCGAGTAATCGACGCCTGGCTCGACGAACGGGAAGAAGTCGGGCCGAAAACGGACGGTCGCATCGTCCCCGAACATCTCTCTTGCGAAGGCCCGCAAGGTGCCTTTGAGATGAGCCATGGAGATGCCTTCGTCGACCATGAACGCATCCACTTGGTGAAATGTGTGGTTATGGGTCCGATCCACCGCCTCGTTGCGGTAATTGCGGCCAATCGTGAAGACGCGGAGGGGCGGCTTCATTTTCTCAAAAACCCGCCCTTGGAACGCCGTCGTTTGCGTCCGAAGCATGTACTCGTCGTCGACGTAGAACGTGTCCTGGTCATCCATCGCTGGATGGTCTGGAGGATAGTTCAGAGCTCCAAAGTTGTACTTCACGAGCTCAAGCTCGGGTGATTCCATGTATTGGAATCCCATCCCCCCCAGCACGCGCTTGATCTTGTTTGCCGCCAACTGAAGGACGTGCTCCTTCCCTACCCGGAGTCTTGCTCCCGGCATCGTCACGTCTATCCTCTCTCGCTCGTACTGCTCGGCTCGCTCCCCTTCCTTCAGCTTTGCCTGACGCGATTCGAGCTCTGCTTGTACTAGCGCCCTCGCTTGATTAACCGAAGCACCAAATGCAGCCTTTTCCTCTGAAGTCTTGAGACTGCCGATCTGCCTAGTCAAACCAATGATCAAGCCTGACTTGCCCAGATACTTGCTCTCGATTTCGCGCAGCCCCGCGGTGGTGTTGGCAGCCGCTATCGCAGACATCGCCTCTTGTTGCAGAGCTTTAACGGAATCCATGGGAGGCCGAAAGAATACCCTGGTACCGTTTTGGCCCCTTTAATCGGCCTGGGAAGCCGCCCGGGACGTGTGAAATTGCCGGGGAAACGCGGAATAAGAAACGTGCGCGTTGCGTTGCGCGTGGGGCTGGAAAAATGTCGGAAGAAGCAACAGAAGCTAAGGCAGTAAAGAAGAAGGGCAAGCTGCCCATTATCCTCGTTCTCGTGCTCGTCCTCGGAGGCGGCGGATTCTTCGCGATGAAGGGCAAGGGCGCCCCGAAGAAGGTCGTTATCAAGGCCGGCGGCGTTGCCCCTCTCGATAAGGAGTTCCTCGTCAATCTCGCGGGAGGTCCCAACGTGTACCTTCGAGCCGAAATGGCTCTCGAGCTACGCGACGGCTTCGCCAAAGAGAAGCTGGAAGAATACATGCCCGCAATCCGGGACTGCATCAATCAAATCCTTCGCAGCAAGTCGATCCAGCAAGTCGGTGCCAGCCAAACCGACGTCTTGCGCAAAGAAATCTCCAAGTCGATCAACGAGATCATCAAAGAACACATGACCGACGAGGAGAAGAAGGCCCAGGAAGAGTTCGAGAAAGCCGCTGGGGAGAAGCCGGAGCCGGCAAAGCCTGGAACGAAGGGACACAAGGACGAAGCGGACCAAGAGCAGCAATGGGCAAGCCCTGCCGGTCCTGTGCTCGACGTCTACTTCACAAGCTTTACGACTCAGTAGCGTAACCGGAAGCCCGCATCTTAACTCGATCTAGAGTCGGAAGGATGCCGGCGCTCCCAGTTAGGCCTTAACCTTCTTTAAGGTCCGATAGACGAACGCCAAGACCTCCGCGGCCGCTTGGAACAGTTCCCGCGGCACGTAGTCCCCGATCTCGCACTTCTTATACAGTGCCCGTGCCAGGGGCGGATTCGGAATGATCGGCACCTTGCTGTCGCTGGCCGCTTCCCTGATCTTCGCAGCTAGAAAGTCCGCGCCCTTCGCGACAACCACCGGTGCGTGAGACTTGCCAGGCTCGTACTTCAGAGCGACCGCGTAGTGAGTTGGGTTTGTGATGACGACGTCTGCAGTCTTCACGGCGTCCATCATCCTTCCCTTCGACAGCTTCCGCCGTCGAGCCGCCTGGGCGGCTCTGAGTTCGGGAGAGGTCTCTCCTTCCTTCATCTCCTGCTTCAGCTCTTCCTTCGTCATCTTGAGCTGCTTGTCCACCTGTTTGCGCTGGAAGAAGTAGTCGAGACCGGCAAGGGCCAGCCAGACAAACGCGATCCTCAGTGCGATGGACTTGATGATCAGCCCCACCGCAGCAAGCGACTGCGTAGGGCTCATTGCTCCAAGTCCAACGATCTGCGGCCAAGAGCCTTGGATCGCGGTCCATCCGACGTACATGAAGAGACCCGACTTTACTGCTGCCTTGATGCCGTCGAAGGTTGCCGACATGGAGAACAGCCGCTTAAGCCCGCTTGCGGGATTGATCTTCGAAAAGTTGGGCATGAGCGATTCCCCGCTCATCACGAAGCCCACCTGGGCGAAATTGGCGGACACGCCAATGAGCATCGCGGTGCCCATGATCAGCGCGAGTCCGGGTAACGAAGGCTGCAGAACGGCCGCGCCATAACGGAAGATCGAGTGGAAATCAAGGCTCGTGGGAATAGTGGTGAAGCCAGTAGTTAGCGCAGCCATGAACCCCTCGCCGATTTTGCTTATCGCCGATGGGAGAACCAAAATCAGACCGAGAAGCACGAGCGCGCCGATGAGGTCGTTGGAGCGGGTTACCGTACCCTTGCGGCGCGCTTGTTGTTTACGCCTGGGTGTAGCTTCCTCTGTCCTTTCCTGAGCTGTCTCCGACACGTTATCTCATCCCCGTCGCATGAGCAAGGCCGCGAAGGGCAGCCCCCACTCCAGACGAAACCGCGCTCGTCATCGCGGGAAGGCCAAGGCTTAAAGCCAGCATGCCCATGATAACTTTCGCAGGGAGGCCAACGAGCATCGCCTGCATCTGCGGCACGGCCTTGCTGACGATGCCAAGACCGGCGTCCACGATCAGCGATACCGCGAGTACAGGCGCCGCCATTTGCAGCGAGAGCAAACCAAGCTGCCCCAGCAGAGAAGCGATCCCGGTTTGTACCGCCGGGATTGTTTCGTAGCTCAGGGGAGGCATCGTCTGATAGCTTCGCGTGAAAGCGATGATCATCTGATGGTGGCAGTCCATCGAGAGGAAGACCACGAGCGCCAACATGTACTTGAACTGGGAGAGCACCGTCACCGGCACGCCAGTGAGAGGGTTCAACGTTTGGCTCATGGCAAGGCCCATTTGCATGTCGATAATCGCGCCCGCCACTTGCGCCGCTTGCAAGACAAGCGACATGAACGTACCAATCAATAGGCCGGCGATAACCTCTTTGAAGACCGCTCCGAGGAGCTCGTAAAGCTCGGCAGGGGGTGCGCCGATCGAAGGCTTAAGGGCGCAAGTCAGAGCTCCCGCGATAGCGAGCGTGGTGAATATGCGCACTTGAATGGGAGAGTTTTGTGCGCCAAACATCGGCGATACCATCAGCATCGCGCTGCAGCGGACAAAGACGATGAGAAAGCTATAGAGTAAGGCGGAATCGAAGGCCATCTAATGCCCCACCGTGGCGACACGCTCCAGGCAAAGCGCCATGAATCTCACCAGCGTGTTTAGCATCCAGCTCCCCATGAAAGTGAGCACTAATCCGACTCCGATAAGCTTCGGAACAAAGGTGAGAGTCGCTTCCTGCACCTGCGTAATCGCCTGGAAGACGCTAACGAGCAGGCCTAGAAAGAGCGTGATCGCAAGGATCGGAAGCGCGACCATCATCGCGACCTCGATGCCCTGTCGTCCTACGTCGAGAACAAAACTGTGATCCATGTTAGCGGTACCCCGTCACGATCGCTGCGATGAGGGTCCCCCACCCGTTGGCAAGCACGAACACAAGCAACTTGGCGGGAAGAGACACGACGACCGGGGGCATCATCATCATGCCCATGCTCATCAGGGCGCTTGCGACGATGAGGTCGATGATCAAGAACGGCACGAAGATATAAAAACCGATGACGAATGCGGTCTTCAACTCGCTGATGATGAAGGCGGGAACCAGCGTCGTGAACGCGACATCGTCCGGCTTGACAACCTTCTCCTTGCGGAGGTTTAGGAACAGCTTCAGATCGTTGTCGTAAGTGTTCTTCAGCATGAACGTTCGCAACGGCTTCTGAGCTTGGTCCATCGCCTTCTCCCAACCGATCTTCTTCTGCATGTAGGGCTGAAGGGCGTTGTCGTTGATCTGCTTGTAGGTGGGCCCCATCACAAAAAACGTCAGAAAGAGGCTTAGCCCGATAACGACCTGGTTAGGCGGAATCGTCGGGGTGCCGAGAGCGCTCCGGAGAAAGCTGAAAATGATCACGATTCGCGAGAACGACGTCGTGAGGATCAGGATCGCCGGTGCAAGACTCAGAACAGTCAGAAGCGCCAGTATCTGCAGAGAGCTGGCGACATCGCCTTGGCCCTTCGCCTGGTTTACGCCAAGGGAGACGCTCGGAATCGGAAGCTTCTGCTGGGCAGCAGCGAAGGCTGCGAACGCCACCAGCAAAAAGACCAGGATGAGGCGCAGAGTCGGGTTACGGTGCTGCATCTTGGGAGTTCCTTAACCGGCAAGGCGCTTGAGGCGCTCGAGTGCAGCGGCCGCGTCAGCGGCTTGATCTTCGGGATCGATCTCAATGGGAGCTTCTACCACCGCGAACGGCTGAAGCGGTCCTTCGACCTCTTGATCGACGATCTCTTGGAAGGTGGGCAGATCGGGTTCGACGGTTGCCGGAGTCAGGTCTGCAAGGCAACTGACGCCGCTCGTGGCAACGCTCAGCAGAAGCGTCTTGGACTTCGCACGGACAACGTAGAGGGTTCCTCCGGCGAACGCGGCTGATTCCTCGATCTGGATCGCGCTGCCTACCTTTGTGATCAGCTTCTTGTTCAGCTTCGTCACAAGCTTCGGCATCACGAACTTGAGCAGCACGAGGACGATGCCAAGGGCGATCATCATTTGGAGGAACGGCATGAAGCCGGCTCCGCCTGTGTCTGCCTGGACCGGCCCCATCGTAGGTGAAGCCTTGGTTCCAAGGAATCCATCGCCGGCTAGCGCGATCGCGCTCGATAGCGCGGCGATTAGGATGAAAGACTTGCGCATTGGAGTTTAGGCAACCTCTCCCAGTCGGTTAAGCCGCTCGTGCGGGTTCAGGATCTCGGTAAGTCGAACGCCGAAGTTGTCTTCGATGACAACGACCTCGCCCCGGGCTACGAGCCTGCCGTTAACCATCACGTCCACGGGCTCGCCCGCCGCTTTATCGATCTCGACGATCGAACCAGTGCCTAACTCGACGACATCCTTAACAAGCATCCTCACCCTTCCAAGCTCGACCGTTATTTCGAGCGGGATGTCCATGAGGAGCCCGAGACCTTCGACGTCGGGTACGGCTGCGGGGCGCGCTCCGGCGCTGGCGCCGCCAAGCTCGAGGGTTGGAAAAGCGGTTTCCTCGTCGTCCTCATCTTCCACCGACAGATTCAGGATTGCGTGAGCAGTATCGTTATCGAGAAGCCAGATCGCGGTTCCGTTGACATCGTCGGTGGTAATTCCAACCTGGGTTCGGATGACTTCGATCGACTTCTGAAGATTGGGTGGGAAGCTGAAAAGCTGGAAGCGGATACTGAGGCCCGTCGCAACGATAGTGTCGCCTCGGACCGTGCCGACGGCGAGGCAGATGCCTTGGACCACCGACTCCCAAATCGGTCTTAGGTCGGTGACGACGTTATCGTCGACCTCCTCCACGTCTTCACCTCGAAGCGAAGTCGCGATGGCGAGGATCGTGTCCTGCGGGACGAGAACGACCTGAGAATTCTCAGGCAATCCGGCGAATGCGAACTGGACCACCATCATCGGCGAGCCAAGCTCTGAGTAGATGTCCGCAGTGCGCGTGCTGACGGTCAGGGGTGATGCAAAGGTGACGGTGTGACCAAGCGCTTCGGTGACCTTCTGCGACACGGTTTGCCAGACCTGCGACTGCAGATCTGAAATCTTCGTGACAATCTCGTGAGGAATGGTGGACATGGCTATTCTTCGATGGTTTCGGTGACTGAGAAAACGACTTTCTTGCCGTTCATGGCGGGCTTGCCCTCAAACTTCGGCACGTTGCCGACGAGCAACGTCAGGTCCTCATCCGTCTTGCGGTTGAGGCGCAGGATATCGCCGGGTTGGAGGGACAAGAAATCTTTGACCTTCAGGCGGGTGTCGCCGAGGCGGACGGTGCACTCGACCGACGAGCTGTTGACCTGCTGGCTCAACAATCGGCGAGCGGCGTTGCTCTGGCGTCGGCTGCCAGTGGCGAACCACTTCTGCGCCGATAGCTTGGCCGTAATCGGCTTCAAGACCAGATAAGGAATACAGAGGCTCATCGCACTCCTCTGCTGTCCGATCTTGACCTCGAACAGGATGGTGACGACGATATCGTTCGGCGGCGCGATTTGGACAAACTGGGCGCTAGTTTCGATGCCTTCGATGCCGGGGTTGACGATGACCACCCCTTCCCAAGCGCTCTTGAGCGCATGGAACATCTTTTCGATCGTCTGCCGAACCAGCGGCCGCTCGATGTCGGTAAGAACGGTTCGACCGATGGCCTTGCCTGGGCCGCCGAGAAGGCGGTCGATCATGGTGAAAACGAGTCCGAACTCGATTTCCAGGACAGCCTGACCAGTGAGCGGAGGCAGGGACATAATCGCGAACACCGACTGCTGGATGCTGCGCAGATACTCTTCGTATGGCACCTGCTCTAGCGAGATCAGATCGATGTTGACGGGCGCACGGAGATAGGCGGAAAGAGCAGAGCCGGCAAGCCGGGCAAAAGTCTCGTGCAGCATCTGCAGAGTTCGAAGCTGATCCTTGCTGAACTTGTCCGGACGGCGAAAATCGTAAACTTCGTAGGAGACGGTGTGGCTGGAGCCGGACCGCTTTGGAGCAGGCGCTGCGGAAAGCGAGGCAGTGCGGTTGGAAACCGCCTTGCCACTGGCAGGCTCAGCTTGCGCAGCGGGCGCGCTTTCGCCATCAGAGCTGAGCGAATTAAGAAGCGCCTCGATTTCTGCTTGTGAGAGGATTTCCGACACTACTGCTTTCCTATCCCGGCATATTTGTCCGTATGCGGGGCTATCAGTAGAGGTATTGGCGCTGAGGCTCGCTTCTTTAGGCTGCCACACCAGAAATGTTGAAGTAAGTTGTCAGGTTTTCGTCGCCAAGGGCATCTGGAGGCAAAAAAAGAACCCCGGTTCTTCCGGGGTCTGAAGGAGAGGAGAGAGCTTGTGTTCGTTTGCGCTGTCTTCTTTGCTAATTCTGTTAATGACAGTCTTCGCCCACAACCACTGCTTATTGTTGGCAACCGATTCCGGCGGGACAGGGTTTGCACAAAACTCCCGCATTTTTTTCCGGTTTGGCATTTGGCGCAGAAATAGTGATGCTCCGGTACTCCGGGAGCGGCATAATCACTGCGATGAACCATGCGGCGAACGAGGCCGAAGCCTGGAAGCGCATGGTGTTGCGGTCGATGCCGCAGCCTGCCTGGCTTTCTCCTGACGCCCCGCAAGTGGACGTGATCCTCAGCACACGCGCACGCGTCATGCGCAACCTCCGTGGTCACAAGTTCACCCACTCGGCGACTCCGCACGAGTTGGTCATCATCTCCCGCGAGATATTGGAAGCCGCGGAGGGTATGGGGCTGGAGGCCTTCCGGCAGATATCTAATGCGGAGCGAGAATATCTGGTGGCCTGCCGGTTGGCCTCTCCTCACTTCGAGTGGGCGGAAGCCGGACGGGCTTTGCTCGTTAACTCAGAACGGTCTCTTTCGCTGATGGTGCATGAGGAAGACCATCTGCGGTTGCAGGCGCTTACCGCCGGCTGGTCGCCGGGGACAGCCGACAGGCTGGCGAAGGCCTGCCTGCGAGGCCTAGAGCAAAAGCTGGAGTTCGCCTTCTCACCCCATTTCGGCTACCTCTCCGCCTCGCCGTACAATGCCGGACGTGGACGCCGTCTCTCCGCAATGTTTCACCTGATCGGTTTGGCTCAGGTGAAACGGCTGCCTCTTGTCTTGCACGCGCTTGGCGAACGAGGCATCGCGGCTCGGGGGCTTTTTGGAGAGTCGAGCCGCGCGGTTGGAGCTTTCGTGCAAGTCAGCGTGATTGGCGGCTCGCGTCATGACTTTATCGGTGCTTGCGAATACCTGCTGCGCGAAGAGCGGGATTCCCGGCAAGAGGTAGGGCGGGACACGCTTGAGGAAAAAGCGATTCGCGTCCACGAGTTCGCGATGATGAGCCGGACCCTGTCGCTCTCCGACTCGCTCCGTGTGCTCGCCTGGATCCGATGGGCTTCGCTTTATGGGATCCACGGTTTCCCTCGCGGCCCGCGAGTAGCGGATCGTCTGCTGACCTTATTGGAGCCGCGCATCGCACGCGATCCAGAGAAGCTTGGGGTTGAGCGGGCTGATCTGATCCGCAGCGTACTAACACCGCTTTAGTCGCTGCCGTTCCGTGCAAAAATGAACTCAATGCCACAGGTTCGGCACGCTTTGGAGGCCTTGGAGCAGATCGCTCCCAAGCGCTACGCCTTCTCGTTCGACAAGGTCGGCCTGCAGGTCGGCGATCCTTCCGCAAATCTGGAGCGCGGCGTGGTATCGCTCGACCGGTCACTGGGCGCAATACGTTTTGCTGCGGAGTACGGCGCGCAAATGCTCGTATCGCACCATCCCCTCATCTTTGAGCCGATCTCAACCGTGCTCCAGACCTCGCATGTCGGGCGAACGGTGTTGGAACTGGCGCGAAAGGACATCGCGTTCGCCGCTGCTCACACGAACTGGGATTCGGCCAAGGGGGGCATTAACGACGCCCTTTGTTCCCTCTTCGACCTAGATCAGGTTGTCCCATTCGGCTTTGCTGCTCAGGTACGGCGGCTAAAGGTCGTCGTGTTCTGCCCCGCCGATGCCGCCGAGAAGGTTATCGATGCCGCTTCCGAAGCTGGAGCCGGCGATATCGGCGAGTACTCTCGCTGCGCTTTCACTGCCCCCGGAACTGGCACCTTCCTCGGCAGCTCGGATTCCCATCCCGCGGTCGGAGAACCCGGCCGTGTAGAACGGGCCGAAGAGGTCCGAGTCGAAATGGTGTTGCCCGAAACGAAGGCACGCGCCGTGGGCAGGGCGATCCGCCGCGTGCATCCCTACGAGGAGCCGGCGTTCGATTTCTTTGTGCTCGCGCCCGATGAAGAACAGCCCGCAGGGCGGATCGGAATGCTAAAGGAGCCGATGTCGCTTGGTCAATTCGTCACGTTGGCTAATAAGACTCTCGACACGGCCTCTTGGGCATGGGGGAATCCGGACCGTCAAGTTCGCAAGCTCGCCATCGTCGGCGGGGCCGCGGACACGGAGTGGCGAAGCGCCCGCGAAGCGGGAGCCGACGCCTTTCTCACCGGCGAGGTGAAGCAGCACATTGGCTTGGAGGTCGTGGAGGAGGGCTTCGCCGTCGTCGCCTCCGGCCACTACGCGACGGAGCAGCCTGGCTGCGTCCTCCTTCGCGACCGGTTGGCAGAGGCTATGCCGGAGGTGGAGTGGCTGCTGTACGCGCCCCCGCCAGGATTTGCGGGACGACCTTTTAGTGGCTAGATGTCATTCCGACCCCTGCTACCGAGCAAACGGTCAGCGTGGTAAGTCCTCGACTTCACTTCGGGATTAATCCTGAGTGGGCAGACGAGTCTGGCGAGCCCGCGCAAGAAGGACTCCGGTTTCCTCCTGCTCGCGAGTGATCCGAGGTCCTTCGACTCGCCCGCTGGATCGCGGCCTCGCTCAGGATGACCATTTAGCCAGCAGGGTGACATACTCCACTTGATGCCAGAGGCGAAGCCCGTTTCATCTAGCCGCACCGAGATGTCGGAGATCATGCAGCCGAATGACGCTAACTTCGTCAACAAGGTGTTCGGCGGCACTATCCTCGGCCTCATCGACCTCTGTGCCTACGCGACGTCGTCTCGATTTGCCGGCGGCCTCGCGGTGACGGCCTCCTTCGACCGTGTCGATTTCCACGAGCCGATCGACGTCGGTGCGCTCGTCACCCTCATCGGCTACGTCACCTACGTGGGGCGCACTAGCTTGGAGACCACCATCGAGGTTCACGCGGAGAACCTATTTACGGGTGAGAAAAAGCACACGAACACGGCGCGGGTGACGATGGTGGCTTTAGACGAGAACCTGAAACCCCGCGAAGTGCCTCGCCTCGTCTGCGAGACACGGGAGGAGAAGATACGGTTTTTGGAGGGCCGCCTACGACGCGAGCTGCGGAGCAAGCAGCGAGAGGAGCGGGAGCGGATCGAGGTCGAGTTCCATTCGGCGAGCGACGAAGAGCTCGACAAGCTGATGGCGGCGGCGAGTCTCGTTTAATATCGGCCCTTCGGGCGCGCAGGTGCAAAAACCTGGGGCTACAGGCTTTCGGCTATCTGGACCAAGCCGCACCTTTCCGCCTGGATAGATGCGCACCCTCTGTGGCCGCATGCTTTAGCTTGCGCGCCCAAAGGACGATGTGGTTACAGCCGTTGCCGCATTGGGTGGCGTTTATGCCACACTATTAGCCTCACGGCCCGGTCGTCTAGTGGTTAGGATGCCGCCCTTTCAAGGCGGAGGTCGCGGGTTCAAGTCCCGTCCGGGCTACCACCTCTTGATTTTCGATTTCTGGATTGCCGATTGCTTGATTGAAAAATCCGGACTGAGCGCAATCCAGCAATCGACAATCAAGCAATCCTCACGCGCTCATCACGATCTTCCGGAACTCTTCGGGATCGAGGCTGGCGCCTCCAACGAGGCCGCCGTCGATGTTCGGCTGATGGAACAGCTCCCTTGAGTTGGAGGCTTTCACACTTCCACCGTAAAGGATGCGAATCGTGTCCGCCTCGTCCGCGCCCAAGCGCGTCGTCAACAAGGAACGGATGTAGCCGCACACCCGCTCTGCTTCCACAGCATCGCAGGTCTGACCGGTTCCGATGGCCCACACCGGCTCATAAGCCACGACTAAGCCATAAAGCTCAGCCGCATCAAGCCCTTTAAGTGCTCCGTCAAGCTGCGCCGAGATGATCGCATCTGTCTTCCCCGCTTCCCTCTCGTCTGCCGTTTCGCCAACGCAAAGGATCGGCGTGATCGAGTAGTAAAGCAGGCACTCGATCTTCTTGTTGACAGTCGCGTCTGTCTCGCTGAAATAGCCAATCAGGGAAGGGTCTACTGCAACCTTTCCGAATCGGCCGCGGGTTTCAGAGTGGCCGACGATGCAGAAGGAAACGCCCGCGTCGAAGAGCATGGAGGTGCTTACCTGGCCGGTAAAGGCTCCCTTCTCTTCCCAGAACACATCTTGCGCTCCCACTTTGATGTGAGTGTTCTTGAGCAGTTCCCGCACCCGGGGTATAGCGAGGTAGGAAGGGCAGATCGCTACGTCGACGTCGGCTTTGGCATCAACGATCTTGATGAACGAATCCACCGCAGCCGCAGCTTCGCGGATCGTGTTGTTCATCTTCCAGTTGCCGACGACGAGCTTTGTTCGCATATACCTTTAATGTAAACGGTTGTCTGTAATTCGTAAAGTCCGTTTTATGCGCGAGTGACCACAGGCTCCACCGTGATTTGGACGTTGTTGCGTACGGCGTTGGTGACGATGCAGTAAGCATCCGCCTTATGGGCCATATCCTCCGCCATCTTGATCTGCTCGTCGGTGGCTTCCCCGCTAAGCGTGACCTGTGGCCGCAGGGTTATCGATGTGTACTTGAAGCTGGGGCCGTTCTGTTCCACTTGGCCGGTCGCTTCCACCTTCATCTCTTGCACCGGCACCTTTCGATTGGCAGCGATGATCCCGAACGTGATGCTGTAGCAGGCGGCAATCGCGCTCGTCAGCAGCTCTTCCGGATTCGTGCCGCCCCCGGGACCCTGAAATTCGGGCGGGACTGCGACTTCGAGCGAGGCGCCGCTGTGTTCGGCGGTGAATCTTCCTTTTCCATCCCGGCCGCCCGTCCACTCGACGGCAACCGGATAATCATGCAACGTAGGCATGGCCGGATGTTACCGTGAGCTAAGGAAACTCATTTGCAGAGCAGGCGTCATACACCCATGAAATTGCGAAAGCTTTTCCTGGGCCTTGCGGTAGCTATTCTTGCCGGCTGTGGCGGAGGAGTCTTCGTCGATTTCTCCCGCTCCGCCCTTGGCACTCTCGACACCGGCGACAGCTTTGCGAATAACCGCTATTACGATGTCTGGACGTTTGTGCCGAACCAGACCGGTACCGCATCCTTCGGCATGAACTCCCCCGACTTCGCACCCCACTTAGAGATCGAGGATGAGAACGGCGACGTCATTGCCGACAACGACCACGAAGGCTCGGATGCAGACGTGGAGATATCCGCTTTCATGCGGCGCGACCACACCTATTACGTGATCACCACGAGCGCCTTCTCGGGAGATCTCGGTGACTACGAGCTGCTTTGGGAAAGCTCCACCGATCTTATCGACTTCAGCGCTCGGCCGGCAAAGGTAAAGCCGACGGGCAAAGCGGGAATCAAAGGCGCCCAGTCAACAACGAAGCCATCTGACCCAGCACCCGATCAGGCAAAGGCACCGGCCGCTCGATAAGCTTCGCCACGAGGATCACTTTCGCGACCCTTTCGAGGGTTTCCATTCGGTTGTAGGCGTCCCACAGGTCTTTGCCCATCGTGGCGGCTCCGTGGTGGCTCAACAGGAAGGTCTTATGATCCTGTAGCAGGGGCTCCAGGCCATCCGGAACCTCATCTGTTCCGGGCATGCAGAAGGGCACTGTGACGACGCTGCCGAGCACATAGATCGATTCGGGAAGCAGGTTGTCGGCGATCTCCACACCTGCCAGCGAGAAGCCGGTGGCGATCGGCGGGTGGGCGTGGACGACCGCCATGCAGTCCGGTCGGCGCTTCAAGATTCGGACGTGCAGCTTAATCTCGCTGCTCGGCTGGCCCCGGCCAATGGGGTTGCCATCGTTGTCGATGATGATTGGATCGTCGAGGCCCATGTGGCCTTTGCTCAAACCCGTGGGGGTGCAGAGGATACGATTTTCGTCGATCCGAGCCGAGATGTTGCCTTCGGTTGCGCCGATGAGATCGCGCTGCCACAGCCGCTGACCCACCTCGACCATCTGCTGCCGCAGCACAAATTCATTCACAGCCGGAGGAATTATGGCGCACTAGCTTAGATAAAGAACTTGGATATCTGGTGGATCCCTACGGCTGCGATATAGGCAAGCGCGGTCATGTAGCAGAACATGAACACCGCCCATTTCCAGGAGTTCGTCTCGCGCTTAACAGTTGCGAGGGTCGCCATACACTGTGCGCAGAGTGCGAAGAAGACCATGAGGCCGAAGCCGGTCCAGCCGTTGAACAGCAGCCTGCCATCCGGCCAGGTGGCGGTGGCGAGCTGTTTCCGCAGGTCGGATGAGCTTTCGTCGACGTCCTTCCCAAGGTTGAACATAATGCCCATCGAAGGCACGACCGTTTCCCGTGCAGGGAAAGCCGCGAGGATCGAGGTGGTGATCCGCCAGTCGAAGCCGGCGGGCCGGAAGACGGGCTCGATCGTCTTCCCGAAGCGGCCCAGGAACGAGTGGGCAAGCTGCTCCTGATCGACGTAAAGGTCCACTTCCTCCTGCGTCGCTTGGGGGTGTGAGGCGACGTAGGTCGTCTTGTACTCGGCGGCCGCTTCGTTTGAACGCGGGAAGTAGCAGAGCGCCCAGATCAGGATCGACATGAAAACGATAATCGTGCCTGCCGTCTGAACGAAGACCTTTCCGCGGAAGTACATCGCCAGCCAAACGTCGCGCCACTTCGGCAGCTGATAGGGCGGTAGCTCCAGCAAGAACGGAAGGCGCTTACCTTTGATGATCTTGCGATTGAGTATCCAAACGATCGGGATCGCCACGAGCAGCCCGAGCAGGTGCATCGCAAACAGGGTGAAGCCCGCCCATCCCCGGCCGTATCTCGGCTCGATAAAGGCTCCGATGATGAGCAGGTACACGGGAAGCCTTGCACTGCATGACATGAGCGGAGCAACCAGAATCGTCGCTAGCCTGCTCTTGGGATCAGGCATGACCCGCGCCGACATGATCCCCGGGATCGCACAGGCGAAGCTCGATAGCAGCGGAATAAAGGCTCGCCCGTTGAGGCCGCACCAGCCGAGCAGACGGTCCATCAAGAACGCGGCGCGGGCAAGGTAGCCCGTACCCTCCAAAACCGCGATAAAGAAGAAGAGAATGAGGATCTGGGGGAGGAAGACGAGCATGCCGCCAACCCCGCCTATGATTCCGTCTTTCACCAGCGACTGGATCACCGGAGCGCCCGCGAGCTTGGGGGAAACCCATGCCGCCAGGCCGTCGAAGACCCACGTGATCCCCGTCATCACGGGCTGGGCGAAGGTGTAGATCGACTGGAAGACGAGATACATCAGACCGAGGAAGATGATCAGGCCGAACACGCGGTGAACGAGGATAGCGTCGATCTTATCGGTGAGCGTTCGCTTCCCGGGCGACTCGGGCTCGCGAACCGTCGCCCGCTGCACCATCGCCGACCATTGGTACCGAGTCGTTACGTCCGCCGGTTGGCGCTCTTGAACGTCCTTCGTCTGCTCGCGCGCCTCTTCGAAAGGCTCTCGCAGCTCCGGAAAGTCGTGGAGATATTGCTCAAAGCCTGGAGAGGGATCCAGAAGCGCTTCGCGAACTTCCGCATTGCTGAAGTCGGCGCCGATGCGCGCCATGCGCTCGCGAAGGGAGGCGATCTTCGTCTCGAGCGGATCGGCCGCGCCCAAAGCGAGGGACGGCAGCTTCGGATTCTGCAGATTCCGCTCAATCGCATCCTTAAGCTCTACGAGGCGCGAATCCTTGTGGCCCACCACAGGTACGACCTCGCAGCCAAGCAAGTTGGAGAGCCGGCTGATATCGATCTCCTTCCCATGCCTCTTCACCCGGTCCACCATGGTGAGGGCAACGATGGTTGGCCTTCCAACCTCGGCAACCTGGGTGTAAAGATAAAGGTTGCGCTCCAGGTTTCCGGCGTCGATAACGCAAACGAGGAGGTCGGGAGGTTGAACGCCCGCCGCTTCTCCGTGAATAACTTCGGCGGCGACACGCTCGTCTTCGGAAACGGGAGTGAGGCTGTAGAGGCCGGGAACGTCGATGACTTCGACCGAAAGGTCGTCGAACTTGAGGTAGCCCGACACCTTCTCGACAGTGACGCCAGGGTAGTTACCGACTTTCTGAAACGAGCCGGTCAGCGAATTGAAGAGCGTCGTTTTGCCGGCATTGGGATTGCCAACGATAGCGACAAGCTTCGTCGCGAGGCCGGGCGCTACAGTCGTTCCGTGACAACTGGTTCGAGTTCGAAGTTCCGAGTCTCGTGCTTGCGAAGGCATAGCCTGTATCCGCGCAGATCGATCTCGACCGGGTCCCCGAAGGGTGCTACTTTAACGACCCTAAACGACGTACCGACGGTGAGACCCATCTCCTGAAGCCGCGTTACCTCATCCGATTGCTCGTTGATGGAAACAACTCTCGCGGTCATGCCTTTTTTAAGCTGTGCGAAGGTCATCTTTTCTCCGGTTGCGGCCATTAGAATGAATCTACCCAAAAAAGTATTGTTTCGTACGCCGTTTGATACAGCTCTATCATCGGTTCCGTCAGGTTTGCGTAAAGGCCCGCATTGAAGACGAGTGCAGATGGTAAAAACGCATCCGCATATCGTGAAGACGAGAAGGGCTCAGCGAAGTTCAGCAAGGCCTATTGCGTTCACACAAGATTGCGAAGCAATCGCCAATCGTCAATCGACTACCTCACGAGGCGGAAGAGGTTTTGATCGGGCTTTCCGTTCAGCGTGAGGCCAACGTCCCACGTTTCCTGAAGCCGCGTCGGATTTCCGGCCTCTCCCAAGAGCTGGGTCACGGTGTAGCGCAAGAGCTTGCCCTCGTCGGTGATGTAGAGCTCGTAGGTTCCGGGAGGGTTGTTCGGGTCGGCGATCGCCTCTCCATAGGGGCGCCAGCCGCCGACGATCAGATTTGCCTCTACGCCGTTGAGGGTGGTCTTCCCTTTCCCGATCACCGTCATCCAGGTGAGGACGTCGTGCTTCAGGTCTTCGGTGCGGCCGACCGCGATATCCAGAGGGACGGAGCGGTCGCCAAGGCTGCTCGCTGCGACGGCATATATCTGCCGCACGTCGTACGGTGCGTACTTCGGAACCGTCTTGCCCGCCGCGTTCTTCAGAAACTCTCCCGGCACGATCTGGTTGATGGGCTCGATGAGCCGCTGCGGCTTCGAATTAAACGTCGCGCTCGCCAGGTATTCGGGAGGAGCGTAGCTGAAATACTTGCCATCGCTGGAAACGATCCATTGCATCGGCTGGCTTCCCCGCTTCTCCTGCAAGATGTACAGCTTGGAAGGCTTCTCGTACTGAATGGTCGTCAGAAGCTGAGCCTTTCCCGCGCCATCCGAGGCGGTAAAGAGGATGGTTCCCGTCAAGGACTGCGCGCTGGAGTAATACTGCAGCATCTTGGAGACGAGCTGGCTAGCCGCGGACTGCTTGGGCGCAGTGGGAGCGAGCACGGCGAGGGCACAAGACACGGCGAGTGTGGCTAACATCCTATTCTCCTGTCGGTTGCCATTTTACATCCTGGACGCCGGCAAGCCGGTTCGCGGTTCGAGCGGCAACGAACAGCCAATCCGATAGACGGTTCATAAACGCAAGGGCTTCTTCTCCTACGCCTTCGTGAGCGTTTAATTCAAGAATGCTTCTCTCGGCTCGGCGACAGACGCAGCGGGCGACGTGGATTCGAGCGGCAGTCTCGCTCCCTCCGGGGAGGATGAAGTGCATGAGCGGTTCGAGCTGTGCGGTCTGCCTGTCGATGGATTGCTCGAGCTTTTCGGTTTGAGAACCGAAGATGGCGCGGTGCTGTCGTTCGTGAGGGAGGGGAGAGGCGAGCTCCGCGCCGAGATCGAAGAGCCAGCTCTGAATCGCCTGAAGATCCGCGTCCAGCTCACCCGCGCCCGCCGCCCGGGCGTGGCCGATGAGCGCGTTCAGTTCGTCGACGTCGCCTATGGCGGCCATTCGGAGGCTGTTCTTCTCAATCCGCGCCCCGCCGATCAGTCCGGTTGTGCCGGAATCGCCCGTCTTCGTATAGATTTTCATCCCCTAAGCGATTATTGCCGAGAATCGACTCCGCGGCTCACGCCCGGGATGGACATTGCAGCGAGAGAGCGACGCACAGCAGCGTTTCGAGTCCCATAACTAAAAGCCGAACTGATGCTACTTATTCCAACTTAAGCCATGGCTATGACTATAAGCAGGACAACGAAAGAAGCGGGCATGAAAAAGCCGGGCGAATGAGCCCGGCTTTTTCTTGGATTGGAGGGAGGCGTGAGGGTTACGCCTTCTTGCTTTTGCGGCGGCGAAGCAGCGCCAGCGCACCGAGGCCCATGGCTGTCATCGAAGCCGGCTCAGGAACCGGGCTGCCGTTGATGCCGATCGCCCAGTTTGCGTTGGGTCCGGACGGCGGGAATCCAGCCGTCATCGTGATCCACTGGCTGTTGTTCGGAATGCCACCCAAGCCAAAGCCTCCGCCCGGATTACGTGTCCAATCGGACACGACACCAGGGACGTTGCTCCCGGCGGTGAACGTCTGGCCAACTGTGAAAATCGGGGCATTGGCGACAAGGCTGAAGACATAGTTTCCGGCGGCGAGCCCTTGAAGAGCCGAAATGCCGCTCGTGAGGGCTGTCATCCGGAAGCTTTGATTAGCACCGTTGGCGTTGCTTTGAGGCAGGTCGAGGACCACGTTAACGGTTCCTGAATACACCACCGCCGGACCAGTATTGGTCGCGACCGTGGGATCGATCGAGGGGTCTGGAACGACGCCGAGTTGGCGGCTCACGTTGAGCGTAGCGGTGGTCACATTGGTCCACCAGGTGTTAGGGCCAGAAGCCGCGACTTGCAGAGTCTGGATGTTGGAGATGTTCCACGCCTGAGCGGTCGTCACCAACGAACCCATGCCAGTGGAAAAGGATGGATTGTCGTTCATGACCTGGTTGACGGCCCGGAAGTTAGTGAACGAACCCTGTCTAAGTAAGAGATTCCCGGTTAACTGCGCTTGAGCGCTCGCACCGAGGGCGAGAACGGCAGCACCCATAAGGGCATGCCGATATTGACGAATCTTCAAGGAAGCTCCTCCGATACAGCCTTGGGCTGCTCGGGCGCCGAGGTCGACCGGCGCTCTTGTTGGACGGCAAGGTCCGTGCCAATGGTTCAGCTTTTCGGGGAGTAAAAGGGGGCTTCTTTGAATCTAGGGGTATTTCGCGCAACATTACCGGGCGAGGGTTGACAGTAAGGTCATGTGGGTTCAAATGAAGCGTTGGGGAGATAAGGTGTTTGGCACCATCGACGTGCGCCTCTGCCCGCCTGGGGCGAGGAGTCCGAAAGCCTCGATGGCCGTAAAAGACTAGGCCCCCTTCCGACTTTCCCGAAGGACCCTCCCTACGATCTTGGGGAGCGCCGTGGAGCACGTCTCGCCCCTTACTCTGAAGCTGGACCAAGCCAGTCGAGCAAAGGCATAATGCCTTCATGTTTCTCCCTTGTGCGATTGCTTTAGCCCAGACTCCGGCTATCCACCTGCACGTCGATGCGCGCGAGGTGACGCGGGGCGTGATCCGGGTGCATGAGACGATTCCGGCTTCGACCCAGGCCGGTGGCAAGATCTCGCTGTACTTTCCCAAGTGGATACCGGGCGAGCATTCGCCGAGTGGACCCCTGCCGTCGCTCATCAAGCTTCGGTTCACCGCGGACGGCAAAGAGCTAACATGGAGACGCGATCCGGTCGAAATGTTCAAGTTCGTCGTCGATCTTCCTCGAAGCGCCACTCACTTGGACGCCGACTTTGTGAACGTCACCGAGCGTTTCGACACCTTCACTAATGAGTTCGCCCGCATCAAGTGGAATAGGCTGATCCTGTCTCCGGTTAAGCCATCGAATGCGGTGCTGGTGGAAACGGAGCTGACGCCTCCTCAGGGTTGGCAGGTAGCGTGCGTCCTGCCCACCGATCGTCAGGGCGACAGCTTCCACATTTCCAGCACGAACCTAACGACGGTTATCGACTCTCCTGCCCTCATCGGGCACTACCGGCACCGCCTGGAGCTGGGAGCGATCGAGGGCAGCCCTATGACCCTGGAGGTGTTCACGGATTCGGACGTGGATCTCCTGCCCGACAACATCAAAGCAGCGGCAAAGAACATTCCCGCGGAGTTTGCCGCGCTCTGTGGAAGCCGCCACTTCCGCCGCTACAACTTCCTGCTGACGATCAGCGACAACGGCGGCTGGGACGGCCTTGAGCACCACGAATGCAGCGAGGATGGATTAGGGGTGGATCAGCCGAAGAACGATCCTGTCATGAGCGGATATCTGCTCGCTCACGAGTTCTTCCATTCCTGGAACGGAAAGTTCCGCCGGCCTCGAGGATTGGCCACTCCCGATTACCTCGCTCCGATGCAGGGCGAGCTGCTGTGGGTGTACGAAGGGCTGACGCAGTATTACGGATTCGTCGTGGCCGCGCGGTGCGGGCTCATCACGCAGGAGATGCTGCAAGACGTGATCGCCGGATATTGGAACCTGCTCGCCAACGAACCCGGCCGGCGATGGCGCTCCGTTGCCGATACCGCCGTCTCGGCGCAGCTCACCTACCGCACGCCAGAAGCCTACATGCGCGAGATCAGAAGGCCCGACTTCTACTTCGAAGGCCTCCTGATCTGGCTGGAGGCCGACTGCCTGATTCGAAAGGGCACCAACGGGCAGAAGTCGCTCGACGATTTCTGTCGCTCCTTCTTCAGCGGCTCGACGGGAGCGCCGGTGGTGAAGCCGTACGATGCGGCGGAGGTCTACGCCGCGCTCAACCACGTGTATCCCTATGACTGGAAGAGCTTCTTCCAGCAAAGGATTTACTCCTTGGTGCCCACTCTGCCCCTGGACGGCATCCGGCTGGCCGGTTACGACGTGGTGAGAAGCGACGCGCCCAATTGGTTTAAGAACGAACACGTCGTAGCCGCCTTCACCTACGCCCGGACTGGCTTCACCGTGCATGACGACGGGGTAGTCGCCGACATCGCAGTGGACGGAGATGCTTACAAGCGAGGTCTCGCCCTGGGGGACAAGATTGTCAAAGTGAACGGCAAGGCCTTTACTCCGGACGAGTTCAAGCTAGCGCTGACTTCCTCAGCGGGAACCCTTGGCATCGAAGTCGAGGGTGGCAAGAAGTTGGACCTGCCCTGTCTAGGAGGTCCGCTCATGCCTCACCTCAAGCGCACTGGGGGGCAGGATTTGATCTCGGCGATCGCGGCCCCAACCGGCAATCATGCTAGGTCTTAGTCTTCACCCATGCAGAACGTCAAATGCTGCCCGGGTTTGCCGAAGGTGTAGGTTACACTGCCTTAACCACGTCGAGATTTGGCATGTTAAAAGTTCTTGCATCTGCTTTCGGAGTGACCTTGCTGCCAACCTTTGTGTTGGCCGATTGGACGGTGATAGACCTCAATCCTTCCGGTGCCAGCAGTTCAATCGGCTCGGGAGTCTCTAATGGACAGGTGGCAGGGTCGGCAGCTTTTCCTGGAACGATTGGCCACGCCGGTTTGTGGACTGACAGCGCGGCTAGCTGGACTGATCTCCATCCAGCCGGGGCGGATTATTCATCTGCTTACGCGGTCCATAACGGCTTTCAGGTTGGCTCGTCCTCCAACAATCATGCCTTACTTTGGAATGGTTCCTCTGCCGGTGTAATCGATCTAAACCCCGCGACCGCGAATCGATCGGTCGCAGGCTGTCTCAACGGCGGAAGCCAGGGCGGATACGCTTATGTTCTCGACGGAACTGGGCTGCGCCGTTCCCATGCAAGTCTCTGGAGTGGATCTGCCTCCAGCTGGGTGGACCTCAACCCGACCGGAGCTCTTAATTCCGTCGTCACCGGCATCGATGGCAGCCAGCAAGCAGGGTACGTCACCATCTCGAATGTGGACAGGGCCAGCCTCTGGAGTGGAACTGCCGCCAGCTGGATAGATCTAAGCCCAGCGGGTGCAACTGCTTCTCAGGTGCAAGGATCGGGGGGCGGACAGCAAGCAGGCTATGCACGCTTCATCGAAGGCGGTGTTCAAACTACGAATCACGCTGGATATTGGAGCGGCTCTGCGGCAAGTTGGGTCCAGTTGCACTCTGCAGAATTCAACGACTCAGCCGCATTTGCTTGCTCGGGTGGCTACCAAGCAGGGTTCGTCGGTACTTCCGGCGGGCACAGGGCGAGTCTGTGGAATGGCTCGGCTGCAAGCCGGATCGACTTGGCAGCTCTCTTGCCCGTGGGAGTGTACGGGCGGTCCGATGCTTACGGGATAGACGTGATCGGAAACGACATCTGGGTCGTGGGATCTGCGTCGAACCCGAGCTTCTTTCCAGCACATTGGGATCCTAAGCTTAGAATTCCACGTGGACAAGTTGTCG
>JADMIO011107767.1_pt1 | contig 32952 bp, 33 predicted proteins | sample 8958161 | NCBI WGS metagenome assembly JADMIO01 (sample SAMN16585339, study PRJNA669376) | soil metagenome | isolation source: Crop rotation soil | place: USA: Cullars Rotation, Alabama | collected 2011
GCCGCGACTTCAAGTCACGTGAATTCCAAGCTTCGGATCCCACTGTGCTGGAAAGCTGCCTTTAAAGACCTATTATAGCGACCAGGGGAAATTTCATTCCATCAATGGGATCGGCACCATCGACGAGATCTTTAAAGCGCTCGTCGATCGCATTGTGTTTCTTAATGCCGAAATGGACCTTACATCGTTGGAAACAGACCTGGAACACCTTGATCTGACGATACAGGATTTTGAAGTGGCCGACGATATTGCGCCGGAACTGTTGCTTGAAATTGATGCTATAAAACGCGCGGAGGCTGAGGAAGCGGAAGAAGAAAAAGAAGCGAAAAAGCCGGTGGTAAAAACTCCCGTTAAAAAGTTAAAAGTTAAAAGTAAGAAGTCAGAAGTAAAGCCTTCAGGCAGTACTGAAACCAAAAAAACAACGACTAAAGCCAAACCGAAAAAGGCCGCAAAAAAGGCGGCAAAAAAAGCCACTAAGAAGGCTGCAAAAAAGTCGGAAGTAAGAAGTAACAGGGCGAAAGTAAAAAAGACTGCTAAAAAAGCCGCACCGAAAAAGGCCACAAAGCGCTCACCGGCTAAGGCCAAAAAGACCACAAAAAAAGTTGCTAAGAAGATTGTAAAAAAGACCTCAAAAAAGTCAGCTCCAAAAAAGGTAGCGAAAAAATCTCTTGTTAAAAAAGCTGCTAAGAAAGCGGCACCTAAGAAAAGTGCAAAGTCAAAAGTTAAAAATAAGAAGCCGGCAGCGAAAGCTAAAGTTTCAAAGAAAAAAGCCGCTAAAAAGCGCAAGTAAAATTAAGTGAACTGGAAGCCTGGCTCCATTAAGGGGTTAGGCTTTTGTTTTTTATTATATGGACAATAGTTTTGTTGATTACGTAAAAGTGTGTTGCCGCAGTGGAAAGGGTGGAGCAGGATCGGTGCATTTTCACCGCGATAAGTTTACGGCTTTTGGTGGCCCCGACGGCGGTAATGGCGGGCGCGGCGGACACATCATTCTTCGCGGCAACAAACAATTGTGGACCCTGATCCATTTAAAGTACCGAAAACACATTATTGCCAAAGAAGGCGAAAATGGCTCGAGCGCAAATAGTTCCGGCAAACAAGGCAAGGACGAATACCTGGAGGTACCGTTGGGAACGGTGGCCCGCGATGCCGAAACAGGCGAGGTTCATTTCGAGATCACCGAGGACGGGGAGGAAAAGATACTGGTGAATGGCGGACGCGGTGGCCTGGGTAACGCTAATTTCAAGAACAGCACCCAGCAAAACCCGCAATTCGCGCAACCCGGCGAACCAGGGAAAAAGGAATGGAAGATCCTTGAACTAAAAGTGCTTGCCGACGTGGGATTGGTGGGTTTTCCGAATGCGGGCAAATCTACCTTGCTTTCGGTTGTAAGCGCAGCAAAGCCCGAGATCGCCAATTATCCGTTTACTACACTGGTTCCAAATCTGGGCATAGTAAACTACCGCGATTACAAAAGTTTTGTCATGGCCGATATTCCCGGTATCATCGAAGGGGCGCACGAGGGCAAAGGCATTGGCCTGCGTTTCCTGCGGCACATTGAGCGCAATTCCACCCTGTTGTTCCTGGTGAGTTGCGATTCCAGTGATATTGTGGATGAATACAAAATTCTGTTGAACGAATTAAAAAAGTTCAATCCCGAGCTACTTGATAAGAAACGTATCCTGGGTATCAGCAAGGCCGACCTAATGGATGACGAGCTGGAAGAGGAAATGCGCAAGGACCTGAACAAACGTTTAAAAGGAAAGAACAAAGTTCCTTTTATTTTCTTTTCTTCGGCCACTCAAAAAAATATTCCGCAACTTAAAGATATGCTTTGGGAACAGTTGAATTCCTGAGAATTATTTTCCGGGAGTTTCCGACGATTCGCCGCCCTGTTTTTTAACGGCTCCAAAATAGAAATTGAATCCGAGACTAAAGTTCGAATAAAGCTGAAAATTAATACCAGAGTTTGTTGCATCAGGGTTGGTTCCAGCCTTGTCTTTAACGGTTTCAGAAAAATAGCCAATGTCTCCCACAGTACTTTCAATGGCAAAACGGTCGGTGATGAACCAGGTAATTCCGGGGTTGATGCCAAAGCTATAACCATCGATCGTTCGCTGCACTTCGGTTTTAGCGGGAAGTGAACCCGGACGCTCCTGTACGTAAAAAGTAGTTCCCATGCCGTATTGTCCGTACAATTGACCAAATAGCGCGAGCCTGTTTTTTGCGGTCGTTTTGTAATACCTCAGGAACAGTCCAGCAGAATACTTGTTCTCTTTTGAACCATTAGAGAGTGGGTTAACCGTGTTTTTGTATTTGCTACTCGAGCTGAAGTATTCGCCGTACAAACCTAACATTAAGTTATCCAGCATGAAATAGCCATAACGCAAGCGGGTGTTCAAGGAACGGTTTGTATTTGAGGTTTGGTTTGCGGATCTTGAATTGTTTTGTGAGAACGAAATATCGCCACCGATCATTTTCCTGCCTTTGTTCAATTGCGCATGAGCATTGAACCACAGGATGGCTAAGGAACCTAACATAAGTAATTTTTTCATGTGCTTATGAGCCGGATGTTTGATAAATGTAACGATTAATCCACGACCAAATTGTCACAAAAAAGGTTAGAAGGCAGCTAAATGGTTTTAACGAGGAGATTTTTTTCGCCCAGGAATTTTAACTCATGGTAGCTTGGCTACAGGCTCATATCATACCGATCAAGACCCGGACCGTAAGAATCTTTGGTTATTTTGTTGACAGTGAAGCCGAGTTTTTCAAAGAATTTGTAAGTATGCTGCGAAGTATCGAGAACGATCGTATGATCGGGATACAGGTTCTTTACTTTTAAGATTCGGAATTCGAATAGTTTTGTACCGATACCATTCTTATGAAGCGAACGCTGTACCATACCCCACACCATGTTGGCCACTTTTTTATCGTTGGGAATGTAAAAGCCGCCACAGGCCACTACCTTGCCACTTTCGAGGGCGGTGTAAAAATGCTCTGCCTTGTTATTTTGATACGATTGTTTGCCTTCGTCCTTGCCATTTAACCAGTTTTCGAGGCCATTTAATTCGGTGGGATCGAAATACCGGGGTGTATTGCTTTTAAAGATCTCGATACAGCCTTCGCGGTGTGTTTTATTATAATCTACAATGGTCATGTTTTAATTTTTTTGAGCAATGAGCACGTGCATACGAAAAAGCCCATCGCTGAACCTTATGCTAAAATTGTGCCTGCGGAGCACCTGTTCGATGTGGCTTAGGCTGATGCGGGTTTTGTAATAGGAGCTCAGCTTTTGCTGCCACCCACTCGCCTGTTTTTCATAGAGGATGTCGGTGACACGAACCCGTTCGTCTTCATAATCCAAACAACAGGTCAGTATCCGTGTATCATCGCTTTTCACCGGAATAAATCGTTCGTTGCCGGTAAGTGGCTTAGAGTAGTCGCGGAAAGAAAGAATGAGTGTGCCTTTTTCGTTCAAAGTATTGGCGCAATCGGCAATGAATTGATCGATCTGCACCAGGTTTTCCAAATGCGTGAGTGTATCACCCCAGCACACAATAAGTTCCGGTTTTTCGGAAACAAATCGTCTTACGTTCAGGATGTCGTCTTCCGTTACCGAAATGTCAAGGTCTTTCCTGTTCCTTTGCAGTTCGGTTAAGAGCTGTTTATTAAAATCGATGGCTTTTACTTTAAACCCAAGTTTTGCGAGGGAAACGCTTTGTATACCATGCCCGCAACCGAGGTCCAGGGCTACCCTTGTAGAACCTGGAAGTATCGCCTGTGTTTCCAGGAAGTTTTGAAACTCCAATTGTTTGTTTTCGAAATCACCCACCATCCAGGAATAAAAACTCCCGAGATGTTCATCGTAATGTTGTTTTACCGACATGATTCAACTCCAATAATTTTTCATAAGATCGTCTGCCCAGGCCGGTTGTTTGATATTACCCTTCGCCTGGAATTCCCTGAACACCGGCTTAATATCCAGTACGGGTGTGCCATCGATCGCGTCGAGATATTTTACAAAAATACTTCTGCCCTCGTGCCTGATCAGTTGTACAGTGCAAAGCCCGATCGCATTCGGACGGTCCTTCTTTCTTTGTGCGAAAATGCCCACGAGTGGGTAGGCTTGGTTGCCGCGGGGATGGCCTGAGTAAACCACGTCGCCTGGCTTTACCCTGTCGAAATAATAAATGATCTCGAGATGCGAAAATTCGGTGATGTTCACGAGGCTCTCGCTTGGGACATGATCGGCCAGCACAATTTCGGAAATTTCGTTCCAGAAGTCATCCCTGGGCTCTTTGCGTGAACTTTTCACGAAAGCTATGGGTTTAAGATCAATGGTCATACTTTACCGGGTGTTGATCACCGCGATCCAAAAATACTGTAGTTGGATAAATTTAAAATCACCGCTTATGTAATTTAATGTTTCCCTCAAGTATGCTTCCGTTGGAAAATTCTTGAGAACCAGGTGCGTGCTGCCATCGCTGAGTTTTCGGGTTTGATAGGTATTACCCAGCTCATCGGTCCTGGTAATGGGTGTACTACTGCCTTCTACATAATTATTGTCCATTATAACCAGGATACCACCTGGCACTACCAATTTATTCAAAGCGTCAACAAAGGGTATTATTTCCTGCCTTTTTACGTGGCTCCAAATAAAACCTGCAAAAAGACTTTCGTGTTTTTTATCGTTCTTATGGGTATAGAGATCGGCTGTCTGGTAAATAACGTTTTTACGCGGATATTCTTTTTGTTCGGCGATCTCAATTACTTCTTTATTGATGTCGGTAGCAAGTATAGTTCTTGCGCTTAAAGCAATATGTTCCGTCCAGTACCCGGTACCGCAGGCTACTTCAAATACGTCTTTGTTTTTAAAGATGTCCTGTAAAATGATGTGGGCTTTAGCCAGCTCTTCCTGGCGCTCGGGTTTAAAATAAATTCTTTCGTATTCTTTTGCGCGGTCCTTATAATATTGTACGAGGTTGGTATTCATTTAACCCAAAAATACTATGTTTTTACAGGGTCCCTAAGATTTTTCTTGCTCTTTTTTCAAATGAAACGGAGTTTTTGCCCAATTCCTCGTTAATACTGATCTTCAACTCATTCTTTAAACCCAGATGTTTGTCAGCAAGTTTGTGCAACGCATTTAAAGCCGTGCTTTTGGTCTGCACATTTGATCTGGGATCCAGCAGTAGTTTAAACAGAAAGTCAACAGCCTCTCCTTCAATTTCCGGCGGCACTCCAGCGAGGTGAAACATTTTGGCAATGCTGCGGTCGAAGTTCAGCACTTTAATTTCCTTACGCTTCGAAAAGAAATAGGTGATCGAGGGGTAAACATGATCGGGAGCGGTTTCACACATACCCCCCAGCATCCAGGCGAAGCGGGTTGCTACCGGCTTTTCGGCGTGGATAAGGCCGATAAGGTCTAGTATGGGGATCTTATGTTCAATAATGTATTTGGCCCAGGTCTTTAGGTTTAAGTCTGCCTTATTGTCGCTCAGGGAAGCGGCTATTGTTTTCGTAAGGTCTTTTTGCATTCAAATATACCTGAGCTAGTTTTACTCTTTTATCAGTTTCCCGGTCGAAACAACTTTGTTTGTTAATTTATCGCACAAAGAATAAAAATATATCCCAACGCCAAGTTCCCCAAGTTCGAGCCGTTCATTTACCTTAACCGCATGAGAGTAAATTCTCTGCCCAAAGAGATCAAATAATTTGAATTCAATGATTGAGGAACAGCCACTTTCGTTTATTTGTACGAAGTTTTTGAAAGGATTGGGAAAGACAGAAAGACGAAACATGGAATTTTCTTCGTTTACCCCTGTGGGAAGTGGGCATTCGACCGATGAATTGGAATAGTTAAAAAAGTCAATAAAATTAGGTAGGCCCAGAATATTGGTTTTCCCATTTAATGACACGGCCATATCCTGGTAACTGCACCCTGCTCCGGCCAAATCAGGAGCGTTGATTCGGCCCAGGTAAGTTTGTCCCCGTTGCGCAATATAGATTTTGCCGTCAGATCCTAACTGCATTGCCATGTACCATGGTCCACCGGCATGAGAGCTAATTATTGTTTTTGAGGTGGCAATTGTACCCGGCGATCCCGAACTTAGATCGTACTGGTATATTCTGTCGTTATTCATCCAACTTGTGATGTAAAGTTTTGAATTGTTGGGAGAGAAAGAAACCCCATAAAGCCCAATCGCAACAGAATCAGTACGAAGCTTTATTAAATTGCTAAGGCTGCCCGTTGCTTTGTTGAAGTCGAACAATTCAGAAATATTATTGCATTGTTGCGCCGACACGAGAGCTATTTTACTGCCATTCGGGGAGGCCTTCATGCTGCCCATAGCGTTAATACAGGATGTTGGATTGCCGCAGTAACCCTGGTGAACCGATCCGATATGCGTTATCACGGTGCTTGTAATTCCAGTGCTGCTCAGTTGAAACGCATAAAAAGCGTCTGATAGATATTTGTGAACAATGATCCAGTAATCAACGCCATTGCTATGTCTCACAGCGGTTAGTTTTTCGGCAACAGTATCTACGAGTTTAATGTTCTTTTTTTCGGCGATAACATCACCTAAACCACTATCAAGACAGATGTCAACAACCGAATACCGAAATCCGTTTTGCAGGGAGTTTTGAAAAGCATCGGTCGTAAAAACGTAAAAATACCGGCTGCTGCCTGGCTGTGGTACAATGAGAGCAGCCTGTGTAGAGGAGTAATTTCCAAGTAAACCATTTCCGTTTGGCATTATTTGATGATTTCTATTCCACAACTTTTGCCCATTGGTGTAAAATAACAGCGTACCGGAACTGTCAGAAATTACGGATGTGCCCTCTGACGAATCCGGACCGTCGTAAATGGCGCCGTTGGTAAGGGCAACCGGGCTGCCGAAATTAAAGTCTAGTCCTGCATGGTCCCCGAAATACCAAATATTTCCTTGCTTCTGCGAAAAGCAAAATAATGGAAGTAAAACCAGGATATGACTAATTATTTTTCCAACAGTCTTCAACTTAAAGCAATGGGTTGCTTAAAGGTATCGAAATTTCAAATTGCCGCCTATGAAACTGCCACTTATTTTTCGACCCTCCGAAAGTTACCGGTTCGAAGCATCCCCTTTTTCAGGTTCATCCAACTCGGGACTAGCTGAGATCCTCGCATTAAAGGTCGATGGACGCATTTTTTTAGAAATTTTTGTGGCGAAGAGAATTCCCACAACAAGGCCGATCGTGGCGATCAATCCCCCAATAATGATGCCGACCATATTGGGTTTATACAAATAGAATAAAAATCCAAGAAACAGGCCTAGTAAAAAAGGGGAGGCCACAATTTTTAACCAACTCAGAATTTCGACGAGTATTTCAAGGAGTCTTGCCAAGGATCAGCTAAACAAATATAAGATAATATTGCAATCCTAAATATCCTCAAAATTTTTCCACTAGCTACACTTCTTCAAAGGCGAGCAGGTTGGAGGATAGGTAAAGATCAGATGTTTAAAATAACCAGAGGAAGAAAATTTTTCTACGGCCGAGTCGTTCTTATAGACTACCGAATCTTTAAGGCTACCATCCGGTTTGAAAAATCTCCAAAGACCTTCTTTTTTGTTCTTTTTGTAATGCCCCATTCCGGTGATCACACGTGTGGTTTTTAAGGTGTTGGATTTTTCAGCCTGAACGCTTAATTCGTAGTCAACCCAGCGACCATGTTTAATTTTTTCCTTTCCATATAATTTATTGACCGTGTCGATCTTTTCTCCGGGAAGTAACTCGTAGCTGGCGAGACAACCAATATTAACAGTGTCGGTGGTATTTGAGTTTTCTTTCACGATCGGTTCATCGCTGCAGGCCTGAACCAAACAGAGAAGGCCAGCCGCTGCAAAAAATAACTTTATGGTTTTCATCTTATTAGTTGTTTTGAATGTAAATGCCATTGCCTGTGCCGATCCACATCTTATTATCTTTTGCCTGTTCGATCGCAAAGATGCCTTCAAACTTCTGCGAACTCTCCTGCCAGCCCGATCCCTCCAAAAGAGCCAGGGTGTTCGCCGCACGCCAAACCCGGCCACGGTTGTCAATGGCCAATAATCTTGACCCAAAACCTGCTTTTTCGGTGTTGAATTGTTCGCATCTTGACCCGTTAAAAGTAAAGACATCGCTGCGATCGTTGCTCCACGAACTCGAAAGGCCATAATCGATGGTGCAGTACACCTCGTTGTTATTATTGACTTTTATGTCGCTCAAAAAGTAAGGAGTAAAGCCGAGTTCTTTGCTTCCATAAACGGTCCATTTGTCACCTTCTATCTTAACAAGGTAAGGACGCTGTACCGACTCTGCCATGGCCAGCCACACATGGTCGTTTTTATCAATGGTAATGCTCTGTACCATATTTACAGGCAGGACCGAGTTAGAGGGTGTAAACACGGTGAAGTTGTGCCCATCGTATTTTACAAGGCCACCCAGCGAAGCCCTGGAGGAAGAGAACCACACATTATCTTTTGAGTCGATGGCGATAGATTTGACCCAATCTTCAGGGATGGCTGAATTACGGGAATTGTAACGCGTGAATTTCTTTCCATCAAATTTTACGAGACCAATTTCACCTATCCAGACATTTCCCCGACCGTCAATTTTGATGTCTTCAATGTGTGCGCTATCGCCAAAGCAAGAGTTTTTTGAATTAAAGTGAATGGTTTCTTTGCCATTGTACTTTATCAGCCCCTGGTTAAAAGTTCCGATCCAGGCGTTGCCCTGGTTGTCGAAGGCGATGGCGGTGACAAAGATCTTATCCAGGATCTTTTTGTTGAAGGAATTGAGGAGGTCGTTGTTTTGCGCGCTCAACAGTTGAACCGCGGCAACGCAAAAAAGGAACAGGCGTGTTTTCATTTTTATCAGGTTTAGGTGGAGCAAAAAGTAAGACACTAAACAAATGTAAAACAACGCTTTAATGGCAATCGCTAAAATTCCCTAAAATATGGCCGGCTAGCCATCGACGAAAAAGGCCAGGGGACCGATACGATAATTATGATCAGGGCCAGTGAATACCAAATGGCAATGGTTTTAAATTTATCGGCGTTGGTGGTTTTGCGTTTGGCTTTGGCCGATCCAATGGTAATGAGGGTAATCGCGATCAACATCATCAGGTTATGCTCCATGCCGAAGAATCGCACCTCGCGTTGGCTCATGGCATCCTTCAGGTTGTGTAAAAAGTAATTAATAATTGGACTAACAAAATACAGCCAGATACCAACGATCAATTGAACATGTGAGATGGTGGCAGTATAATGCCGCACCTTGTTATCCAGATTCGTGAATTGCTTGTTGCCAAGCCAGCCGCGGTAAGCGCGGTAAAGGGAATAAAGCAGGCTGAGTAAAACCAACCAGCGAACGATCGAATGCAGGGCAAGGACAAAGCTGTACATGCATCAAATGTATTTAATAGAAGCGGTTTTGGCAACAGGCTTCAGTCTTCAAAAACATCTGCCGTGTTCAGGATCTCGACTTCGCTCGACCTGACCGCAGACGGTAGGGATGATTTCGATCTTTAACATTTTGCCTGATACGGATGTCTTCAGAAAAGTTCTAGATCCCCAGCTCAAACACAATGCCCTGCGCCAATGGTAAACTACCACCCCAGTTCATGGTATTGGTCTGGCGCCGCATATAGGCTTTCCAGGCATCGGAGCCGCTTTCGCGCCCGCCGCCGGTTTCTTTCTCACCACCAAATGCACCACCGATCTCGGCGCCGCTGGTTCCTATATTCACGTTGGCGATGCCGCAGTCGCTGCCCGAAACGCTTAGGAATAATTCCGCTTCGCGCATGTTTAAGGTCATGATGGAACTCGATAAGCCCTGCGGCACACCATTTTGCAGCGCAATAGCTTCTTCAAGGGTCTTGTATTTGATGAGGTATAAAATGGGCGCAAATGTCTCGTGTTGTACAATGGCCATCTCGTTGCGTGCCTCAGCAATAGCTGGTTTTACATAACAGCCGCTTTCGTAACCCGCTCCCTGCAACACGCCACCTTCAACGATCAGTTTACCACCTTCGGCAACCACTTTTTGCAAAGTATCGAGGTAGGCTTTTACTGCGTCCTTATCAATAAGCGGACCAACGTGATTTTTAGTATCCAGCGGATCGCCGATCTTTAATTGCCCGTAGGCTTTCACCAAACTCTCCTTTACTTTATCATAGATTTTTTCGTGGATGATGAGGCGGCGTGTGGTGGTGCAACGCTGGCCAGCTGTGCCCACCGCTCCAAATACAGCACCTACAATGGTCATGGGAAGGTCGGCATTTTCCGTAATAATGATAGCGTTGTTGCCTCCGAGTTCTAAGATACTTTTTCCAAAACGTTCGGCCACTTTTGCGCCTACGATCTTTCCCATACGGGTTGAACCTGTAGCGGAAATAAGCGGAACGTTGGTATCAGTGGTCAGGTATTCGCCAATTTTGTAATCCCCATTAATGATAGAAGAAATACCTTCCGGTAAATTGTTTTCCCTCGCTACCTCGTTCCATATATATTGACAGGCAATGGAGCACAAAGGCGTTTTTTCGGAAGGCTTCCAAACGCATACGTTTCCACCTATCCATGCCAATGCCGTGTTCCAGCTCCAAACCGCTACCGGGAAATTAAACGCGCTGATGATCCCAACAATTCCAAGGGGATGCCATTGCTCCATCATGCGGTGGTTAGGACGCTCGCTTTGAATTTGTAAACCATAAAGTTGACGCGACAGACCCACTGCAAAATCACAGATGTCGATCATCTCCTGCACTTCACCCAAGCCTTCCTGGTACGACTTGCCCATTTCGTAAGACACCAGTTTCCCGAGATCGGCTTTTTTAGCGCGCAACTTGTCACCAAACTGGCGAACGATCTCACCACGTTTGGGGGCAGGCATTTGACGCCAGAATAAAAAAGCGCTCTTAGCGGCGCTGATGATCTTATCGTAATCTTCGCGGTTAGCTGTTTTTACGCGGGCAATAAGCTCCCCGTCGACCGGGCTGTAAGAATCGATCACACCGCCGTTCGAGAACCAATTGCTACCGGTAGAACAGCCTTGGTTTATGTCGTTTAGGCCCAAGGCCTTTAATGTACTTTGCATATTAAAAATTTAGGCTACAAAGATAATTATAATTCACAAGCGGGGAATTTCTTAATACGCGCCTAAAAACGGTTTAGTTTGGATTTGAATTCGAATTATTTTTACTTTTACTCTACCGCTTTCCCATAAAGGCGGTAACCCATATTTAAACCCAGTCCCTCTTAAAAAACATTAGAGTAAATTAATCATGAAGATGAAAAGTAAAAATTTCAGGCTGAACATTGTAATGGTGTTCACTGGCCTGGTAATGGTTCCGTTTTTAACGCAGGCTCAGTTTACAAGCGGCAACCTGGTCGTATTACAAGCCGGCGACGGTGTGACCACGTTAACAAACACCGGCAACCCGATCATTTTTAAAGAATACAGTCCTGGGGGATCGGCAACCTATTCGATGGCGGTACCCGGCACAGGTACCAACGCACTTCTCATAAGCGGCTCCGCTACATCAGAAGGGTATTTGTCCTTGTCCGCCGATGGAAAGTACCTGGTTTTTGGTGGATATGTTCAGGCCCTACCAAACACAGTCAATCTTTCGGGGGCAACCGCAAGCGCGGTTAACCGCGGAGTTGGATTGGTGGGAGGAATTGGCCTGTCATCGTATTCGCTTATGGCCAGCAGCTCGTCGTTTTTTACTTCAGGAAATATCCGGAGCGCTGCCGCGGGCAACAAGGATAATATCTGGGCCGCGGGCTCCACGCAGGGCACTAATTATTTTGGCCCTTCCGCGGCAGCTACCATCGTTCAAAACACCAAAACCAATTTAAGGGCCAGCGCGGTATTCAACGGGCAGCTATATTGTTCGTCGCAGGTAGCCAGCGGCAGTCCAACCGACATTGGCATTTACATGATCGGCACAGGAACCCCCGTAACCTCTGGCCAAACCGCCTCCTGCGCCATCATCACCGGAACCAATTCGCAGCCCAGCCAGTTTTATTTTAATGCGCTTAATACCATTTGTTATGTGGCTGATGCGAGAGGTTCTTCGAGCGGCGGTGGCATTCAAAAGTGGGTTAACAGTGCCGGCACCTGGACCCTGGCGTATACCCTCGGCACCGGGGGAACCGCTGGTTCGTTTGGAGTGGTGGCCGATTTTTCGGGTAACAACCCAAAGGTCTACGCTACCACTTCTTCAAGTGGGTCCAACAGTCTTATCGCCATCAATGACGTGGGTGTTTCGTCGACCGCTACCGTGCTTGCCACAGCGCCTAGCAACACGAACTTCAGGGGACTTGCGTTTTCTCCCTGCAGTTTACCAACGTTTAGCCTCAGCAGTAATAGCCCCATCTGCGCTGACCAGGCGCTTATGCTCACAGCAAACTCCGCTGGAACAAATACCTACACCTGGACCGGCGCGGGGAACATCTCTTCACCCAATTTTGCGAATCCCACTATAAACAATGCGGTTAGCGGCGTGTATACCGTAGATGTACAAAATAATTGCGGTGTGATCAGTGAAACGATCCAGGTAGTGGTAAATCCATTACCCGCGTTGCAGGTCAATTCCATCACCATTTGTACAGGTCAGCCTGCAACACTCACCGCCAGCGGCGCCAATACCTATACCTGGAGTATGGGTGGAAATGTTGCAGCAGTGACAGTCACTCCTGGTGTCAACACAACATATACAGTAATAGGAACATCCGCGGCAGGTTGCGTAAACGTAGCCACAACGCAGGTGATCGTTACCAACTCGCCCAGCATTACGGTGAATTCGAGCACCATTTGTGGCGGTGCCTCCGCCACACTTATTGCAAATGGCGTTAATACCTTTACATGGAACACGAATGCCAACACAAATAGTATTGTGGTGACACCTGCCAGCAATACAAGCTACACTGTAGCCGGCAATTTAGCAGGCTGCCCGGGAAGTTCATCGAATACCGCCATGGTTACTGTGAATCCTTCACCTACACTAAGTTTATCAGGGAGTTCTGTAACCTGTCCCGGTGTACCCGTTACCTTTACTGTTTCGGGTGCCGATACCTATTCATGGAATTTTGGCTCTACGGCGAGTCTTGTAACGGTTTCGCCCACTATTACTACTACTTATTCGGTGACGGGTTATTTGTTGAATGGCTGCAGCGTTACACTTACTAAAACCCTTTCAACCGCCGGGGGCCCACCGCTGATGATCAGCTCCAGTTCGACTGTGCTTTGTGTCGGAGAGACGGCGACCTTATCTGTTACCGGCGCATCGAACTATACCTGGAGCACAGGGGGCACGGGGTCCATCATAGCCGTAAGTCCGACCACCAACGCTGTTTATACCGCTACGGGAACTATTGGCACATGTAAAGGCAATCTCCAGTTCACTCAGAATGTGGATGCGTGTATGGCACTTTACGAAGAGCTTCGAAATAACGGCCTTTCAATTTTTCCAAATCCTGTAAAAGACGAAGCCATTATTGCTTTTATGGATCATGGCGCAAAGCAGGTAGCTGTTTGCAATGGGTTGGGGCGCGTGGTTTACGTGGTAACAACAAGCGAGCCAAGCGTTCGATTGCCCCTTGACACCTGGCCGAAAGGACTTTACTTTGTACAAGTAAGCTTTCAAAATAAAACGCTTACAAAAAAATTTGTGCACGAGTAAAAACTAACCTTTCCCGAACTTTAACTTAACCTGTCGCGATGTTTCGCGGCAGGTTTTTAATTTTTATATAATCCTGGCTTCACGATAGGGTTAAGTTAAAGGGTCAAATTTGTAAAACTCTTTTAATGAAGACCTTTTACAAGACCATTGTTCTCTCCGACATCCACCTGGGCATAAAAGCCAGCAAAGCAAAAGAAGTGGTCCATTTTTTAAAGCACCACAAATGCGAAACGCTGATCCTCAACGGTGATATCATCGACGGATGGCAACTGCGCAAAAATGGCAAATGGACCAAACAGCACAGTAATTTTTTTAAACATGTGATCGGCCTCACGTCGAAAAATAAATGTAAGATCATTTACTTACGAGGTAACCACGATGATTTCCTGGAGGAGATCATGCCGCTGAAGATCGGTAATTTCTCGATCAGGAAATATTACGTGCATTATGGTGTACACAAAAAATATTTTGTAACGCATGGCGACCTTTTTGATTCTATCACGTCGAAATTGAAGTGGATCGCCAAGCTTGGCGATGTGGGGTATACGTTTTTGCTCTGGCTCAATCGACACTATAACGCATATCGGGAGAAACGCGGGTTGCCCTATTTCTCGCTTTCACAAATTGTAAAGGCAAAAGTAAAATCAGCGGTTTCTTTCATTTCCGATTACGAGAACGAACTGGTTAAAGTAGCACGGTCGCGCAAGTGTCACGGAATTATTTGCGGGCACATTCATCAGCCGGCCATTAAGAATATTAGCGGCATCGAATACCTTAATTCCGGCGATTGGGTGGAGAGCCTCACGGCGCTCGTAGAAGATATTGAAGGAAACTGGAAGATCATCTATTACCAGGATTGGCTCGATACTCTCCCGCAGGAGAAAAAAAAGAAGGAAAAGAATATATCGATCAGTGAGAGCCTGCCGCCCGGTGTAAACCTCAACAATACTATTTAATATGGCAAAAAAATTCATTTTAGCGGTACAAGGAGAAGGCCGCGGCCATATGACACAGGCTCTGAGCATGTACGATATGCTCATCGAAAACGGTCACACCGTATCAGCCGTTCTTTTAGGCTCGAGCGGTAGCAGGGATATCCCGAACTTCTTTTTTGATAAAATAAAAGCCCCGATCATACAACTGCAGAGCCCTAATTTTGTAACCGACAAACAAAACAAGAGTATAAACATTGCCAGATCGGTAATGCACAATGTGCGAAAATTAAGAACTTTTCGCAAAAGTCTAAAAGCGATCGATGCATTGATAAGAGAACATGAACCGGATGTAGTGATCAATTTTTTTGACCTGCTGATAGGCCTGTATTATCGTTTTTACAAGCCAAAAGCCAAAATGATCTGTATTGCTCACCAGTATATTTACTTTCATCCTGATTTTGAGTTCCCTGACGGGCGTTGGCTCGACAAGCAAGCAATTAAATTTTACACTCGGCTCACTGCAAAGGGTTCTTCCAAGAACCTTGCTCTTTCGTTTTACAAGATTCACACAAACAACGAGGACGTAACAGTAGTACCACCCTTGCTACGAAAAGAGATATTTGACCTCGAGATCACTAAAAATGATTTTTACCTGGTGTATCTTGTCAACAGCGGTTACTTTGAGGAAGTGCTCGAGTGGCACAAGCGTAATCCTGCAACAGAGCTGCATTGTTTTACCGACCAACCCGACAAAATTTATTCAGACTACACATTTAACAAGACGAAACTTGTGGTTCATGCCATTAACGACACACTCTTTCTCGAAATGATGAGTAAGGCTAGGGGATTGGCCAGTACGGCGGGTTTTGAAAGTGTGTGCGAAGCCATGTACCTCGGTAAGCCCGTATTGATGGTGCCTATTCACGGCCACTACGAGCAATTTTGCAATTCGCGAGATGCCTACAAGGCCGGGGCCGGCATTTTCTCGGATCGTTTTGACCTTAGTAAACTAGCCAATTTTTCTACTACATTTGACGGCTCGAACCCCTGGTTTAAAAATTGGGTCGCCAATGCAAAGCACCGCATCTACAACGAGATCATCAGCATCTGATATGCCGCGTAAGGTTTTATTTATTATTAATCCCAACGCGGGCAAAAAAGTATCGGGTAAGATCATCGACATCATCCGAAAGGAATTTCCTCAGAATATTTATTACCAGATCGCGATCTGGGAGAACAAGGATCATTTCGATGAGATCACGACACTTTTGCAGACACAGGGTTACACCGATGCGGTTGCCGTTGGTGGCGACGGTACTGTAAACCAGGTAGCCAAGTCGATACTCGGTACTAACATTGCTTTAGGCATTGTACCAATTGGTTCGGGCAACGGCCTCGCACGCACATTGGGTTTGTCGATGAACATCGAGCAGGTGATAAAACAGATCGTTGCCGGTAAAAAAGAAGTGGTCGATTCGGGGATCGTCAATGGCCGTCCCTTCTTTTGCACCAGTGGCATCGGTTTCGACGCGCACATCGGGAATCTCTTTGCGACGTCGGTGAAAAGGGGTTTAAAAAGTTACGTAAGGATCACGATCCGGGAATTGTTCAATTATCGGGCAAAGGAATATACCCTGAGTTTCAACAGCAGGACGATAACAAAAAAAGCCTTTTTGATCACCGTCGCCAATGCGGGACAATATGGAAACGACTTTTACATTGCTCCCCAGGCAAGCATGCAGGATGGTATGTTTCATGTCGTGATCCTGAAACCATTCAATCCACTAAAAGTGTTCGGGTTGATGATAAAGATCCTAAGCCGTAAAGCTTACCTGAGTTCGTGCATAGAAACCTATCTTACCGATAAATTAACCGTTACCCGCAATGAGAGCGATACCATTCATTTTGATGGCGAACCAGCCATGGAAGGAAAGCAGATCAGCTTTGAGAACCAAAAAAGCTCTCTAAATGTTATCGTAGGCGACAAATTCGCGCATTAGGTCATTTATTCTTTTTCTTGTAGCTCAAAAAAGTCATGATTACACCCAATTCCTCTTCGGTGATCAGACTGTCGGGCATGTTGGTCTCGTGTTGCGCGTTACTCATTCGTAAGGCGTAGCCTCTTAGCTGATCGGGACTAAAATCGGGGATGATTTCCTTATGTTTCACTTTTGAATTATGGCAACGAGCGCAGGCCAGGGTGTACAGGGCCTGCCCCTTATCGCAGATCGTGGTATATTCTGCTTTTACATGCGGCAACATGGCTTCGGGGAGTTCGTAAGCTACCTGTTTTTGACTGTTACAGGCAATAAGAATCACGAACAGGGAAACAATGGACCATTTCATAAACATAATTTTCATTTTAATATTCTCCTCCCACTTTTCGGTTGTTTAATTTTTTGTTTTTAGAAACGGGAAGGGAAGAAGGTGGTAGCTCTGTTTCGATGTTTTCATTCAACGAGTGAATGAAGGCAATTATGTTGGCCTTATCGGTTTTTGTAAGATGCAGCGAGTCGGAGGAAAGTGTTTGGTTAGGAATGGACAAGCCGCGACCTGCACCACCACCACCATTATAAAACTCAAGAAGTTGATCGAGATTACTAAAAACCCCGTTATGCATGTAAGGTTTGGTATGAGCCGAGTTGCGCAGCGTGCCTGTTCTGAATGCGCGGTGAGTTTCGGCAGCCGGGTTGATACCATAACGCCCCAGGTCATCCCCTGGCAATTGATACAAACTGTCTTTAGGCACACCCAGCACTTCAAATTCCGAACCAATGTAAGGTGGTTTTACACCATTGAACTGCGGCACAAAATGGCAGGTTGCGCACTGCGCTTTGCCCATGAAGAGATTAAAACCGGCTTTCGCTTTTTCATTAAGCGCCGATCCGCTGTTCATGGCCATATCGAAATCGGAATAATGCCGACTGAATTTTGAATAATATATGGTTAATGCAGAACTAATATGCTCTAGCGTGATGTTCTTTTCAACGGGCGTATATCCCAGGAATTTAGTAAAGGCTTTTTTGTAGTCGCCACAGCTAAGTATTTTTTCAAGGATCTCCTTTTCATCGCAGGCCATCTCATCGGGGTTGGTGATCACGGCCCTGGCCTGTTCCTGTAATGTGTAATGCCTGCCATCGGCCATGATCAGGTGATTATAATTTACATTAAGAAGCGAAGGTGTATTTCGGGGCAAACGTTTTTTTCTGTCGAACTGTAAAGCGCTGGTTTGGGTCGTGTCCGTGAAGAATTCACTGGGTTTATGGCAAGAGGCACAGCTCCTTAAATTGTTGCCCGATAAAATGGGGTCATAAAACAGTAGTTTTCCAATTGCTTCAATGTCTTTCAATGCGTTTTGATCGTGAACGCGTAGGTAAATACCCCGGGTGTTCTGCCCCCTGTAAAGCGCTTTGCTGAAGATGCTTTGGGCATTTTTATTCAGGGAGTAATCGAGATAACTTTTACTGTTCACCTCGTAGTTTTCAATGAACTGCTGATTGGCCTTAAACAAGGGGTTTACAAAATCCCTGATAAATGTAAAGTGATCAAAAACTTCAGTTTCTTTTGGTTGCTTTTGGACGAACCCTAAGAGCTGATCAAACTGGTCCAGATAAGCGGGACTCAGCTGAGTCCCGACGAAACTTTGGTTGTATAATGTGTAAAGGTCTTTAACACTTTCCAGCATGGTCAGAAGTTCGGGAATTACCTGTTTAGCATCCGGGCATTCGAAGCCGGTACTGTAAATGGCAGCGAGGTTAAGCAGGAACAAACGGTTGCATAAAAAGAAATGGTGATGGCTTTGCAATTGCTCAACGATCGAGTCGCGGTAAAACACGGAGGTGGCTTTCAAAGAAGAAAGCACCAAGTGTGCGAGGGAATCTTTTTGCATGTTATCTTCCCCGAGATATAGCCAGGCGAGTGTCAAGCCGGCTCCTTCGCGCCGATATGGCTTCTCGAATTTCTCAAACACCTCGGTTTCCCATTCAATCGGCAAGGGACCATTGATCCTTTTATAGGAAACCGGTTCGAGATAGCGCAACCAAAAATCGAGTTTTTTCAGATCAAGACGTGTTTTATTTATTTCGTTTTTAAGAAGTGCTACCTCGGCCGTTTGCGTGAGATCGGCTTTGGAAATGTTATCCAGGAGAATCTTCTGTGAAGTGTTAAAAGCCCGGAGTTGTTCGCGGTAATGCGATCGGTAAGCATTTTCACGGGTGTCGTCCCTGAACGAAAATCCAAAACAGGTAACGGCAGCAAGGAATGCAATGAGAGTGATCTTTCTTATCATTGTATAAGGTTTAAATACGATAAAAACCAGGCATGCAGCGCATACCTGGTTCTTGGTTAGCTGATATGTATTTTAATGAACGACGATCATTTTGGCAGTACTCGTCTTGTTGCCCGTGTTTATTTTTACAAAATACTTGCCGTTGGCCAGCGAAGCGGTGTTTAAGGTCAGTTGTTGTTCGCCTTTTACAAGGTCTTTCACCCATGGGCTCATTGCCAGTTTACCCTGGATATCGAATACACTTATGGTTACCGGTGTGTTGTCTTCTAGTTGGAATTTGAGCGTTGCCTCGTCTTTTGTTGGATTTGGGTATATCATCACCTGTGTCTCGGATTTCCGGGTTTCTGTGAGACCGACATCCGTAACTCCTTTTCCTTCGATCATATAATCGTAAGAACTTTCATCAGAATCGTTGCTGGAAACCACAACTTTGGCGCTGCGTGTGCCAAGGGCCAGTGGCAGGAATTTAATCGAGAAGGATTGGGACCCGTTGCCGGCAAGTACCAGTGGAAAGGCCGGAGGATTAACCAGGGTAAATTCGTTCGAATTAAGTCCTGCAATGGTTAAACCATAGATGGTCAAAGTCCCGGCGCCGGTATTCTGGATCGAGAAGTTGTTTGTCTGCGAATATCCCAGGTAAATGTTTCCAAAATCGGTATTGTTAGTGGTGTTAATACCCAAGTTGCCTGCCGGAATCGAAACGCTGTTGCCTTGAATGTTGATCTCAGGTACAACGCCCATACCTTCGAGGTTAAAGGTATAGGCCGATTCGTCGAAATCATTGTTCATGATATTGATATTGCCAAGGCGCGTACCGGTTAGGGCAGGGTTAAACTGAACGGGAATGACCAGGGTGCCATTGGGAGCAATATTTGCAGGAAAGGGTGGAGGACTTACCAGGCCAAAGTCGCCGGCGTTGATTCCGCCAATGCTCACCCCGGTTACTGAAAGCATCCCGGTACCGGTGTTGGTGACAATAAAATTCTTTATAATTCCGGTGTTCACATTCGAGGCGCCAAAATTGGTATTGTTACCCGAACTGGTTATTGTTGAGCCAGGAGCGATGACCGTGTTATTGCCGCTCACGGCAATTTCTGGATTAGATAGAGCACCCGCAGGGTTGTAGAGTGCCAGAAGTTGGCCACCTTCTACAGCAGATCCCGGGATCGCATAGTGGGCCTGGTCAACGGTCAGGAACATACCCGGACCTAAGATCTCTTGTACATCGATTATTCCTGATGCTTCTTCATCGATGGTCAGGAAATTGGCGCCACCGGTAATGAAGCGCGTGGTATCGTGTTGTGCGAATAAACTCAAAGCATCCGATGCAATTTTGTACTGCCAAACTTTACCGTTGTGAATATTTCCGCCAACATCTTCCACGATCATGATGTTGCCGAAGTGATCTATGCCAATGTTGTCCATCATTTTTTGACCTTCGGTACCATTTAATACGGCCTCAATGGTTCCACCAAGTTCAGGATTGGTGATATCGTTGAAACGCAGCCTCCACATGCGGCTCGGCGAGGTGAACGAATTCGTGGTCACAAAATAAAAGTCGCGCGGATTGGAGGGGTCCCAGGCACCATCTTCAGGACGCAGGAAATTGGTCACTCCCATGTTATTACTGTTCGTATTGATCGTGGCGCCGGTTGAATTTTGAATCGAACCCAGGTCGAGCAAATTAAATGCAGTTCCGGCGGATGGTACTCCGCTGCTTACCTCGTTCAGCAAACCCAAAACAGCAACACCATAAAGCTTTCCGCCCGTGAGCCCCGCTTTATCGATGTCGAGACCGCTTGTTTTTTTTGTCCCCACATACACGTACACCTGGCCGGGTGTTGTATCGTCCATACCAACAACAATGGTTTTGTCGCTTTGGAAAGGGCAGGCCACGTAGTTTTCCCAGGATGCTTTGCCAAGGTATGGTAATTCGTAAGTATTACCGGCAGCAGGCCCCGTGATAATGTGTGCGAAAGCGCGACCTTCATTGCCCGCCTCTTCGCCGTTCATAAAAATGCGTTCCTGTGTTCCTTTTCCGGTAGCGCTGTTGTAGTAAGCCGAAACAGGTGGCAGATCGCCCGAACAAAAGCGCGTGAATGCGGCCAATGTGGACGGATTTGTTGCGCTATAGGCAGTATAGGTTGTTCCTGTCCACAAATTAACAGTTTGTATAACATCCGTTCCACTTACAACGGCAAGATTGGATTTATTAATGACCCACTTCGAAAGAAAGGCTCCCGTTTGCCCATGCGCGTGAACCGCACCAGCATTATTGGCCATTTCGTGATTCATGATCACCGTGAACTGCCCGTTTCCGCTATCGAAAGCGCCAAGGCCGTCGGGTAAACCTGCCATTGTATAATTTCCTACCACATTGGTTGCAGTTATAATGGAAGTAACGGTAGAACCTGGAACAAGCGGTTGAAGGTAAGAGGGTTGTGAACTGCTGGGGCCTGTAACAATGGTTTGTGCAGTAGTTATGCCACACACACCCAGGCCCAGGAATAAATTTGTAAAATGTTTTTTCATAGGATTAATTTTTATGCACCAAAATTAGAATCACCACCGCCATGTAACGTTAGTATGGTTTAATGAAACCATTAATTAATAAGGTCTCGTTGTGCGGATAAATTGATTTGATGATCAAAAATTTACATTCTATCGCTGAAGTGCCGGTACTGTATTAAAAAAATGTAAAATATCACTCGTTAAATCTCGATGCTTTGCCTGTGTGCGTAATTTTTTACACGCCGTTCTCGCCCGTTTTATGGTTCAAGTGTACTGGCACGCTTTTTTAATGAATAGGGTAGTTTAAAATGTACTCATATGAAAAAGTTGATTGTTATAGTTGTTCTGGCCTGTATGTTTACAGGTTGTAAAAACAAAACCAAACAGGATGCGGCCATGCGTATGGCAAGGCAGGCAACGATCGATTCGGTAAACTATGCCCAAAAGCAGCAACGGATCATTGATTCACTCGAGGAGTTAACTAAAACCGTTTCGGTTGAGGAAGAACGCCCTGCCATGCAACCGATAGGAGCCGCAAAAAGGGCAGGATCGACAAGAAGATCGGCAAAGGCTGGCAACTCAAGGGTTGCTGCTCCTTCGACACCAGCCATGTCCGCAAACACGGTTGCTGCCAACACTTCTAAAACGGAGGGTCAGCCGGCGAAGAAAAAAGGTTTGAATAATGCTGCGAAGGGCGCTATTATTGGTCTGGGCACAGGTGCTGCAGCGGGCGCTGTGATCGGGAAGGAGAACCGGGGTAAAGGTGCAATTGTTGGCGGGATCATTGGCGCTATTGGCGGTGCCGTGGGCGGTGCCGTGATCGATAAAAGCAAAGCCAAAAAGGCAAAACGCGATTCGCTGAGAAGGGACTCACTCGAAAAGGAGTAGTTACAGCTTGCTCATGTAATCAAGAAATAACTGAAGAGCTTCACGTTTTGCCGCATCCAGGGTGTAGTCGATGCGTTCGGTAAGATAATGGAGGGTTTGCTCTTTCGACAGATGCTGAACATTATCTTCTTCAATTGCCTGTTGGATATGATCAAGCCCGTATTTTAACGCGGAATTAAATTCGCCAATAAATGTTTCCGGTAACTTCGCGGTACTTACCCAGGCCGCAAAAACAAAGGGCAGCCCGGTGAATTTTTTCCATTCTTCGGCAAGATCATACTCATAGGCAAACCTACCATTCAGGTTAAAGGTCCTGTCGCCTATCACCACGGCCGCAGCATCGCCACTGATCCCGCTCTCGAAGCCGGGTTTGGCATCAACAAATAAGGTCTGTAGTTTCCAGAAGAACTTTACCAGGATACGGGTGAGGGTGATGGATGATTTGGAGTGATAATCGAGAACAATGGTCCGTATTTGAGCTAAGGGCACCTGACTATATAACTTCACGCTGTCTACTTTCCCGTTTGCGCCGATGCAATAGCCGCTTTCAATGAAATAGTTGTCTAGTTCGGGAATTAAAGCCACGGGCACCAGTGCGAGTTGTACCTGGTTGTATTTGAGTTTTTGCGCGCAAATACTTGGAATATCCTCCTGCAGTTCGATCTGTTCGATGACCGCCTGCCGCTTCAGCGCCCATTTAAAAGGCAATGTATTGGTATAATTAACAATCGATATCTTGATCTTCTCCATGCTCAGGGCCTGCAAAAATAATCATAATAACTAAATGCAAATTTTTATCTTTGGGCTTTAAATTATGAGCGATAATAAATATCAGCAAAGGGGCGTTTCGGCGGGAAAAGAGGATGTGCACGCGGCGATAGCGAAACTGGATAAAGGCCTGTTCCCTAAAGCCTTTTGTAAAATTGTTCCCGATCTGTTGAGCGGAAGCCCGGAGCATTGCCTGGTGATGCATGCGGATGGCGCGGGTACAAAATCGTCGCTGGCCTATATGTACTGGAAAGAGACCGGCGACCTGGGTGTTTGGAAAGGCATAGCACAGGACGCCGTGATCATGAACCTCGATGACCTGGTGTGTGTTGGCGCTACCGACAATATTTTGTTATCCTCCACCATTGGCCGAAATAAAAACCTGATCCCGGGAGAAGTTATTTCGGCGATCATCAACGGCACGGAAGAAGTGTTACAAAACCTTCGCGACAATGGCATTTCTATTTCTTCTACCGGGGGCGAAACCGCTGATGTTGGCGACCTGGTGCGCACCGTGATCGTGGATAGTACCGTGATCTGCCGCATGGAACGCAGTAAGGTAATTTCAAACGACAAAATTAAGGCCGGAAATGTGATCGTTGGTTTAAGCAGTTATGGCAAAGCTACTTACGAAAATGAATACAACGGGGGCATGGGCAGCAATGGTCTCACGAGTGCTCGCCACGACGTTTTTGGAAAAGCGCTGGCCGCGAAATTTCCCGAAAGTTACGACGCTGCGTTGCCTGAGGAAGTAGTATATACCGGGGGTTTGAATCTCACGGACAAAGTACAGGTGGCTTATCAAAATAGCCAGTCGCAGATCACGTATGAACAGGTGGATGCCGGTAAGCTGGTACTCTCACCAACGCGTACTTACGCCCCTATTATTAAAAAAGTGATCGCTGAATTAGGCGCAAACATAAACGGTATTGTGCATTGCAGTGGTGGTGCCCAAACCAAGGTGTTGCATTTTTTGAATGATGGTTTACACGTGATAAAGGACAATTTGTTCGACGTGCCGCCATTATTTAAGACCATCCATGAGCAAAGCAAGACCGACTATAAGGAAATGTACAAGGTATTTAATATGGGTCATCGCATGGAATTATACCTCGATGAAAACATGGCTGATAAGGTAATAGCCATCAGCAAGGGCTTTAACGTTGAGGCAAAAGTGATAGGAAGGGTTGAAGCGGGTACCGGTAAGAAGGTTACCATCCGTTCGGAATTTGGCGAATTTGTGTATTAACGTTGATTCTCACAAGAACCAATAGCCAAAAAAAGCCGCTAAAGAATTTAGCGGCTTTTTTGCAAAATATAATCTTTAATCAAGTTTGCAATCGACCTTTGTAACGTCAACGGTTGTATAGGTGGTTCCGCCTGAGGTCTCGGTGCGGGTATCCGTTTCTTCACCGCTGTTGCAATGCGCGCCATTTTTACTCACTTTTGTGAGTTTTTGGGTGTACGTAATTGGAGTAGGGTCTATTGGTTGTGTAACACCATTTTCGGTTGATGATACAGATTGTATCGTACAGGTACAGGTCCTGTCTTTTTTGCAGGAGGTTAACGTGAGCGCACCAACTGCTACAAGTATTAATATTTTTTTCATGTGATTTGTTTTTAAGTTATTTAATCTAATTTACAGTCTGCCTTGCTAACCGAAACATAATTGTAGGCTGTTCCGCCAGAAACAAAAGAGGCGGTTATGGTACTTTCTCCGCTGTTACAGGGCGTTTCGCCTTTTTTTGCTTTGGTGTACTTTGTAACGGTGGTGCTCGGAGAACCGCTGGTGGGTTGTGAAACGCCATTAACGGTTGTAGAAACCGGCGTATTTGTACATGTGCAGGTTCTGTCTTTCGCGCAGGAAGCTACTGCTAATGCAACAATCGCAATTAATATTGTATTTTTCATGGTTTTAAATTTTAATGTTTAATCTAGTTTGCAATCGGCTTTTGATACATCAACCATCGTATGGGTTGTCCCGCCACGGGTTTCGGTGCTTGTCTCTGTTCTTTCACCACCTACGCAACCTGCGCCTTTTTTGGTTACTTTGGTGTATTTCATAACATTGGTTTCAGAGCCCGTGCTAACCGGCTGTGTTACACCATTGTCGGTAGACGACACCTGCGTTATCGTACAGGTACATGTCCTGTCCTTTTTGCAGGATGTCAATGCAAGCCCCGCAACAAAAACTGTTAAAATAATTTTCTTCATGATTTGGAATTTTAGGTTGAAAGTAACAATAATTCTTTCAAAAAAAAATTTATTTCAAAGTGATGACAATTTGGTAATGACCAGTTCCTATGATTGGTCTTGCCTGTAAGGTCGCATCACTCGATTGGCTGGCAATTGAGCCAGGCTCCATTGGTTACGATGAGGTATTTTTTAGTGTCGCCGAACAGCTCGCTGATCAATGGCATACTGGTGGCTTCAATAATTAAAACGTTTTGTTTCAATGGCCTGAACAACAGCAATTCCTTCTTGTCCTTTACCCTGGCGTAATAAAGGGTATTGGTCTCGTCGCTGTAAAACTCCGCGTCGCCAAGTTCCGAGCCGGTATTTTTGTCGATCAGCAGGCCGCCGTTCAAATTATACGCGAGAATGTTCTTATCGTGGGTGGTTACAAAGTCCATCTCGCGATTGTCGTCCACCAGCGCGTACCTGGCGCCGGCACTCTGCGATTCATAGTTGAGGTCCAGGATATCTTTACGATCGGTCAACGAGATCTTATTGATGGCACCACTTTTATCATCCACATAAACCAGGTAAGAGTTGTCTAAATTCTTGGAAGCATCTACATAAAACGAGCTGCAATTGGCTATCGCCCGGTTCTTTAAAGTAATGCGCGTTTCTCCTTTACGACTAAAAGAATAGATCTTTCCCTCCACATCGATGGTGAACAAATAGTCACTCTGCCCGATCTTTACGTATTGTATGGGCAGTCGCACTTCTTTCTCGGTTCGCACGGTCTTAAACCCCTCATTCAATTTGCCCTGTATGGTGTAGTTATAGATCAGGCCATTTGTGCAGCCTATAAACAAACGGTACTCCCTGTTGTTCTCGTAATCGAATAAACAAAGTGGCGACACAGCCTCGGCGGCGAGTTTTACCGGATAACCTTCCACGTAATTGCCGTTGCGGTCTACCAGGTGAAGGTAATTTTTTGAATGGAACAACAACTGAAATTTATTGTTCTTAAAGGCATCCACGATAAAAATACCTGACTCGATCTTTTCCGCGATCTGCTTTTTCCACAGTAATTTGCCTTTGGCGTTCGCCAGGTAGATATTGTTCTTATCGTCCTGCACAAACACTTCGTTTTCGTTCGTGATATGATTCACAAAGCCAAAGGGCCGGCAACTGCTGGTGGTATCTAATTTTAGCGACCACAGGTTATTTTGCTTCCTGCCGGTGTTTTCGGCTTCGTTAAGGAACTGCAGCCTGAACCTGAAATTTTTTCGGTCGTTGATGAGCGAGTAAGAGAAATGACGAAAATTGTTGAGCGTACTTTTACCCGAGATTGATCTGAAGCGGAACACCCTGTCGCGATCGGTCACGTTTAACGAAGGAGAGGTATAATACAGGTAATTATACTCATCGGTAAAATTCTGGCTTCGGTACGCCGAAAAATTTTCGTCGTTCCTGGCGAAACGCTGGGCTTCATAATCGATCAATAGATCATCGAGCTCTTTTTTTGTTCCGGCAAAAATCAGGTACGACTTAAAATAGCAGGCATACTGTGTTGCTCCTTCGTGGTAAGGCCTGAAAAGAGATAAGGTTTCAGCAGAACCGGATGCAATCCGATGAACAGGCCAGGCTCCCTTGTAAATGCTGTCGCTCATCAGTTTCAAGTGCTCAAATGCTTTAATGCTATCGTTCACTTCCAAAGCCACGTAACGGATGTTGCCCGGTGTTGTAGTAAAACTCACCAGGTTGTTCATCGCGTTCTCATCGAGGTCCTTTTTTAAATTGTAAAGCGCCTTATCGTTTATGGTTTTCCAGAAGTCTTTATTCGCATCACTGTTTGTATCTACCAGTCTGGCCTTCATGCTCGCAAATGATCCAAAGCCAAAGGCCTTAAAGCTGATCATGTTCACAGGGAGTATTTTTAAGAGACTTTCTGTTGATTGACCTGGTTGATTGGTTAATGAGGACAAAATTTCCGTACTATCGAAACTCGTATAACCTGTCGCCTTTATTTCGGAAGGAGCAAGTTCAACGGAAGCGGCCGAAAACCCTTTTTTGCAATGTGGCGAAAGATTCAAGGTTGAAGATGCCGCATTTTGCGAATACAGGCAATGGTCAACGTATACCGAAAGGATATTATCCTCCGTGAGTGTGCTCTGCATATCGAGGTAAGCACGGCTTTTACAGAACTTCGGTGTTGCATTGTTCAGGGCTTTCTCCACAAGGCTGGCCGAGTTTGACAGCAATACCACTCCAGATTGAAGCCTGAAATAACACAGGCTTTTTTTCGACAATTCAAAGACGTTCATGTTGCCTTCGCCCGGGCGCATCTTGAACAACTTCGAAGTCATGTCGTTAACCTCCGTTTGTTTGCCCAATTCCTTGATGTTGAACGTGAGCAACCAATCGCAGCTTTTGTTATATAGCGCCAGGTGAAGGAGGTTGTCTTCCAGTTCCTTTTCCAGGGCGTCGTTGGTGTGCACCAGCGAATCGAACAGTTGCAGTGTAAAGCAGAGGGTGTTAATGCCTTCAAACGACTTAAGCTTGTCAAATACCAGGCTTTGCGAATTGATCTTTTTATTGAGTTCAAAAAAATTATTGGTATTCAGGTAAACCAGGCAACTGTCGGGCATCAGCCACAGTGCGTCGAGTTTAGGTTTCTTGCCATTCTTAATATTGAAGTAAGCCCAAACCGCTGCCGCTAAAGAAATAGCAACGAAAACCCAAAAGAATATTTTGCGGATAGAACCCAAGGCAATGCTAAACTAAGTAAAAACGCGGGTTGCCGGCTAAAATTGAGGTAATAGTTATAAAAAATGGGGTGTGTATTATTAAAAATGCCCAAGTAGGTAAAATATGCAAGAGACAGGCGGAAAACGGTCTAACACGAAATCCTGTTTACGTGTTCCCGTTCACATCTATTATTGCTTAAATTCCAGTTCCAGTTGAGCCGGCAGTAGCTGGTACGTTAGCCGATGAAACGTGGTCACGCCATGATCCTTTATGGCCCGCCGGTGTAATTTGGTAGGATAGCCCATATTGGTATCCCAACCGTATTGTGGATGCTGCAAGGCGCAGGCCTTCATAAAATCGTCGCGGTAGGTCTTTGCCAGTACGCTGGCTGCAGCAATGCTAAGGAACTTACCGTCGCCCTGGATAATGCATTCATGCGGGATGCTTCTATACGTTTTAAACCGATTACCATCTATCAACAATAATTCGGGAACCAGTTTTAACTGATCGATTGCCCGGTGCATGGCCAGGAAAGAGGCATTCAGGATGTTGATCTCGTCGATCTCTTGTTGCGAAACAATGCCTATGGCCCAGCTAAGAGCTTTTTCCTCTATTTCAGGACGCAGGTCATAACGGTCCTTATCGCTCAACTGCTTGCTGTCGTTCAACCACTTGTTACGATAGTTCTTTGGCAACACCACGGCCGCGGCATACACTGGTCCCGCCAAACAACCGCGACCTGCCTCGTCGCAACCCGCTTCGGTCTTGTACTTATCGAAATAGCGTTTAAGCACGACGCACGCGGTTTAGTTCAGTTTTTGGAGGCAAGCCTGTATAGCACCATAATTAGGCTGCTCGCTGGCATTCTCAAGTATTTCGCTGTATTTTAAGGTGCCGGTTTTATCGATCACAAAAGCCGAACGTTTGCTTACGCCCTGCAGGCCCACGCTAAATACCGGGTACAAGCAGTCATAAGCCGTTGAAGCCGTTTTATTAAAATCGCTCAGCAATTCGAAATTTAACTTTTGTTCCTCTTTGAACTTTTTGAGCGCGAAAGGCGAGTCCACCGAGATCCCAAAAACCACGGCGTTCAAACCATTATAAATAGCAAAGTTATCGCGAATATTGCATAATTCGGCTGTACAGGTGCCGGTAAAGGCAAAAGGAAAGAACAGCAGCACCACATTTTTGCCTTGCTGCGCCGAAAGGCTGAACTCCTGCTTTTCGGTGTTCGGTAATTTAAAATCAGGCGCTTTTTGATCTATCTTCAGACTCATAATAAAGTTTGTTAATGGTTTATATTTAGAGCAATATTAGGCTAAAATCGTTTAAAAAGGAATTTATACTTTTGCACATCAAATTAAAACAATTTAAACAAAAAATATATGTCAAGTTTAGTAGGAAAAAAAGCGCCCTCGTTCAAAGCGGCGGCGGTAGTTAAAGGCGGAGAGATCGCTGAGAATTTCTCTTTAGACCAATACGTTGGCAAAAAATATGTGGTATTTTTCTTTTACCCTAAAGATTTCACTTTTGTATGCCCAACCGAGTTACATGCCTTCCAGGAGAAATTGCAGGAATTCGAAAGTCGTAACTGTGCCGTTGTAGCCTGTAGCACCGATACAGAAGAAAGTCATTGGGGCTGGTTGCAAATGGACAAAAAGGCCGGCGGTATTAAAGGCGTTACTTACCCAATTGTTGCCGACACTACCAAAACCATTTCATTGGCTTACGGCACTTTGTTTGGTGATTATGATGTGAATGAGGCCGGAGATCTTGTTGCTACAGGACCCATGATCGCTTTCCGCGGGTTGTACCTGATCGATAAGAACGGCGTGGTACGTCACCAATTGATCAACGATCTGCCTTTGGGCCGCAATGTTGATGAGACCCTGCGTATGGTAGATGCCTTGCAGTTCTTCGAAGAGAATGGCGAAGTTTGTCCTGCCAACTGGACCAAAGGCGCTGCCGGTTTAAAAGACACACATGCCGGCGTAGCAGATTATTTGAGCAAACACTAACGAGATTTAAAAGTTAGAATTCAAAAGTAAAAAGGGAGCTGAAAGGCTCCTTTTTCTATGGGGAGAATTTTCCTTTCGCCTCCATAAAAGCATTGGGTTATTGGCAGGTACAAAAATTGAAGGAGAATAGAAAAAGCCCCATGAAAACCTTTCTTCTCCTTATAATGGTACTTATAACTACCACGGCATTTGCACAGGACCCTGCCCGTACGCCAAAGGAACCCGCAACCTACGACAAAGTAACCACCGTGGATGGTTCTACCGGGAAATACCGCAACAAACACAAACATCCCAACGGTCACAACTGGGCCCGCCGGAAAAAGCATGCCGATACCGTTAAACCTTCGAAGAGGAAAGAGAAAAGCAAATCGAAGACCAGGGAAGAGACCGTGAAGGGGTGACAATGTACTTTCTGCAATTACGTAGCTAAGTAAAGGAACTGAAGCTCCTTATGCTTTCCCTTGTGAGGGGTTTCCCTTCTTTCGCCTTTCTTTTTTGATTTTAATTGGCAAGGGTGTTGTTTTTTATGGTCCTTGATCTACTTTTGAGGTAAATGAAGAATCTTAAAAACATCGCGGTGGGAAGTGCCCTGCTTTTTTCGACACTTGCAAAAGCCCAGGAATACAACAAAATTAAAGAGCGTACCAAACAAGTACTGGATAGTACTTACAATGCCCTCATCAAAAAATACAAGGTGGTGGGCATGAGTATCGCCATTGTCGACAACGGAGAGATCGTTTACAGTGCGGGATATGGCTTTGCCGACAGGGAAAACAAGATCGCCGCAAACGGGAAAACCATTTACCGGATAGGTTCCTGTACAAAATCATTTACCTCTTTATCGTTGCTGCAATTGCAGGAGAAACGACAGCTCAACGTAAATAATTCAGTAAGGGAATACCTACCTGGTTTCAGGATCGATAATCGCTACGGAGATAATAATCAATTTACCATCAGCGACATGATGTGTCACCTGGCCGGCCTGCCTTGCGACATTGGCAATGGATTTTTCTGCGACGCGCCTCCCGGGCAGGACTGGGTAGTAAATGAACTCAACAAACAAACGACCATTTCTCCGCGACAATATAAGTTTGCGTATTCAAACATTGCCTACGGTTTGTTGGGTGAAGTGGTGGCCGCCCGCGGAAACGTGAGCTACGAAAACTATCTGAAGCAAAATGTTTTTACGCCGCTCGACATGAACTCCACGTTCATTAGCCCGAACGAAAAATCCTCCAAAGACCTTTCGAAGGGTTATTTCAACGATAAGGAACTGAAGGAGCCCCTGATCCGCGATGTGGCCGCAGGCCTCATACATAGCAATGTGCTCGATATGGCTAACTACATAAAGATGTACCTCAACAAAGGTTCGTATAATGGTAAACAGGTACTCTCACCCGAATCGTTGAGCGAAATGGAGAAGAACCGAATGAATGATGCACTCTTAAGCAGCACCGAAAACTATGGATATGGCATCATGACAAAAAAGGCCTGGGTCAAAACGGGCAAGGATAGTGCTGTTGCCACTATTATTGGGCATGGCGGAGACACCTATGTTTTCCACTCTGATTTTGCCTATATGCCGGGACAGGGTGTTGGCGCGGTGATACTCACCAATTCCGACAACGGCGTGAAACTGAGAAGCGTGAACAAATTATTAAAGATCTACCTGAAGGAAGAAAAGGGCACAACACTGAACATGAACTATCGTAACCCGGCCGACAGTGCACTGATTGCCGGGCGCGAAACAGCCTGCACCGCGGCAGACGCAATGGGTGTTTATAATTTCGGTGAATTTACTCTCCGGGTAAAGAACACCCGGAAAGTGAAATTCAAACAGGGCCCGGCTACCATTGTGATGAAAGAAAAATCACCCGGATCGTTGAATTATAAAATGAAGGCCCGCATCTTCGGCATTATTCCGGTTAAGATTCGCGACCAGGCCATGACCTTTGTAAAAGTGCACGGCGATGTTTATGTGAAGGCCATTAACACCAAAAGCAAGGCAATAGAATACATTGCCGTGAAGGCAAAGCCCCAACAATTGTCACAAAGCTGGAAGGAAAAATTTGGCAGCTACACTGTAGTGAACGCAAGCTATAAGTGCACAGGCTGTCCCTATGGGGTAAATGACGGCATGAGGCTGGTCCTTGCAGAATCAAAAGGCTTTATGTTTATCAAAACCAAAGGTAAAACACCTGATCTCAACAATACGGCATATCTCGATCTCTTGTCCGATAAAATGGCCGTAACGGGCGGTATAGGCCGCGGTACGGGCGAAACGGTGAGGATACTCGACAACGGGAATATCTATTACAGTGGTTTTGAATTCGCGAAAGCTAAATAAGAACCGGTTGTTGTCCGGCGCATGCGTTACACGACTTGCTAATGGTTATTCCTTTACATAGACTCTCTTGACCCGCCCCGATACATTCGTCAGCACTTCGTAAGGTATAGATCCCAGCGCTTTTGCCATCGCATTGATCTGGCTGGCACTTTCAAAAATGATCACCTCGTCGCCTTCGCGGCAATTGATATGGCTTACATCAACCATACACATGTCCATACAAATATTACCCATGGTCTTGCAAAATTTGCCATGAATGTAAACCCCATGTTTGCCATTGCCCAGTAAGCGGCTGAATCCATCGGCATAGCCAATGGGTAAGGTTGCGATCAGGGTTTCCTGTTCAATTTTTCCGCTTCGGTTGTAGCTCACGGTATCTCCGGCTTTTACACGTTTGATCTGACTGATACGTGTTTTTAAAGTGCCAACATTCTCCAGTTTATGTTGTTCCTGTTCGTGCACACCAATGCCATACATGCCAATACCCAAACGTACCATATCGAAATGCGCCTCCTCTTTCCAGCACATTGGGATCCTAAGCTTAGAATTCCACGTGGACAAGTTGTCGC